>Ga0316204_10010314_pt1 | contig 12075 bp, 10 predicted proteins | sample 6monrhotite_MG_2_FD_205661 | JGI IMG/M metagenome (GOLD analysis project Ga0316204, IMG submission 205661) | Microbial mat bacterial communities from mineral coupon in-situ incubated in ocean water Damariscotta River, Maine, United States -... | ecosystem: Environmental > Aquatic > Marine >...
TCGCTCGCCAAGCTTGTGCACATTCATCGCGCGGTGGCAGATCGCCTGCCTTGCTTGTTCCGGGGAAACAAAACCCCATTGGCACAATGGCCACGATGTCAGGGTTATAGAATTGATCAGCGGACAGCCCCAACCAATCCCTCAATCGAACACCTGACGGGTCGTTAAATGGGATGCCCTTCTCATGCGTGATCCGCCCCGGAGCCTGCCCAACGATCAGGATTTTCGCTTTGCTCTTGAACTGGAAGATCGGTTTGGGCCCAAGGGGGAGATCCGCGCAAATCGTGCAAGCCCGAATTTCCGTGACCAGTTCTTCAAATTTGCCGAGCGAGATACTCATGTGTCTTGCATATCCAAAGGATTGCGACTGTCACCGCGCTCAGGATGGATGCCCTGGCGATGCGCCAGATCGGCGATCATGAAATGAGCGTCATGCCCTTGTTGCGCCGCGTTCAATTCCATGCGCCTAAACACGTCCTGCTTGTTGGCTTGTGCTTTCAAACAAACATGGCGCGAAAACTTATGTTTTTCAATGTTCGCGGCACATTTGGAGCCTTCACACAGGGTCTCATCTGTTCATCTGCCCCTTGAGACCGTATGTCTCGGTCCAACGCAAAGCGGCGAAGCGGCAAAAATGGAGAGCTACCTATGAAGATGAACTACTTTGTTGTCGGAACCAACGACATGGAGGCCTCAAAGACTTTCTACGACGCTCTTTTTGCGAAGTCGGGGCTTGCAAGCTTCTCGCCAACACACAGAATGACATATTGGCTGGGAGAGGATTTCGCCTTTGCGACGGCGATCCCGTTCGACGAGAAGCCAGCGACCAACGGCAATGGTACGATGGTGGGCTTTTGTGTTGGAGCCAAAGACGACGTCGAACGCATGCATGCATTGGCCATTGAACTTGGTGGCACCTGTGAAGGCGAACCAAAAGAACGCGGCCCAAAGTTCTCTGCGTATGTGAGAGACCTGGACGGAAACAAGCTTTGCTTTTCCGATTGATGCCTACGAACCGGGCAGAGTGATCGACCGAAATTCACGTGTCGAGAACACCAAGACCTTAGTGCTTGGGAGCCGCGCCTATGGCTGGTTCAACGCGGCGAGTGTCATCAACCTGCCGGAGGAACTCAGCGCAAGCACGAGGGTTCGTGTGCGCTGGATTTGGGGCTGTTCGGGGCCTTCGAACTGCGGAGAGTTCAAAAAGCGGCAGTAGATAAGCGGCCCTGTCCGGTTCAAATCGGTGGCGCTTAGGTGGTGCTTTAAAAGTTCGCCGGGCGTTTTTCCAGGAAAGCGGCCAATCCTTCGGCGGCTTCGGGGCCGAAACGCGCGATGTTCATATCGGTGGCCTCAAGCGTTTGTTGGGTTTCGAGGTCGTTTTGTGCGGCGACGTTGATCTGAAGTTTGATCCGTCCCTGCGATATCCTTGGTCCTTTGGCCAAGTCCTGCGCGAGCGACAGGGCGGCCTCCAGCGCTTTGCCCGGAGGGGTCAGAGCGCAAACGATGCCAAATTGTGCAAACCGTTCGGCGGTTACCGGGCGGCCCAGCAGACCCATTTCCATGACCATCTGCCGAGGCAGGGCGGCACGCAGGAAATGCGTGACACCACCATCCGGGCTGAGCCCGATCTTGACATAGGCAAGCGTGAACCTGGCATCTTGCGCTGACACGATCAGATCGCATGCCATCGCCAGCGCAAGCCCTGCTCCCGTCGCGCCACCTTCGACGGCGGCGACGACGGGAAGAGGGCAGTCTGTAATCGCGCGGATCATGGCGTTCAATTGGTCGGTGCGGGCGGTGGCCTCGTCCAGCGTTCCCGAGGCGCTTTGTTTCAATGCGTTGATATTTCCGCCTGCGCAGAAATAGCCATCGGCGCCGCAGATGACGATGCTGCGAAGGCTGTGATCTTTCTGGGCGAGCGTGATCTGGTCTGTGAGCGCCGCGTAGGTCTGAGGCCCAATCGCGTTGCGTGTGCGCGGGCCATCAAGCGTCAGCAATAATACGGGGCCCTGACGATCGGAGCGGACGGCAGCGGCGGCGGAGGACGTGTCAGGCATAGTGTAACTTTCGATTGGCCATAGGTCTTACGAGTATGGCGTCACCCTAAAGCTTTGGGCCAAGGCTCGGGTTGGCGGGCATATGCGATATAGAGCGGGTGCTTGGGATGCCCGGCCTTGCTGAGACCAAGGTGGAACAATGGCTTGCCGGTAGCGCGTAGAAGAAGCTCGACTTGTGAACCCCGCGCCTTATGTTCGCCATGCGTGCCCCAGGCGCAAAGAACGGTGTCAGCCCAGACCGCGGCTTCGGATATGGCGGTGTCATTGGCGGGGCCGACCGGATCGCTTTGCGCGCGCATCACTTTGGGATCAGTGGCGCGATAGGCAAAGATATTGCAGACCCGAAACGCCCCGTATCCCAGGGCCCGCGCGCGTCGCTCGCAACGCTCGACGGTCGGATCGTTTTGTACCTCGGTTGCGGTTGACGGATTGAGCATGACAAACAGCACTTTTTGCCCATCGCCATCCCATGTGCGTGTCAATGAATAGCGATAGTTTTCGCAAGGCGAGTAGATCGCGGTCGAGGGCGCGTCGCCTTTGGTGTGGGTTTTGGTGATCATCGTCGAGTGATAGCGCATCAGACACGAAGAACGCCAGTGGCCAGCACGCTGCGTCGTGCACCAACGAGGGTATAACTTGGCGGGGGCGGACTGGGGCTCTGCCCCAGACCCCGGGATATTTCTGGACAGATGATGAGGGGTTTTATCGGCCACCGTGGGGCGGTAGGGTCGCGGCCCGTTCTTTCCCAAGAGGTGTTTTGTGAGCCAGCCCCCTGATCCGCGAATTTCCCGCCAGATCGCCGCCGAAATATCGGCGCGCCCAGATCAGGTCATGGCGGCAATGTCCCTGTTGGACGAGGGAGCTACGGTGCCTTTTGTGGCGCGGTATCGCAAGGAAGCGACGGGCGGGCTGGACGATACGCAGTTGCGGACCCTGAGCGAACGGCTCTCGTATTTGCGCGAGATGGAGGCACGGCGCGGGGTGATCCTTGAGTCGATCCGCTCGCAGGGGAAACTGACCGAGGCTCTTGAGGCTGGGGTTCTGGCGGCCGAAACCAAAGCCGTGCTGGAGGATCTGTATTTGCCCTTCAAGCCCAAGCGACGCACCAAGGCGATGATTGCGCGAGAGAATGGGCTGGAGCCCTTGGCGGACGCAATTTTGGCGGACCGGTCAGCGGACCCTGAGGCGCTGGCGGCTGGGTTTGTGACTGGTGACGTTGCGGATGTAAAATCCGCGCTCGAGGGTGCGCGAGAGATCATTGCCGAGCGTCTGGTTGAAGATGCGGGCCTCAAGGCGCGGCTACGGGTGCATATGCAGGCGGTGGCGCGTTTGGTGGCCGAGGTCTTGCCGGGCAAAGAGCAGGAAGGGGCGAAGTTCGCCGATTATTTCGCGCATTCGGAATTGTGGTCAGGTGTGCCCAGCCATCGCGCTTTGGCGATGATGCGTGGGCGCAATGAAGGGATTCTGGCGCTGGATCTGGCGGTTGAGCCCGAAGCGTCGCGCGGAGAGAGTGCGGCCGAAAAAATGGTCATGCGGGCATTGGAAGTGGGCCGTGCGGGCAAGGCCGATACCTGGCTGGGACAGGCGGCGGGCTGGGTTTGGCGCATAAAGCTGAAACTGGCACTGACGCTGGATCTGATGACCGACCTGCGCGAGAAGGCCGAGGCCGAGGCGATCCGGGTCTTTGCGCGAAACCTCAAGGACTTGCTGCTGGCAGCTCCGGCCGGTGCGAAGGCCACGATGGGGCTGGATCCGGGTATTCGGACAGGTGTGAAAGTGGCGGTAGTGGACGCGACCGGCAAGGTCTTGGACACCGCGACGATCTATCCGTTTCAGCCGCGCATGGACGTGCAGGGATCAATGGCGGCGCTGGAGCATCTGGTGCGCAAACACGGTGTCGCCCTGATCGCCATTGGCAATGGCACCGCCAGCCGCGAAACGGATGCGCTGACCGCGCAGGTGTTGGCGAAATTGCCCAGCCCACGCCCGGTGAAAGTGGTGGTGAGCGAAGCGGGGGCCTCGGTCTATTCCGCCAGCGAATTGGCCGCGCGGGAATTCCCCGATCTGGACGTGTCGCTGCGCGGTGCCGTCAGCATTGCACGCCGTTTGCAGGATCCACTGGCCGAACTGGTGAAAATCGAGCCCAAAGCCATCGGCGTTGGCCAGTACCAGCATGATGTGAACCAAACGGCGCTGGGCCGGGCCTTGGATGGCGTCGTGGAGGATGCCGTGAACGCCGTGGGCGTTGACCTGAACACCGCCTCTGCGCCTTTGTTGGCGCGGATTTCGGGCCTGAGCACCGGCTTGGCTGAATCGGTCGTTGCGCATCGCGATACCAATGGGCGGTTTGAGACGCGACGCGCTTTGCTCAAGGTCGCACGGCTGGGGCCCAAGGCTTATGAGCAGGCGGCCGGGTTCTTGCGCATTCAGGGCGGGAAGGAGCCGCTGGATGCCTCGTCAGTGCACCCCGAAGCTTACGATCTGGCGCGCAGCATCGTGAAGGCGACGGGTCGCGACGTGACGGCGCTGATGAAGGACCCAACGCCGGTGAGACGTTTGGAGCCAGAGGAGTTTGTCGGCGGCGGATTTGGCCTGCCGACGGTGCGCGACATCATGGCTGAGCTGGAAAAACCCGGACGCGACCCGCGCCCCGGGTTCAAGACAGCGACCTTCGCCGAGGGGGTGCACGAGATCCGCGATCTGAAACCCGGCATGCAGCTGGAAGGGACTGTGACCAATGTGGCGGCGTTTGGAGCCTTCGTCGATGTGGGCGTGCATCAGGACGGCCTGGTGCATGTCAGCCAGTTGGCCGACCGCTTCGTCAAAGACCCCCATGACGTGGTCAAAGCGGGCGATGTGGTGACGGTGCGCGTGGTCGAGGTGGATGTTCCGCGCAAGCGAATCGGTCTGACGATGCGCAAAGACAACGCCGGTGATTCGCGGCCCGAGCGCAGGGACGAGGGCGATTCGCGGCGTAAATCCAGTGGTGGCAGCAGAAACGGACAGAAGAAAGCAACGTCGAGTCCAGCGAAAACGTCATCGGAACCCGGAGGATTAGGTGCCGCGTTGCTGGATGCAATGAAGAAACGCTGAATCCGTATTGAATCGGCCACAGGTCCGCGACTGTCAGGAAACGTGACTTGCTCTTACCCCCGTCTATACGGCTTGATTGTCCGATAACCGGGGATCGGGGGATCTATGGCCGACATTTCTGCAAAGCGCCGTATCTGGGGCTGGTGGTGGTTTGATTGGGCAAGCCAGCCTTACAACACGCTGCTGATTACATTCATTTTCGGCCCGTATGTGGTGTCAGTCGTCGGTGACGGATCGCGTGCGCAGACGATCTGGGGCTATGGGATTGGTGCCGCTGGGATCGTGCTGGCGATCCTTGCACCCTTGCTGGGGGCGGTGGCCGACAAGTCGGGCCGGCGCATGGGCTTTATCTGGTTCTTCTCGCTGCTCTATGTGATTGGCGCGGCTGGGCTTTGGTATTCGGCGCCCGACACGTTCGACATCTGGCAGGTGATGCTTTTCTTCTGCATCGGCCTGATCGGGATGGAATTCGCGACGATCTTCACCAATGCGATGTTGCCCGATCTCGCGCCGTTAGAGGAAATCGGCAAGGTCTCGGGCTCTGGTTGGGCTTGGGGCTATGTCGGCGGCGTCGTCGGCTTGATCATCATGCTGGCGCTGTTCGCAGAGGGGGCAACCGGAACCACACTGATCGGCATCGCGCCCTTGTTTGGTCTGGACGCCGCAGCTCGCGAGGGAACCCGATTTGTCGGGCCGTTCACCGCGTTATGGTACATCGTATTTATGGTGCCGTTTTTCCTGTGGGTGCGTGAGCCCAAGAAACCGGGGGCCGTGAGCATAGGTGCCGCTATGGCGGGCGCCTGGCCTGAACTGCGCGCAACTCTTGCCAGCCTGCCCAAGAACCGCAGCCTGTTCGCCTTCCTTGGGTCGTCGATGTTCTACCGCGACGCCTTGAACGGCGTCTACACGTTCGGTGGGATATACGCTGCAGGTGTCTTGAACTGGTCGGTGATTGATGTCGGCGTGTTCGGCATTCTGGCCGCTGTGACCGGGGCGATCTTTGCGTGGCTGGGCGGCAAAGCCGATAGCCGGTTTGGGCCCAAACCCGTGATCATGCTCAACGTAGTTGTGTTATCCATCGTCGCACTGGGCATCGTGTTTGTCTCGCGGACATCTGTCTTTGGTGTCCCGGTAGATGCCACCAGCAATCTGCCCGACATCACCTTCTACGTGATGGGCGCGATCATCGGCGCGGGTGGCGGATCAATGCAGGCCGCCAGCCGTACAATGATGGTGCGCCAGGGTGACAACGCGAAGATGACCGAGGGCTTTGGCCTTTATGCGCTGTCGGGTAAGGCGACTGCCTTCATTGCGCCATTGTCGATTGGTATTGTGACGGACCTGACCAATAGCCAGCAATGGGGCATTCTTCCGGTCGCCATTTTGTTCATGATCGGTCTGATCCTGCTGCTGTTCGTTGATCCAGAAGGACAGCCCTGACGATGACCCGGCCTAAGATCCATTCCGGTTTGATCCTGAGCGCTCTGGCGTTGGCCGCTTGTATGGGTGCGATCGACCCTGCGGTCAGTCAGGACAATGCCAGTCAGGCCCTTGGCGCGCATCGTTTGGCGACCTCAGAACCGGCACAATCCTATGGCAGCTATGCGCGGGGTTGTGCGGATGGTCTGGAGCAACTGGCAGAAACCGGCCCAACGTGGCAGGCCATGCGCCTGAGCCGCAACCGCAACTGGGGTCATCCTGAGATGATCGACTATCTCCAGGGTCTGAGCCGTCAGGCGGCCGAGATTGGCTGGGCGGGGCTGTATATCGGAGATATTGGCCAGCCACGTGGCGGGCCCACATCGTCGGGGCACCGAAGCCACCAGATAGGGCTGGATGCTGATATCTGGATGCTGCCACCTGAACGGTTGAACCTGACCCGTTTGGATCGCGAGAACCTCAGTTCTGTTTCCGTGCGCACAGCGGATCAGCGCGGCTTGACCAGCCATTGGACCCCGCAACACGCTCAGGTCCTGCGCGCTGCGGCCAGCGATCCGCGTGTGGACCGGATCTTTGTTGCCGCCGCTGTGAAGATCGAGATGTGTCGCACTGCGACGCCCGCTGACACACCCTGGCTGCAACGTATTCGCCCGATACAGGGCCACAATTACCATTTTCATGTCCGGCTTCGCTGCCCTGCCGGATCCCGCGCGTGTGAAACGCAAACTCCGACCGTTCAGGAATTATCGGACGGTGGAAATGGCTGCGACAGCACGCTGACATGGTGGGTTACGGATTACCTGAACCCGCCGCCACCTCGGACGGATCAACCCGCAGAGCCCGCGCCACCTCCACGGCGCCATCCGCGGGATTACACGCTTGCCGATCTTCCACGCCAATGCTCAGAAGTTGTTCAAAGACCATGAAACGTGCTGCCAAATTATTCATTTCTGCCCTGACTGCCGCTCTGCTGCCCGCTGCGGTAGCGGCATTGCCCGACACCTATTATGCCGGCGTCGTCCAGCATCCCGCCACCAACATCCCGCCTACGCGTGTTGTCGCGCGCTATACGATGCCGATGATCCAAGGCGGGATCAATAATTTCTCCGGGATTTCGAGCACCAATGGCGTCGACATCATGTTGCTGTCGGATCATGGCTTTATTGCCGCCGGGCGGCTGCTACGCGGGTATGGGCAGCAAATTGACGGTTTTCAGCTGAGGCGCCGGGTTCCTTTGCTCAGCGAAGAGGGTACACCACTTACCGGGTCGTTGCGCGATGCCGAAGGGATGGCTGTTGATCGTCGCGGGCGGATTTTTGTGTCGTATGAACAACATAATCGCGTGCTGAGCTATCCGGCACTTGGTGCCGCAGCGCATCCGCTGGGCGAGCATCGGGACTTCTCGCGGATGCGGGCAGGGCGCGGGATGGAGGCTTTGGCAGTCGCGCGCGACGGTACAATCTATGCCATTCCGGAACGTCCAGCGCGGGCTACCTATGGGTTCCCGTCTTATCGGTTGCGAAATGGCGAATGGACGGGTTCGTTTCGATTGCCGCAAGATGAGAATTTCCTGCCGGTTGGTGCAGATTTCGGACCTGACGGATTGCTCTATGTCTTGGAACGCGAACAAGGTGCGCGCGGCTATCGCAGCCAGGTGCGCCGGTTCGGAATTCGTGGCCGCGCCATCAGCGAGCCGCAAGTGATCATGCGCTCAGATTACGGTCAGTTCGCCAATCTCGAAGGGATCAGCGTGTTTCGCGATTGGTCTGGCCGCATTCGCCTGCTGATGATTTCGGATGATGACTCGCGCTCGAACCTGCCATCCGAGATTGTCGACGTGGTGGTAAACCGCTGACCTGAACCATTAGCGATTGCAACGGACCCTTGTGCTTCTTACGTGTTAAGAAACAAGACGGAGGCAATTTCGGTGACTCAAACAGCACAAACTCCAAGCTCGGCCACGGTGCCGGTGCTGTGGCTTTTGGGCAAGTCCGGTGCAGGAAAAACGTCAATTGTCCGGGCCTTAACCGGAGCGGGCGCGGTTGGAAACGGCTATGCGCCGGGCACAAAAGACGCAGCGGTTTACGATTTTCCCGCGACAGAGCCCGCCGTGCGGTTTCTGGATACGCGTGGGCTGGGCGAGGCGTGGCACGATGCGGCCGATGACATCGCTGCCGCGCAGAGTATGGCCAATGCCGCGTTGGTGTTGATCCGTTATGATGACATCGAACAAGACATGGTTGTGCAAACGGTGCGCAAGCTGAAACTGCCTGTTCTGCTGGTCTTTACGGGTGCGGATCTGGTGGCGGAGGATGGCGCGCAGGAACGCGTGCGGGCTCATATACGCTCACTCATCGGTCGCGACTTGCCCTTTGTCTCGCTGGCGCTACCGCGCGAAGGGGTGGTGACGGGGGTAGAGGCATTGCTTGATGCCCTGGACAGCTTTATGCCCCGTGCCGCAGCCGTGTTGCGACGTGCGGATGAGGCCAGAAGTTTCCGCGAAATGCGTTCCGTGGTGCTGCGCTATGCAGCGATGGCAGGGGCCAGCGATGTTGCGCCGATCGTCGGCGCAGCCGCCGTGCCAGCCGCACAAGGGGCGATGCTGCAAGCGTTGGCGAAGCGCCATAAGGTTGAACTTACGCCTGCACGGATCAGTCTGCTGGCCTCGGCGTTGGGGACTGGTGCCTTGGTGCGACTGGCCGCCAGCCATATTCTGCGGCAAGGCGCGAAGCTGGTGCCGGTCGCGGGTCAGACGCTGGGTGCCGCGGCGGCGGCAGGGGCGAGTTTTGCCACGACCTACGCTTTGGGGCGGGCCGCTTCGGCATGGCTTTATGGCACCGCGCATGGGGCCGCGCCGGATTCTGCAACACTCAGGGCGCTCTATGACCAAGCGCTGAAAGGCGTGCGTAATGCGGCTGACTAAAAACCTGCGCCATGCATTGTTGCGCTGGAACCGGCTGATTCTGGTCATGGTTTTGGCGCTGCCGGTCACGGTCAGTGCGGTGCTGGGGTTCCTTTGGCTTTATGAGAACGGCTACCTGTTGCAGTACGGGATTGCGACTGTTGCGCTATATGTCTTTGTGCAGGGTATAGTCTTGATCTCTCGATGGCGGGCGCGGCGATCGGGCTCGACCGAGCTGCGTGATCTTGAGGGGCCGCAGCCAGACCCGGATTGGACGAACGCAGAGCGACGCGCCTTTGATCGCGCGAGGGTGCGGATCAACGAGCGGTTAAAGGCACCGATCCCCTGGCCTGACCTGCCAGCAGAAGCCTTGGGCGTTGTCGAAGAGATCGCGGCGGATATGTCGGGCGGGCAACGCAGCGCGCTCGATTTCACTGTCCCTGAGGCCTTGTTGCTGATTGACCGCGTGGCCCTGCATTACCGCGAATTTTTGCTGCGCAACGTGCCCTTGTCGGACCGTTTGTCTGTGCGCACCATGCACTGGATATGGCTCAAGCAAGATACCGCGCTGACCGCGTGGGAGACAGGGTTTCTGGCATGGCGTGGGATACGGATGGTCCTGAATCCCGCCGTTGGATTGCTGCGCGAAGCTGAGAGGCTGTTGGCCACCAGTGTTCAGGATCGGCTGACCGAACCCTTTCGAAGGGATGCGCAGGCCATTTTGCTTGAAGAAGCCGCGCAGGCCGCGATTGACCTTTATTCCGGCCGGCTGCGCGTCTCGGATGCCGAACTGGCACGGATTGCCTCAAAATCTCAGGAACTCGACCTGCAGTATTCAGCACCCGCTGATGCCGCCTTGCGTATTTTATTGGTGGGTCAAAAAGGTGTCGGTAAATCTTCGGTCCTGAATGCGTTGTTGGGCTCAGAGGTCGCCGAAGTTGACCAAGCGCCCGTCACCAAAACGATGACGGCGTATGACTGGGACCTGAACGGCGTAGCCTGCCGTTTGTTTGACACGCCAGGTGTTGACGCAAACGCCGCCCATCGCGCGGAACTGGTGACGCAGGTGTTGCAGGCGGATCTCGTTATTTGGGTCCACCGCGCCAACAGGCCGGCCCGAAAGGTGGACACGGAGTTGATGCTGGCCCTCGAAGCAGAGCTTGCCAAAACGCCGGACCGACGGCCGCCGGTGATTGTGCACGTCGCCAACGGTGCAGATTTGCTGCTGGCGGGTTGGCCGCGCCCGGAGCACGCGCTGACAACCGCCGATCACGCCAAGCTTGACGGGGCTATGCAGTCAATCGGCGCGGTGATGCGAACCACCGAAGTCATTGCCCTGCGCGCCGAAGCACCGGACTGGAATGTCGACAGTCTGCGCAATGCCGTGCTTGCAGCTTTGCCCGAGGCACGCCGGGTACAACGCAATCGTCTGCGTATTGGCGGCGATACATTGCCCGGAATTACGGGTAATATCAAACGCGCCGGTAGGGGGATTCAAACGCTCTCAAGCACCATCTGGAACCGTTTACGACGTTAGAAAGAGTGACTAGGCGGGCAGGCGTGGATATCTTTTGGGGGCGCCAATTGAATAAGGCGTTTCTGGCAAGTTTGTTTTGGATCAAAGCGCTGGAAGTAGTCGCGCGATAGGCAGTGATCATGGAAACACAGCGCAAATCCAGTGAGCCGGTCTTTCGGGTCGAAGGTGTCACGCGGGTCTATAAGACCGGCTCGGTCGAGGTCCACGCGTTGCGGGGCGTCGATCTGGCGCTGACCGAGGGCGAAATGGTCGTGCTGTTGGGGGCGTCCGGATCGGGCAAATCCACATTGTTGAACATCATGGGCGGTCTGGATCAACCAACCGAGGGCCGCGTGTTCTTTCGCAAGCAAGAGCTTACACGGGTTTCAGAATCCAAGTTGACCGCCTTTCGGCGCGAACATGTTGGCTTCGTTTTCCAGTTCTACAATTTGGTACCCAGCCTCAGCGCCCGCGAGAACGTGGCGCTGGTTACCGAAATCTCAAAGGATCCGATGACACCAGAAGAGGCGTTGGATCGTGTAGGACTGGGCCACCGCATCAATCACTTTCCAGCTGAACTTTCGGGTGGCGAGCAGCAACGCGTTGCCATCGCCCGCGCGATTGCAAAGCGTCCGGATGTGTTGCTGTGCGATGAACCCACTGGTGCCCTCGACAGTGCAACGGGGGTGCAGGTGCTGGAGGCGCTGTCCCAGGTGAACAAGGATCTTGGCACCGCGACAATCCTGATCACCCATAACGCGGGCATCCAAAAAATTGCCCATCGCGTTGTTGTTCTGGCGGATGGCCTGATCAAATCCGACCACACCAACGCAGAACAGGTCGCCCCCAGCGAGGTGACGTGGTGAGGGCGCTGGACCGAAAATTGCTGCGCGATCTGCGAAGGGTTTGGGCGCAGACCTTAGCGATTGCCATGGTCCTGGCCTGCGGAATTATGATGCTGGTCGGCATGACCATGACCCAACGCACGTTGGAAGGCACGCGCGCTGCCTATTACGAGCGCCACCGTTTTGCTGATGTGTTTGCAGGCGCCAGTCGCGCCCCGGCAG
>Ga0316204_10010315_pt1 | contig 12074 bp, 9 predicted proteins | sample 6monrhotite_MG_2_FD_205661 | JGI IMG/M metagenome (GOLD analysis project Ga0316204, IMG submission 205661) | Microbial mat bacterial communities from mineral coupon in-situ incubated in ocean water Damariscotta River, Maine, United States -... | ecosystem: Environmental > Aquatic > Marine >...
TCTACACTTGCATACGCTAATGGGAGTACTGGTTTTAGTGTTTGTAGATTTTTAGATGATGATGACTCCGGTCCACGTAATTTTACCAGCACCCTAACAAGTAATGTTAATACTACCGTTGAATATCTAAGCGGTTATCCGAAAAACGAAAGTAATGATACTATTGTTAACTATAATATGTTGACTGAACGTGTTTCGGTTTTTAATAATTCATTAGGCCAAGAAATTTTACCTATAAATAGCTGGTTTCGTGTCCCCCCTAGAACAATTATTAAAATCATTAAGTCAGTTAGAACCCCTGTATTAACTCTTTATAATGACGTAGAAATATCTTCTGGAACTTTTAATAGTTACTCAACAAAAAAACTTGATACATCAACAGTGTGGAATATTGATACTGATTTTTCACTCACTCGTGCTATTGATCCTGGCGACCCGTCAAAGCTTTCCCAAGTGACACATACAACTGAAACAATAGGGCTGGGTAACAAAACCTATACTATTGCCCGATAGAAACAAAACGGAATTTTGAATAAGGTCTACTGATTAGAGTCGGCCTATTTGTTAAGAAATGGTCAATGGCTGAAATAAAGATCACCTTTACCTCCTATTGCCTGTAAAAAAAGGCCTACTTTTTATAAAGTGCAATAAAACCCTTTATTTTTCTGCACTGTCTTATAATCCGATAGAGTAGGAAATGCAACATTTTGGTATGTATCTACATGATATTATTTTTAGGATTAATTAACCTAATAGTGGATCACTGGAGCATAACCAGACCTTCATAGGTTATTTTTTTAAGGTCTCAAACCACCACATAGCAGACAGCCTAATATTCCTTAGATCTTCTTCAAAAAGGAGTCATTCATGATATATTGGGCTGAGTAAATCGAGGTTCGGATTTGCTAATTTCAATCATGAAGAGGGGTTTCTTCATTTCTATAAAAATCAATCCCTTAGAGTTTTTTAACAGAGTTTACTACTATAACTAAACGGGCCGAAAGGGCCGGTTAGTTATAGTAAGGCTATAAAATGGAACTAGATTCAGAAATAGGAAATTTTGTCATTACATCTCCAGATGGTAGTGAAATATATATACACCCTCCTGAAACCTTTGATTACTACTTCGATGATGAAATTCTAGAATCACTATTTTTATCTATAAAAGATACTCTAGGTCAATATGAAAATATTGAAAACTTTAGCCACGAAGAAGATCAAGGCCCTGGCGTCTATACACTCGACGCAAAGTCATATTTATCAACTAATTACAAACTAGATATAATAAATGATGAGTTCTCATGTGGTGCATCAGGTGGTACAGAGCAAATTATATTAGCAATAATTGCAGGCGTCTCAGGTGGTATTGCTGGAGAAATAGCAAAACTAATTTTTAAATCAATAATAAATAAAGCAAAAAAAGAGTACGGTAAAGAAGTTCCTGACAAATCCACTGAAGAAACTAATCATCTTATTGAAAAGACCCTGATAAAAAGATTTAATGCTACTGAACCAGTGTATTTCAAAACAACGAAGTACATTAATGGAAAAACTGAAATCACGATTACTGACTCAAAAAACAATTCATATGTTGCCAGCTATCAAAATAAAGAAGGCTCAATATTATTAGAAATCAAAAGCCTAACAATTAGCTCAATTGGGACAGACAACCCTTAACTTCTATGGCACATTTAGCGCTCACTACTAATCACTATAATAATCTAGCTTTACTATTGGGTTGCGGCCCCATAGCAAGGCGTTAGCAGTATAAAAGGATATACATGATCGTAAGGCTTTTTTGTCCACAATGCGCATTGAATGCAAGTAAGAAACTAAAAGACAGTATAGATATTGAAATCCCTGTCCCAGTTTCACAACTTACTGATGACGGCATCTATCAAGTTAAGTGTGAAAAGGGACACGTAGGTAACGTGATTCTTGATAATGTAAAATTTGAACTACTGTTTGAAATGGGACTAAATGCTTTAGTAGATGGTTATTCTAGAGAAGCAGCATCTTCATTTGCATCTTCGTTAGAGCGATTTCACGAGTTTTACTGGCGAGTAGCGATGACACATATAGGTATAGCTGCATCAGATATCGAACAAGCCTGGAAACCCATGTCAAAAATGTCTGAAAGACAACTTGGAGCATTTACGACTGCATCACTAATTCTAACAAGGAAGAAACCCAACCTATTAAGTCCAAATAATCAGGTGCCTTTCCGAAACAATGTAATTCACAATGGTTATGTGCCAACAAATGAAGTAACTGTCGAATTTGGCAATTCCATTATGGAATTGATCAACGAAGGTCTTAATGAATTAAGAGAGCTGGATAGTGAAGCATTGGTAGAAGCTTACAAATTTACATCGCCACGTGATTATGATTCTGATGAAAGCGATGATGATAGTGATGAGCTTGTGGGTTGCGTTAATATTCTTACAGCGATTGATGTAAGAAATCCTCCCAAAGGAAATGATAATAGGGTTGGAGATATTCATTCTCAAATCGATAGAATCAGGAATGAACGCAAACCAATGAAAATGCAGCTGCTAACTGAGGAAGAAATGCAAAAGAAGCACCCTGAACATGTTAAGCATCAAGCGAAAAAATAATGGCTAACAATGCGTTCATAAAAGGACGTGGCAACAAAAGCGGCACATTTTAACTTTAATATTAGATTTCTCTCATGAGCCAAGAAACGAATTTCATAGCATGCAGTTGTTGCTTTACTGACCAAGGACTGCGATTAGATGCACAAGTGTTAGGTGATAGCTCTGCTAGTGCTTGCCCAATTTGTCATAAGAAAGAGGGCACGAAACTAACGAAAGAGTTGTTGCTCAAATTGGCCCATCGCTATTTTGTTTGGGGATCATTCCATCGTACAGAATATGGTGGCGCGCCAACGATCGAATTCAACGATACACGCAGCGGCGGAGAAGTCCCCTTCTTGCCCCCTCTTTCTAACGATGCATCTCTAATTGAAAAATTGTGTGGAATTGGTTTTTTTCACTATGGGCCACGGCTTTGGATGATTGGAGAAGTTGAGCCTCTGAAACAGCTTCAAGATCAATCCACTCGCGACAATATTATTGATCGAATCATTAATGAATACCCCGAAAAATCATTAGAACCGGAAAATCTATTTTACCGTGTACGCAAAGCTCCTAGTAAGCCAGATAGCTATAGAGAATATGATAGTCCCCCGGTCGGTATCACCGGAAATGGAAGATTGGACGCAGAGGATTTCCGGGTTTTTTATGCTTCTCCCGATCTGGAGGTATGTGTACATGAGTGCCGCTTTTCAGCAGAAGACGAACTCTACGTGGCTACTTTGAATACGACAAAACCACTTCGCCTGCTTAATTTGACTTCGATTCCACAAGAGGAAGAGACAGAATTTGAAAGTCTAGATATTTCAATTAATATGCTGTTCCTCGCGAGCAAGCACTCTTACGAAATTGCCAGGCAAATTGCTGTAAGAGCGCGAGATGTGGGATTCGATGGGCTAATTTATCCCTCCTATTTTTCCGAGCTTCGGACGGGAGTTATCCCATTAAGAACCACCTACGGCCTGTCCAATAGGAGAATTCCTCAATATCAGGAGATTGAAGAAGAGTTGTCTGTTCCCAACTACGCGATTTTTGGGCGACCAATTGAAGAAGGAAAAATCAGCGTGCAGTGCATTAATAAAATGGTGATAAGTCGGGTAGAATATGGGTTTCATTTTGGTCCAGTCGGAATCTAACAAGGTGGTATACTCGGACGTGTTTTATGCTCGCTGTGTTCATTACAAATGCGCCAGTCACGGCTCGCATTATGCATATAAGGGGTAGAATTTGAGTAACTGGTATTTCGAAACGTCTGGGTTCAATTACCTTTTAGAATCAATTGATTTTGACTCGTTTCTGAATACTCGAGAATTACAACGTCTAAAAAAGAATGAATTGTATGTGTCACCAATAACGCTTTGGGAAATAATGCTCACAAGTGACGATATTCAGTCAGATTCCCTAGTCTACTCTGCACAAAACCTATTTTCTGAAAAGCTACTTGCTACGCCAACAGAAATTATCACTAGATATATTGAAAGTCCTTACCCAGAAAATAAAGTTAACTATGACATTCATACCGATTTAGAAATTGGGGGTCTATGGTCGAGAATGACGACTGACAACTCTATTAAATTTGAATACAACAAGAAACATCTTAAAGACAAGACATCCTTTATACGAAAAATATCTAAAAATCTACCGTCAATCATAAACCAAAGCGTCTCAAATAATGAGTCATACCTAGTTATCCTGTCAGAAGTTATAAACGTACATTATGAATGCTTGCGAAATGATGGCTTTTTACCTGAAACGAGCAAATATGATGGAGAAATTCTCTTTAAATTGGTCGTGCTTTTGAAAATGTTGTTCTTCGTCTTCAGGGTGGATTTTGATAGTAGTGTAATTGAGAAGTTCTGGGAACATGAAGGCTGCGACAGAAATCCAACGAATATGCTAACGCATATCGATGAAACTTACACTGAGCTTTATAGAGTTGGGCCATTGCTCGAAATGGCTGTAATGGCTTATAACCAAGTTAACATTGGTGCCACTAATAGGGGGCTTTTGCTTGACTGTTACCATATGATTTATGCCCCATATGTTGACTTCATCGTTACAGGTGATGAGGGATTTGATAATTTAAAGAAACTAGAGTCTCGCTACAGCAATAAAATCATACATGTATCTGAAATGAATATTCACATATCACCATATTTGACACCAAATAAATAAAGATGCATAACAAAAAGCTACAGTCGACCAGTAAATGCGGCATTTTGCTTCTCTATACTCTGCATTTACCGTCGACAGAACTTAAACGTTATATTTTTTCTAAATAATCTAAAGGAATAAATCATGGCAGCACTGATATCTAATAATTCTTTCCTTCCAACTATAGGTAATTGTTACGAGGTTCATTTTGGAAAAATAACGTTAAACGGCCAAACAGGTTTTTGTGTGGCTAATATTAAAATTGAGGGTAACGGAACTTCACAATGGATTGACCTAGATACAGGGCAATCTCTAGATCCAAACATTGCTAAGCATGTTGTCCAAGCCTATAAAGATATTCAATGCCCTTAGGTATTAAATATAAAAACGTATAACGAGACACGGGGTCTCGTTAATTAAAGTGTTATGCGTAAAAATGAGAAAAAATATGCGAGCTAGTATGCATTGGCATTATTTTCAAATTTGCCGAAAGAACTACAATGAATACCAGGCAATAGATGACAAAATGGATATACATCGGTTGTCTGATGATGAAGAACATATAAAGCAAATGAACATTTCTTCTCTGTATTCATATCGCGAACAAATTGTATTGCTCCCTATTATTTTTGGCGCTATGTGTTTAGAGGCATTTATATATGACTATGGAGCGCAACATTTATCAGGTGCCTTCGTAAAAAAGCATGTAGACAAATTAGAACTCCCCTCAAAATTTGTTATTTTATCAAAATTAGTAACAGGTAATGATTTCCCTACAGACTCACAAGCATATGAAGGCCTTATCAAGCTAAAAGAGGATAGAAATAAACTTATTCATTTTAAATCAAAAACATTCAGTGAGTCTGAACTAGATAAATTAGATGAGTGGCATGACAATATGAACATATTTCTAAAAAATGCTATGCATAATGCCTATGAAACTGTATTTAATGTAATGAAAGAACTTGATAAATTACATGAAAACAACACAAATTATTATGTTGCATTTTCCACTGACACTGAGTGCCACGCGTAACAAGCGGGTCAAGTGCGACGTGAACATCCCCCGATAAAGTAGACACCCCTTAACTAGGCGTTATGTGCCAGCGAGAATATAGAGAGTTATCAAATTAATGGATGAAATGAGAGAAAAGTGCTTTTTTTGCTCTGAAACTATCGAGGGTAAGAAGTCAAAGGAGCACATTATTCCAAATAGCTTGCTCGGTAAACTTGGTATAAAAGAGCAAACTATTACAGGTGAAAGAGAGACTCAATATAGTAGGATTAAAGTCCCTGCGCATGGTACATGTAACAGCGAGTTTGGTAGTCGCTATGAAGATAGGATTCTTGAATTATTAGAGGATACAGATTCTCTGTATGAAATTCTAAAGGAAGAAGAAATTCCTAGCCCCATGATGTATATGCCAGATGAGTCTCCAACTTCGATAATTACCACCTGGCTATCAAAAATATACTACGGATTATTTTACTATGACTATCTTACAACTAAAGATGAAGATTGGAAGAAAGCTTGCTCAAGTATTTTTGAGCACCAAAACTTTGAATATGTAAGAAGCTCATATGCAAATGGATATGGCTTTCAACTTCCATCAAGCCTTTACGTGTTCAAAACCACAAATACTGAAACTGACTTGGTCACTATGATTGATCCAAGCAGTATTTTATTCAAGATAAATTCGCTTACTTTAATCTTATGTATATGTGATGGTTATTTAACTAAAAATTATCTTAATGGAGATATATTGGAAAGACTCAGGGAGCGACTAACACAAGAAGATGAAAATAATACTGATTTCCCATCCCATAAGTATGCATTTGGTGAAATACTTGCTCTAAGAACTTGTATCCCAAAAACGCCAAAATTTGTTTCGAGAAAAAACCAAATTATTAATATGAGTTTGACTACTTTAGTAGCAAACCCCGAAGAATATTATCGTATTGATCCTGACCTTTTGAAAAGTGCACGAGAAGATATTTTACTTAGTTTCAATATTGATATTAACAAACGCGTCAATTAGGGCGCTCGCAAGATCGTGCCTATTACGCGGGCATTATAAACTTAACAAAGGGACTATTCATTGACTCAAGATAATGTTTCATTTAACTCGATTATTGATGCTATAAAACGTATCGAGTCATTAGAGGAGTCTGTAAGGAAATACATCAACACATCAAGGTATCAAGCGGGTTTAATCCAAGATCTGGATAACTGGAATCAAATATGCAGTTCCCTTGATACCATTGGTGACACACTTTATGCATTCCAAGATTATTTGGAAACATCATTCCCAAAAAGCATAGGTCTAAGTTACATATATACATATGGAATCTTACAGGCGCTATTTATACAGCAAGATGCAATGCGTAATTTGTCAGAGGCTTTCGATTTAAAATATTCGCCATCAGATAAACTAGGAAGCATTCGTGCAATAAGGAATGCGTCAATAGGTCACCCTACTAAAAATAAGGTAAAAAAAGCAACTTACTACAATTACATCTCTCGCATGACTATGTCGAAAGAAGGCTTTACATTAATGCGTAGTTTTGAGCAAGGACGTAACGAGTTCATAGACGTGGATCTGTATACGATATTAAACGATCAGCTCCATGAAATAGAAGATAGTTATAAGTTATTAGCAAATAAGCTTGATGAGGCAGATAAGATGCATAAAGAAAAATACAAAAACGAACTCATAGTTGATGTATTTCATTCATCATTTAGCTACTTATTTAGCAAAGTAGCTGAGGGCATACACTCACCTAACTCGAGCAATACATCATTCGGCCTTTCGATGCTCAATTCAATCAAGGAAGCGTACCAAAAGTTTGAGAAAATTCTTGATGAAAGGAATGATTTGCATGAATATACGAAGTATGATTTAGACGAATATAATCATGCTATTTCAAAATTAGAAAATTATTTATCAGGTACAGATACTGATCTAACTGAAAAGGACGCATACATTTATCATTTTTTCATTCGGGAACAACATAAACACTTTGTTCAAATTGCCAATGAAATTGATGCAGAATACAATAAAAAGTTATAACAAATCACTCAACTCGATCGGTGCAAACGACGCGTCGTCAAGTTAACACGAACGTTCAATGTCTGCTTTTTGAAGTGATGACCAAGTACGACCGTCTGCAAATGATTGGATTGAGACTACGAGTACAGCAGACATTGCCAGGTTAGTCATTATGCATCGGCAATCACCACAGAGCGGTCGTTAAGGAGTTTCTAATATAGTTATAGAAAAAAGCCAAAAGCATTCTATTTACAAATTCTTGATTAAGGCTTTAAATTGCTTTCCTGTAGTCTTTAATGCTTGCTTAAAGCGTTGATACAAAAGAGAATAAGTGGATATAATAATTAACATCTGAGTATATGGATTGTAGTTTATGTCGTTCTTCCAAACTTCTGTACTAAACAAGTATTTAGCAGTACAACCCCAGAAACAGATAGATGAAGCATACGCAAAGTATGTTGAGTATTTTCACAACATTGAAATACAGAAAAATATTAGGGCAGCTAAAGAAGAGCAATTCCAAGAAGGATTTTTAAGAGAGCTCTTTGTAAAGGTGCTAGGCTACACATTAAACCCCGAGCCAGACTACAATCTAACTACAGAGCTTAAGAATGAGAAGAATGCAAAGAAATGTGATGGTGCAATTCTTAAAGGAGGTAATGCTGTTGCCGTTATTGAGTTAAAAGGTACGGACACAACAGATCTAGATAAAGTAAATGATCAAGCCTTTAACTACAAGAACAATCAAACAGGTTGTGTTTATGTTATAACCTCTAATTTTGAGAAATTGAGATTCTTCATTCATAACGCAGTAGAGCATATTGAGTTTAATCTTTTCAAATTAGATAGACAAGAGTTTGGACTATTCTGGCATTGCTTAAGTTCAGATAGTGTTATTAGTGGTTTGCCAGAGAAAACTTGGAAAGAAAGTGTTGTTGCGGAAAAGAACATAACTAAGCAACTATATAAAGACTATGCCAATTTTAAAAATGATATCTGGCGAAATATTTCACAAAATAATAGTAATAGTGAAGACTTATTCTTATACAAAAAATCTCAAAAGTTACTAGACAGATTTTTATTCATTCTTTTTTCTGAAGATAGAGGATTATTGCCCCCTAATACTATTACTTTAGAAATAGAACGTTGGAGAAAGCTCGAGGATTTAGATGCATATAAACCCTTATACGATGTATTTAAACAATATTTTACTTATATAGATAAAGGAAAAAAAGGAAGCAACAGTTCTGAAGATATTTACGCGTATAATGGAGGGCTTTTTGCATATGATAAAACGTTAGAAGGTCTTAGTATAGATGACAGTATCTTGTTAGAGCATTTATTAGTGTTAACAAAATACGATTTTAATAGTGAAATAGATGTAAATATTCTAGGACATATATTTGAAAACTCTCTTACTCAATTTGAATATATTAGAGCAAGTTTGGATGGTATAGTTTTAGATACAACTCAAACAAAACGAAAAAAAGATGGTGTATTTTATACCCCAAAATACGTAACAAAATATGTTATAGATTCATCTATAGGGCTAATTTGTATCAGCAAGAAGAATGAATTAGGTGTTGATGAAGAAGACTACTTGAAAGACAAAAAAGGTAGAAGAAAAAAGACTTTAGCTGATTTAAAAAGTAAGCTTGACCAATATAGAGAATGGTTATTACAATTAACAGTATGTGATCCTGCTTGCGGTAGTGGGGCTTTTCTAAGTCAAGCATTAGAGTTTTTAATTAATGAACACAATTATATTGATGAGCTTGAGTCTAAGCTATTTGGACATGGCTTTGTCTTTAAAGATATTGCGGATCATATACTAGAGAAGAACATTTATGGTGTAGATATAAATGAAGAAAGTATCGAAATTGCGAAGTTATCCTTATGGTTGAGAACTGCTGAAAATGGAAGAAAACTTACTACTCTAAGCAATAATATAAAATGTGGTAACTCACTAATTTCACAGCAATCGGATACATGCAGCAATCCATTTGACTGGAAAAAAGAATTCCCTGAAGTCTTTAAGGACGGGGGGTTTGATATCATAGTTGGGAATCCTCCCTATGTTGGAGAAAAGGGTAACTCTGACCTATTTGAGGCTATTAAATCAATTCCTAAGTGGAAAGATTATTATAGAAGAAGGTCTAATACATACTATTTCTTTGTCAAACAAGGGATTGATCTATTAAAAGAATCGGGTATACAAAGCTTAATTATACCGCGAGAATTTACTACAGCAGACTGGGCAAACAAGGTCAGAAAAGAAATTTTAACAAAATCTATTATTTTAGAGATCGTTGATTTTAATGACTTGTCAGTGTTTGAAGATGCAGGAACAACAAGTTTAATCTTAACCCAAATGAAGAATAAACAATCTGGGAGTAAAAAATACACTTTTCCCTTAAAGTCCATTGCTGATCCAGATACTATAGAAGTAGATCTTTATAACAATATTATAAATAAAGATGTTTCCATATCAGAAATTGATTTAACAGGAACGCTTCCATGGAGTTTCTATCAAGCGAAGCTTAAAGAAAGTGAAAACATAATTCCACTTGGGGAAATCTATAAAGTATCTCAGGGCTTGGTAACTGGTGCTGATAGAACCACAAAAAGACATGTAAGTAACAATTTAGTTGAGCCTGGCTTAATCGGACGTGGGGTTTTTATTCTAGAGGAAGGAAAGGATATAAAACATAGAGATAATTTAATATCACTTAAAATCAATGACGAGTGGGTTGATCTACAAGATAGAGAGAAAGCATTTATCAAATCATTCGTTAAAGCTGAAAATCTAAACAAATGGTATGTCAGTGAAAGTCCTTATTATATAATTTATGTTGGCAGTAATAACTTAGAAGGAAGTGTTCGTGACTATTTGATGCAATTTTCTGGAATTCTTATTAATCGCTCAACAACAATAAATGAAGGTGAGGTTATAACCCTGGATGAGTTTGAGAGATTTTCCATTGATGATATTAAAGAAAAATATAGCTCAGCAGGTGCGGTACAAAAGATAATGCGCAGAAAAAGATGGTGGTTGCCTCTTTATGAAAGATTAGATATCCCCTTTTCAGAGCCTAATATTATAGTCAACACAAAAAATATGAATGATTTTACTTACTCTGATGCTGAGTTCTTATCTTCAGGCGGAGGTGCGGGTGGGCAAAATTTTATTTACCTAGATAATGATGCTAATTATTTAGCAGACATAGAAAAATACAGTAACAAAAAAGACTTTGTAGTATTTACTACAGCTGTTTTAAATAGCTCGATACTTCAGCAGCATATAATTAATGGAAAATACAACCAACTTAGCACAGCAAAAATTAGTGAGCTTCCAATAATTAAAATTAACTTTGAAAACATAGATGAAAAAGAAATTTACGACAAAGTATTGAATTACATTAAAATAATTACATCTACACATAAACATCTATGCAAAAAGAAAAGAAAATTCATAAAGCTTCTCCAGTATAGTGAAGGAATAAACTCAACTAACAGAAAAATTAATGAATGGTACAAGCTTGAGTTTGATGATTTCGTAAGAGAGTTAAACAGCATTAAGAAAGATTCTAGTCTCCAGAAGTTAAACAAAAGACAGGTGTTTGAGTGGCTCGATCTATTTGAAGAGCAAAAAAATGAAGTTCAACTATTAGAATGTGAGATTAAAACCACCGAAGACACTATCAATGACAAACTCAGTAAGCTATATAATTAAACATGTGTGTACTTCATAGATACCAAGCAAGTAACAAAACCCGTAATTCACAATGTTTAATAAACGATTTTTAAATTAACTGCATACGTCGAACGTCTGCTTATGATTGAGACCCGAAGTAACTTAGAAAATTGTGTATGTCAGCTATTTTTTATAGCAGACGGATACAAAATGGACGGAGTAGACTGTAAACACCACAAAGCAGTCATTTAGCTATTACTAATAGACGAGCCTATTTAACAATATTTTGATATGCTCGAAACATAATAATTACTTACAGGGATGTCTCATGCAAATAGTTAAATCGCTGTTAATCAGTGGTCTTCTCGGTTTACTCAGCGGCTGTTTTTCCAACGGCCCAAAAGTGATGATAGAAACCCCACAAGCAGAAGATGACTTTGTTGTGGTGTGCAGCTGGTCGAGCCATTCATTTGGATTACACGGAGGGAAGTCACGCGTTAAAGAATCTGTGTTTGTGGCCTCTAGTGGTGAAGTTGTGGACTGTGGCATGAGTATTTTTGG
>Ga0316204_10010316_pt1 | contig 12074 bp, 13 predicted proteins | sample 6monrhotite_MG_2_FD_205661 | JGI IMG/M metagenome (GOLD analysis project Ga0316204, IMG submission 205661) | Microbial mat bacterial communities from mineral coupon in-situ incubated in ocean water Damariscotta River, Maine, United States -... | ecosystem: Environmental > Aquatic > Marine >...
TTCGAACGGTCCTCGCCGACGCGTAAAACATGTGTCCAGGGGGCTGGAAGTAAAGAGGCTGTCACCTCGTCTTCTCCATTTACCAGTACCGTTCCGGAGCGAGGAACGATCCGCAGTACGTGGCGGAAGGTACGCTTGATGTCCTCAAGGTCGCGGAAAATATCGCCGTGATCAAACTCGATATTATTGATTGTAAGGATGGAAGGCAGGTAATGAATGAATTTGCTGCGCTTATCAAAAAAGGCGGAATCGTACTCATCCCCTTCAATAACAAAAGGGGCAGAGGCATCGCCCACGGAAGCGCCCCCGGGGAGGTCGCGTGGCACGCCACCGATCAAGTAGCCTGGGTCCCGGCCTTGGGCCTTGAGCAAATAAGCGGTGAGGCAGGAGGTTGTTGTTTTTCCATGCGTTCCTGAAATAACGATGTTTTGACGCGTAGCAAGGAGCTGCTCTTGAAGGAGTTGAGGCATAGATACGTAGCGAAAGGCGCGGGTATCGAGAAGCCATTCCATCTCGGGGTGGCCGCGGCTAACTACATTACCCACGACAACAAGGTCCGGAGCGAAATGCTCCAGCTGTGCAGCAGCATATCCCTCTAAGAGCGTTACGCCTGCTGACTTGAGCAGGCCCGACATGGGCGGATAAATGCCCGTATCTGAACCGCAGACCTCGTGGCCAAGGCTCCGCATCAAGAGAGCGACGTTGCCCATGGCAGCACCGCAAATTCCCATGAAATAAATACGCATACCCTCTACCATTAATAAAATTATGAATGAAAATACAGCAAAATCAGACTGTTGATAAAGCCCAAAGCGAAGCGGTTTTGGATGAAACTGGCCTTGGATGAGAATCGTGGAAACGTAAGCCTATCATAAATATAGGTGCGTCCCGCGAAAGTCGAGGACGAGGCCTGATTCGCCAAAAGTGAGCTTTATCAACGGTCTGAAATGGGATCTGGAAGGTTGATTAATGCATCGTTTTCTTTTTAACGCGAACGGTGGCACTCCCCAACAGGCCTGATTTCTCTAAATCATTCACAAATCGGTCTACGGCGCGGCGATCCGCTTCGGTTGTTTGAATGGGTTGCTTCTGAATATCAACACCTTCGGTGTGGCATGCCACGGTGGGTGCTGCATTGGGTTTCGGCTTTACGATGTGGCGTGCCACATTATCAGGCATCTTTGAGGCCCGGCTTGGAGTGTGGCATGCCACAGTTTCATTCACCCTACTGCCCTCTTTTTGAGCATCGAGGAGGCGCTTCAGAGCGCTGGGGAGACGGCGTTCTGTTTCGGGGCCATGACCCTTGTCGATAATCGCGTATTCCCACTCAATGTGAAGATCGGGAGAATCTGAGCTGGTATCGTCGAGATGAACGAGTTCGGGCTGGAGTGGTTTGCCCTTTCTTCCGGTGCGGAGGCTACCGCTGACGATGAGTCTTTGGGGGCATGCCACATGAGTGATCCAGGCAACGTCCTTGCTTGCGAGAAGTTCGAGACCTGCCTCGACTTCCCCCAAGGCGAGCCCTGTCATCGCGGCAATGCGGTCTGGCATAACGGGCCCTTTACTGTCGGCTAGTAAGCCTCTTTGCGGGCAACGTGCAGCAATCCCGACAAGCTCAGCAAAGACGGCTAGTGCCCGATACCCTTCTGCCCCTTTGCGCAGGAGCAGCTTTCGGGTAAGCGGATCGTGGTCGACCTGCATGAGGCTGTACGCCAGATTTTTAATCCGCCGCGTCTGCCCATTTTCAAAATATTGATTCCAGTTCTTAATCAGTAAGGCCTGGGGTGTAGGTGTGGTTGTGGTATTTATGGAGTTCATAGCTGTTTAGTTGGTTTGTGGTTTAAAGTGTTATACGAAACGCTTTCCTTGGGCTCTGGGTGCTCCTAAGCGAAGCGGTTTTGGATGAAGGTGGGACGGGGAGATTGGGAGCCTATCGTGATAGGTGATCAATCTACCCGTTCTTCCTTCGCCAAAAGAGGAACACTCAGAGTCCAAGGAAAAGGGCGCTGCGCGACGGGGATGATTATAACACAGTTTATGGATTCGTCAATCACTATTTGGGCTATTTGGGCTATGTGGGCTAATTATTTTTTTTTAAAAACACCGAAAAATGCGCTTAACACACTCCCCCACAATATCTTGTGAGTATTTTCCCAAAAATCACTTTTCTGAATATTTTTCTCAGAAAAACGGGTGGTTTTGGGGTGTTTTTTAAAAATCGGCGAAAAAACCTGGAGCTGAGTTTGTTTTCAATTGACTTACCCTCTCAACAGAATAAACAGAAGTTATGAGACCTATAAAACTTTTTAATACACTACTAGTCATTTTTACCTACACACTCACAGGCTCATCTGGGCTATACGCAGCCGGCAGCAATGCCCCTACGCCTATCTTAGAAAAAAAGATACAGATAGCACTTAATTTCCTCGAATCTGATGAGTTTTTTGAGGCGATCAAGCGAGGAAAGGAAGAAGACCTAGAGACCATCAAACGCATTTTGGAGGAAAATTTTCAATTGGCCTACATGATAATCTACGGAGAATCTTTCCCCATATTAACGGCTGCAAAATACGGTAAACCAGAAGTCATTGAACTTCTCCTAGAAATACACCCTAATCTCATTAATACAACTAACGGCAAGGAAGAAAATGCCCTTCACTTCGCTGCAGCATATGGTCAGCTAGAGGTAATTAAACTATTACTACAAATAAAGCCTGAACTCATCGAATCTACTTGTTCGCTCGGAGGAACTCCCCTTCACTTCGCTGTAGGAAATGGCAAACTAAAGGTCACTGAACTATTACTAGAAATAAAGCCTGAACTCATCAACACGACTACCAAAAACGGGTGGACCCTTCTTCACACTGCTGGAAGATTTGGTCACATAGAAATCATCAAATTACTCTTATCTCAAAAGCCTGAGCTCATTAATACTACGATTAGAAGTGGCGAAACACCCCTTCACATCGCTGCACTATACGGCCAGCTAGATACCATTAAACTATTCCTAGAGATAGACCCTGATTTGATTAATAAAACTAAGGGCATCCTTTCATTTACTATAAGATGTTGGCGTCTAGATCCCGCGAAGCGGCTAAAGGTCATTCAACTGCTCCTAGAAAAAAAACCTGATCTTATTTATGAAGTCGACCACAATGGATGCAGCGCCTTTATCTCCGCTGTAGCTTTTGGGGAGATAGAGGCCATGAAAGCCATGATGGAAGTCAACACTGATCTCATTAAGACGGCAAGCCACGGTGAACTCACTCCCCTGCAGGTCTCGGCTCAGTACGGACAAATCGAGTCTGCTAAACTCCTTTTAGATGAGGACTCCAATTTAATCGATGTCACTGACTCCAACGGCTACACCCTTCTACAAACTGCAGTACAATACGGGCAAACAGAATTCATTAAATACCTCCTTGAGATAGCCCCTGATTGGATGAAGGAAACCAAGGACATCCTTTCATTTGCAATAAGATGTGGAGATCTAGAGGCCCTTAAAATGCTAGAGACCATTAAATTCCTCCGAGAACAAGACCCTAATCTCATTTATGAAACTGACCCGAATGGAGACACCCCCCTCCACTTCGCTGCGGCATTTGGGAGAATAGAGGTCATGAAATACCTCCTAGGAATCGCCCCTGGGCTCATTGAGGTTATGAACAAAGATGGCTCCACCCCTCTGGATCTCGCCATACGATACGAGAAAATAGAAGCCGCTAAGCTCTTAGAATCATGGAATCACAACCGCTCTGCCTCTTCCGTGCTGGTATTAAGAGACATAGAAGACAGCACCGATGAAGCAACAGTAGAGGCTGAAGTAGACACGAACTCGGCTAACGATGATGATGATGAAACAACCCTTCTCGTCCTTGATGGCCCTCATAACGCTCTTGAGGCTCAATACGACTGGGGTAGCGATGATGACGACGATGATAGCGACATGGCTGCCATTGCAGCTCAAATAGCTGAGTATATAGGCCAGAACGCCGCCCTTTGGTATACTGCGGCTCTCATGCTAGAAAAAAGCCCTAGGTAGGCCTGAGAGGGTTGAGGCCAAGGAAAGGAGGCATTGTTTAGAGGGGGCAAGCGATGAAGGCTAGGCTCCCTGCCACTCGAAGCATTCGAACTGGATAGAATAACTATTTTAAAGATAAAGGAAGCCAGCATGCTGTCACTTAATCACGCAACACACTTCAAGTCAGTAACTTAAAGTATTTTAAGTTTTTTTATTTTTAATGGAACCTTTTCCCTATACGCAACACTAATAAAGGTATAGCAGAGCTTACAGTAAGCTCTCTGTAAACTTAAATATTAAATCAGGATGAAAATGAAAAAAACAGTAAAATACCTTGGCGCTCTATTCGCCTTCACTGCACTTCTAGCACAAGCAAATGCGTCGCATATGGCATTGAACGATGGCGAAATGCATGTAAACGCAGCGTTATCTATTGAACAATCCCTAGAAGAAAGAACATCCTTCTCTAGTCTTGGTGAATTCGTTGGCCTTGCAATGGAAATGAGCGAGCATTACAAAGCTGCTGCTTGTTACTACAATAGCATAGGCAGCTATGGATTTGCTGCACAATATCAAAGCACAAGCGATGAAGTCTACAACGAAGCAAAAGCATTTGAACATGTAGGCGTTGCATACCAAAAACTCCTAGAAAAAATCGTTGAATTAGAAGATAGCAATGCTGATGTATGGGAGCATAGAGATGCTGAGTACTTTGCATTTGATTTTGCTAACTATCTTGAAGTAGCAGCGGACTATGCATCAAAAGTAAAGGACCGAGATTTTTACTATTTCATACAACCTCTGGCTAGAGATGCCCGTAATGCTCAAAACAGATTCGTTAGCTCCCCCAATAGCGACGCCTTTCAGTATTTAGCGTATGATCTAATCTTAATTGGGGATAAACTGGGCGATATTGAAGCAATAGACACGATATATGCGGGATCAGCGCTAGAGAACAGAGTCCAGCAAATCATGAATGAAATGTAAGTAGAGATTGTGTAGAATTAATGAAAAGACCTTAAAGTTTATATTAAGAGACTCCTACACATTTAGGAGTCTCTTTTTTTGTAAGTCTAAAGGATAAGAAAACTTAAAAAAAGCGCTGAAGGCTAGGCTCCCTGCCATTCGAAGCACTCGAACTGGCCGAGGCGTTTGAAACCCAGGCGCTCGTAGATGCGGAAACCTGAATCGCTCGATGCGGAGAGGGTTACCGTTTTTACGCCTTGGGCCCTTGATTCTTCGAGGAGGTAGATCATCATGTCTGTTCCAAAGCCCTTGCCGCGCTCGCGCTCATCGGTAATGACACTAAAAATACCTGCGCCACCCTCCTTTACAAAAAGGATCGCCGTGCAAACGGCCCTCCCCTCTGCGTAGCCGATGTAGAGCTGCTCGGCCCCTGCTAGAGCTCCTTGGGGAAGATTTGTGTAAAAGGGGCGTACGGTGGGATCGTACACTTCTACGACGGAGATGAAATCGTCGAGTTTGTCTTGGCCTTCGACGCGTTTCACCTCGAGCGTGCTTTTGGCAGTATTTGGGGGAATGAAGTCAAGGGTTGCCAGCATTGCGTGTTCATCCGCCTCGACGACAAAGCCTTCGGCTAAAAGTTGCTCAGTGAGCTTGGAGGATTCTTCTGACTCAGGCACCCACCAAGCGAAAGGTTGGCCTGCGTAGTGGTTGATCGCTGACTGAATGGCTTCGCCCATGGTCGCGCCATCCATTGTAGAGAGCCCCCCATAGACGATATTAAACATGGAGGACCCAAACCCGCAATTAATGAGCGTAAGGCCAGCCTCACGCATAACATCGTAACCTCCTTTTACTGGAAGGCACTCAAAGTGCGCCAGTGCATTGGCTTCTATCTGCTTTAAGCTCATTTCTGCAAACTATAAGCTATTGAGAAAAGATGCAATACGTAGAGATTACCCTACGAACTTCTCCGTTGCCAAGATGAATGCAGAACTTAAAATTCGGAGCCTATGCGTTATCCCATCATCAAGGTTCTCTTTGCGGCATTTCTCACTCTCTGTGTGACTCTCGAAGGTTATGGAATGGGGCAGCCTCCTGAGTCTGGCGCTGAAAGAGATGGTTGGAGTCTAGAGGCTCCGAATTATGAACTCTCACATTATATAAACGATGCAGGCGAAATGCTTTCCAGTAGCTATGTAGCCTCGTATACGTATTTAAGCGAAACCCTCGACTACCTAAAAGAACAAGGCTTTCACCGAGATCTTGCTCCACTTCTCGTAGTGACGCTATCGCTTTTCACCTACCAAATACGCCAGAACCAGGCTCGGCTCTATCTTAGGGCCTATATGCAGAACATTCATAATGTAGGAGGAGTCTATGCAGTTGAAGCAAATACTGCTGCTGCTGCATAAGGGATTATAAAAAGCTGCCCCTAGAATATAGAGGCAGCGTTGAAGAGAAGGTTGTTTTATTTAAGGATCTTATGCGATCTTACTATACTGACAGGTATTTGTACGTGGCAAAAATCGTTCCTATGATGTACGTTGAGTACTCCTCTAAATTGTAACCTTGCTTGCCTAGAAATCTCTTAAACTCACGCTGAAATTGCTCGAATTGCTTAATTACAAAACCGTAATACACCCCTGTTAGGCCTACTTTTAGAAATGCGCTATCAAATGATTCTTGAATCCAGCCGCCGATTACCCGATCTGCATCAAGTAAGAAAAGAAGCGTGATGGGCCAAACCTCTGGGTAGTTATATGACAATACCAGGAGAGTCAAAGAAATGCCCCGATAAGTAGCGAGAGGGATTCGGTTGCCTGCACTCGTTTGCTCTGAGACCGTGCCAAGCGCTTCTTCTAATTCCTCTTGGCTTAAGGTGCCCTCCTGAGCTAAAACATAAGCCTGAATCTCGTCTCCGGAAGGAACTTCTCCGTTTAGTTCAAGCGTTTCCGAAACAAAGGTCATAGCTGCATGAAATGTAGCATCCACCGCATCGACGACGAACTCCATCTGTTCATGTAAAGCTGCTGGATAGATAGAATCGTGTCCATCACAGTCATCCTGGATGTCCATCGTGTTAGCATAGGCATTAAGTGAGAATACACTGCTCGCGAAAGCAACGCATGCGATAAGAAGAGATTTGTTTTTCATAGTGATATATTAGGATTACTTAATAAAAGTGCTGCATGTTGCCAGCTCCCCTAATCTGCATCAAGAAAAAAGCCGCCTCTAGAATTTAGAGGCGGCCTGAAAGAAGTTTGCTTTCTTAAGCAGGGTTCTTGGATTGTTCGATGTAATCCTTTATGGGGTTATTCTTTAACCAGGCTTCTTGATCCGGGCGAGGATCAGCAAGGCTTGATTGCTGACAAGTCTCTCCACGCTCCCTCACATTCTGTAGGGCTGTATCAATCTTCTTACTGGCGCGAGCGTAATGATTGGTGTAACTCTTAGGTGAGCTAGAAGACGCTGACTGAAGTAGATAATACATCCAGTACGAACCGTTAGCAATGGAAAGCCACAACAAAGGCTCAAGCCGGTTACCCAAACTCGTTTGCTCTCGGTATTCGCCCAGGACTGCCTCCAGGCTCTCGCCCTCTTGGGAGAAAAGGTAGTCCCAGATATCTTCTGCTGAGGGCACTTCACCTGTTAGGTCAAATGTTTCTGAAACAAAGTCCGTAACTGCCTCGAGCGTGGCATCCCACTGCTCAGCAAGGACGGACTGATCAAGATTAGCGTCAGCCTGGAGGTCCTTGACATCACTATGCGCATTAACCGAACATACTCCACTAACGAGAGCGAAACATGTGATAAGGATCTTTTTACTTATAGACATGAGTGTCTTTATAAGTAAAAATACTTAAAAATCAACAGAAATCACCTCAGAAAAAAGCCGCCCTACAGTCAATGCAAGGCGGCTTACCCCTTTTATCCTATTTTCCTCTTAGTATCCAAATGAAAAGGTTGTCTTAGTCGTTGAGATCAATTTCAAAGAACTCATCGTCTTCTACCTCTTGAGATAGGCCCTCATTCGCTAAAGGCTTTACTGCCTCAACCGTATCGTAGCTCACAGACGTCTCGCCGAGAAGTGCTTCCTGCAAGGCTGTGTACTCAATGCCATGCTTTGCCATATACTCCTGGGCTTTTGTTCTGATCCCTGAATCATCATGCTTTTTAATAAAAGCGACAAGAGCATCAACGGCTTTGGCCTGCTGATCAGGAGTAGCTTCTGTTGAGCCATCCATGACAGCCTTAAAAATACGAAGCTGATTATGAAACTCTACTCCAGGTGTTAGATTTTCAAGATCCACGAGTAATGCATTCCCCTCCTCATCTTTATCGAGGACCTTGAGCGTTCCGGTACCAATGAAGCCGATCATTGCCTCATTTTTTTCTTGGGTCAATGCACCCGTAAAGTAGTTAATAATACGCTCAAAAATGCTTACCTTTTTTGCCTCTGCGTAAACGCCAAGCTCTCCCTTACTTGAAATTCCTGAATCGCTCTCATTATTCAATACAACTTGGTAGCGGCTGAGCTTTCCGACTTGAGGTTCCTTTTGGGTAGCACCCTGATCCTGGACCCCCTCATGCTTAAGTGGAGATGAAATAGACGTGTTGTAATCATTTGTTGCCATAATTTTGTTCCTTTGCTGATTGCTTTTTAAATATTCTCTTAATTGTGTCTTATTTTTTTAGACAACAAATATGTCCCGGTAGTTCCGTCAAAAGACTACAAAGCTGAAAAAAAGGCAAAAAGAGGGGAAATAAGCACGCCTCCTGATAGCACAGGCCAGGAAGAGCGCTAAATAGTGAGCACAAGAAGCCTACAGGCTAGCTAGGAGGCGTCTTTAGCGCAGCGGAAGCCTACATTATTAAATGCGTGCTTTGGGGGGCTCTTACCACGAAAACCAGGCTTATAGGCGGCGCAGTAATTGTCCGAACAAAACCAAGAACCTCCACGGGCAACCCGCATCTCACCGGTTGGCGGACCCTTCGGATCCTCATTATTGGCCCGACGGTAAGTATTATCTGAAGTATACCAGTCCGCAGTCCATTCCCAGGCGTTGCCGATCATGCCGTCTACGCCCAAGGGATTTGAAGGATAAGCACCCACAGGGGCCGTATAAAAATAGCCATCTGTCAAAAGATTATCCTCAGGCCAGTGACCCTGCCAAACATTGGCAAAAGGCGTAACATCCTCTTCACTAGGATCTTGGACAGGCATAGCTCCCATAGAACGGGCGCCTCTTGCTGCAACCTCCCACTCAGTCTCGGTGGGGAGACGTTTGCCAGCCCAATCAGCATAAGCCTTAGCATCCTCCCAGGAAACTAAAACTACGGGATGATCCATTGCGGTATTAATGCTGCTCTTTGGCCCTGTAGGATGACGCCAATCAGCATTTGAGACAAACTCCCATTCGGTAGCTCCAGCAACATAGGCCCAGCCACCACCCTCGCGCTCAGCCGTAGTCTCGTAATTAGTTGCCACAACGAAAGCCTGAAATTGCTCGTTGGTGACTTGATAGCGGTCGATAAGAAAAGGCCGAATGGTGACTTCGATACGCTCGGCATCCTCCCGGGACTCAGGAAACTCATCCCCGAGAACATAAGCGCCGCCAGGAACCAATACCATACTCCCTAAAGGCTCTGCCTGGATAACAGGCGAGCCGCCCCCCCAGAGGGGAAGCGGCTCGTCAAAAGTCGGCTGGTTGTCATTGCTCAGGTACCAATAGGCGCCTGTGATTAAACTAATCGTGAGAATGCAAAAAACCAGGACTCGTTTCATTAAATAAGAGAAATTAACTTTTTTTGCTTTTGCGCATTCTGTAGAGAAACGCCAAGGAGAAGGCAAAAACGAAGTGGTTAAAGAACGAAACCATCAGCACTTCCCAGGCAAGCTTGTCTTCCTCACGCTCGAGGGCACAGGGGTTTACGACCATCACGTCAATTTCTTCAACAACGACTATAGCACAAGGATTGCAAGGGTTTGCTACTTTGTGCATTGCGCAGGGGTTACAAGGATTGTGTGCCTCGTGCATCGCGCAAGGATTGTAGTGGCCTGAGCTTGTCATCGAACAAGGATTGCAAGGATTAGCTGCGCCGTCTCCAGCAAGCATGCTAGCCATAATAGGCATTCCGAAGAACGCAATTCCCGTGATGATGATGCCAAAAATAAAGGCCTTGAAAGCCGTGCACATCTTCAAAGGTGCAAAAATGGCTGCGTAAACAATACCGTAAAAAATGCCGATGCCAAAATGAAGAACGCCACCTGCAAAGTACTGGGAACCAGCGCTTGCACCTGAGCCCATGAGCATCATGCCAAGCATCTTTGTGATATTGATACCTTCGAAATACATGACCACGGTCATGATGATTGTCGCAACAACGCCTGCTGCAATGGCGCAGCCCCAACAAATGCGGCAACAAGACTTACATTCTTTGTTTGAAGTAGATTCGTTCATGAGTTTTAAGCTTAGGGGTTTTAGGGTAGATAGAGGTAGGAGAGAAAGTCTAAAATCGACTTTGAACGCGCATATTCTCCCAGAAAACGCGTTTTTTACAAGCTTTTAATCAAAGTCATGATATGTCGATATCAAAAAAAAGACCCGAACCGAAGCTCGAGTCTTTGTATACTATATAAATAGAAAGAATTAGGCTTTGCGCTCAACGAAGCGCTTTTCCTTAACCTGCATGGCTTGCTTACCAATGCGGTCACGCATGTAATACATACGGGCGCGCATGACAACGCTCTCACGCTCAACCTCAACCTTTTCGATGTTGGGGGAATGAACAGGGAACACACGCTCCACTCCCTTGCCGTAGGAAATACGACGGACAGTGAATGTCTCGTGGACGCCTTGGCCCTTGCGAGCAATAATAATGCCTGCGAAAACCTGGATACGCTCCTTTTCACCCTCGCGAACGCGGGTGTGAACGCGAACACCGTCACCCACCTTGAAGTGGTCGCGGTCTGTCTTTAGTTGATCCTTTGTGATCTCGTCAATAATGTTTGTCATAGCCTTGCGTATTTTAAATTAAATCGGGTCGTCGCTCTTTGGTCTTCTTGAGCTGCTGCTCCTTGCGCCAAGCGGCGATCGCTTCGTGGTTTCCTGAAAAAAGTATTTCGGGAACGGTGTGTCCGCGGTACTCTGCAGGTCGCGTATACTGCGGAAAGGAGAGCAGGTTGGCTGTAAAAGCGTCCTGCGTCAAGGATTTTTCTTCACCTAATACTCCTGGAACATGGCGACTCACGGCATCGACTAAAACCGCCGCCGGAAGTGTGCCATTTGTAAGGACATAATCGCCAATCGAAACCTCCCTATCGACACAATGATCACGAAAGCGTTGATCCACCCCCTCATAGTGTCCACTGACTAAAATCAAGTGCTCCTCTTCTGCAAGTTCTTGAACTAGAGACAGTGAGAGAAGCTCTCCATCCGGACAAAGGTAGATAACCTTAGATTCAGGACGCCTCAAGGCCTCAACCGCATCAAAAAGCGGCTCTGGCTTAAGAAGCATGCCTGCCCCACCCCCAAACGGACGATCGTCCACGGTGTTATGCTTATCCGTGGACCAAGAGCGCAAGTCGTGCTGACGGACGCTGACAAGCCCTTCCTCCTGGGCGCGACCCAACATACTCTCCCCAAAATACCCATCTAGCATTTTGGGAAAAAGCGTGATTAAATCGAATTCTAAGCCTTTAGACATTGTCCCAAGGCTCCTCCCCTCCGGTGTCCTTAAGACAAAAATTAAGCTTCGGCTGTGGCTGCAGCTTCCTTGCGGACGCGCTTAATCAAAGAGCGAGCCGTTTCGGTTGGCTGGGCGCCTACGCTCATCCAGTAGTCAATGCGCTCAAGATTGAGCTCTTGACGGATGTCCTTGCCACGTGGCTGAGGATTGTAGTAGCCGAGGCCTTCTACAAAGCGGCCATCACGACGGGAGGAAGCCTCTGCCACGACAACACGGTATTTGGGAGCATTGGTTGCGCCTGCGCGCTGTAAACGAATTTTTAGTGCCATATCTTAAAAGTTTATTCTTGTTAGAAGCTATCAGACAATGGGCCTCTCAAAGCCCTTGTCAAGCAGGT
>Ga0316204_10010317_pt1 | contig 12073 bp, 7 predicted proteins | sample 6monrhotite_MG_2_FD_205661 | JGI IMG/M metagenome (GOLD analysis project Ga0316204, IMG submission 205661) | Microbial mat bacterial communities from mineral coupon in-situ incubated in ocean water Damariscotta River, Maine, United States -... | ecosystem: Environmental > Aquatic > Marine >...
CGAGCTCCTGTCATTAATCGACCAGCATTATGACAAAATGGAAGCGACCATTACGCAATCGGTTCGCACCGCATCTCAGGCTGATATCACGGCCAATAGCATGGGCCCCATGCAGGCAATTTTTGACAGTGTCACCGAAGCATTGTTGTCGGTGGATGCGGATGGGCTTATTCGCGACTGCAACCAAGTCTGCGTCAAATATTTCAAACTGACGAAGAATCAGCTTGTCGGCTCCAAATTCAGCAATCTTCTGCCGGCTGCTGACACTGTCGCCATTGGCGACTTCCTTCTGCCCTACTTATCAAATCTCGACGATACAAACATCGATCTCGTTAATGGTGAGGTGAATGCATTGCGCTCCGACGGTGAGCAATTTGTCGCCGAAATTAACGCGAGTTGCCTGACCGCGCCCGGTGGAGAGATTTATGTCATCAGCCTGCGGGATATTACAGATCGCAAGTTGTCTGAAACGACGCTGCGAGAGAATGAAGGCCGCTACCGGGCATTGGTGGAAAACGCTCCAGAGGCAATCATCGTATTCGATGTTGACAACAATCGATTTACCGACGCCAATGATAATGCTTGTACGCTTTTCAATTTGTCGCGGGCTCGCTTGCTGACGATAGGTCCCAAAGCAATAAGCCCGCCGGTGCAGCCCGATGGCACGCCGTCGTTTGGCGTTCGCCGCGGTCATATTGACAGGGCTCTCAACGGCGAACATCCGGTATTCGAATGGATGCATCTGGACTCGAATGGTCGTGAAATACCCTGCGAAGTCCGATTTAGCCTTTTACCGTCTGATGGACGCCAACTGATACGAGTCAGTATTACGGATAATTCTGAGCGTAAACGCGAAGAAGCGCTTAGCTATGCGCAGAACAAAGTATTGGAAATGATTGCCGCAAGTACACCGCACGATCGTACGCTGCGTGCGATTTGTCGCTTCGTCGAGAATCTCGACAGCGACTTTAAATGCGCGATCATGAATCTGGATCACAAGAATCAAAAGCTCTCTGTAGAGCAAGCACCGAGTTTGCCAGACCAATTCAAGTTGTGTCTCGATTTCATCGACGTCGCCGCCGATAGCCTTACCTGCGGTTCTGCGGTTTACCATACTCAGGATCGCGTCACGACCAGTATCGAAATGGATACGGCTTGGATAGGCAGGCGAAAGCTGGCGGCAGCACAAGGCATCAAGGCAGCGTGGTCATTTTTGGTGTATGGCGCTGCGGGTCGGGTCATTGGAACACTTGACGTTTATGCCAGCGAATCTCGTTCGCCGACGACCAAAGAGCTTGATCGTTTAAGCGGCATGGCGCGACTTGCGGGCATCGCCATCAAGCGACACCAGGATGAAAATAAGCTACGCAACAGCGAGGCGCAATATCGTGGTCTGTTCGAGAATGTCATTGATGGCGTTTATATTGCCTCGCGCGAAGGTGACATCATCGCTGCAAATCCAGCGCTTGTTGAAATGCTTGGCTATGACAGCGTCGAGGACTTGAAGGCGGCAGGGAAGACCACGGTGCTGTATGTCAACCCGATCGACCGCGAACGAGTATTCGCGCGGCTCGAGGCACAGAATGTTGTAAAGAATTTCGAGTATCGCTTGCGCAGAAAAGACGGTCGCGAGATCGTTGTTTTGGAGAACTCGCGCGCAGTCAAAGACGACGCCGGAAATGTCGTTGCACACGAAGGCACGATAACTGATATTACGGAACGCAAGCATGCCGAAACGCGCGTATTTGAAGAAAAAGAGCGCGCACAGGTTACGTTGCAGTCGATCGGTGATGGCGTAATTACAACGGATGCGGATGGCATAGTCGACTACATCAATCCCGTCGCTCAGGATCTGACGGGTTGGGATATGCACAGTGCACGTGACACGGCCGTCACTGACATCATGATGATCGTTAATGAGCACACACGAGCAAGCGTTGAAAATCCGGTCATACGTTGTCTCAAGGAAGGCCGGGTCGTCGCGCTCGCTGAAAACTCGATACTGATTAACAAGAATGGCGAAGAGATTCCGGTTCAGGACTCTGCTGCCCCCATTCGAGATCGCATTGGCAACATTATCGGCTCCGTTATGGTGTTCCATGACGTCAGTAAAGAAACACGATTATTTCGCCAGTTAAGCTATCAGGCCTCGCACGATACATTGACCGGGCTCATTAACCGACGCGAATTCGAAAATCGTCTCATCGGTGCGCTGGAAGGCACTCTGAGTAACGCTGAGGAAATGCACGCATTACTTTATGTGGACCTCGATCAATTCAAGGTCGTTAACGACACCTTTGGTCATGTCGCTGGCGACGCATTGCTGCGACAACTGGCAGAGAAGATTCAGACGAACATACGCTCAACCGACATATTGGCGCGCCTTGGAGGCGATGAATTTGGCATTCTCCTTGAACGCTGCAATCGGGAAAGGGCGGTCGCAGTGGCCGAGGATATTCGACGTGCAGTTGAAGAGTACCGTTTCGAATGGAAAGACTCCTTCACATCGGTTCGGTGCTCGATCGGAATCGTCATGATTAACAGTGAGAATTCAGACGTTGCGAGTGTCATGAGCTCGGCAGATGTCGCCTGTTATTCAGCCAAAGATATGGGCCGGAACCAGGTTCACCTCTACAAAGATAGCGATGCCTCGCTTCGTCATGCAGAGATGAAGTGGGTATCTCGAATCACCAGCGCGGTTGAAGAAGAACGGCTGGAACTGTTTTTTCAACCCATCATTGCCATCGGCAAAGGGGGTGACAAGCAAGGTCACTATGAACTCCTGTTGCGGATGCGAGATGAAAAAGGCGAGCTTGTCGGTCCCGATCAGTTTATTCCCGCGGCCGAACGCTACAACCTGATGTCAACGCTGGATCGATGGGTCATTCACGAGGCGCTTTCTAAGCTTGCAGATCGCAGCGAAGGTGGCAAAGCACGTTATACGCTGGCGATAAATCTTTCGGGCACGTCGCTTAGCGAGGATAGATTCCTGGAGTTTGTTATTAGTGAACTCAAGAAACAGAAATTGCCAGATGGCGCCATCTGTTTTGAGATTACTGAAACGGCGGCGATATCAAATCTATCGCGTGTGGTGCACTTCATGCAGACGCTGAAGAAGCTCGGCTGCAAATTCTCGCTTGATGATTTCGGCAGCGGCCTGTCATCATTCACCTACTTGAAAAATTTGCCGGTTGATTACCTGAAGATAGACGGGCATTTCATTCGCAATGTTGCCGAGGACAATGTGGACGAGAGTATGGTCAAGGCTATTAGCGAAGTTGGTCGTGCCATGGGTATAGAGACTATCGCTGAGCGGGTCGAAACCAAACAGGTTTTAGACAAACTGGGCACCTTGGGTATCGGTTTCGCCCAAGGTTACTTTATCGCGAGACCCGCGTCGGTACAGTCTTTTGAGCCCTGGGGTAACGAAGAAGGTCAGCTTCTCGCGTAAGTGCTTTCCGCAATCCTGGCGGGTGGCGTTGTGTGACCTTTTCGGTACACTGCTAATATGGCCCAAGGATTTATTCCAGACACAAACAGTGAAGATTCTCAACAGTTCCTCGCGGCTGATGAGCCCGGCCCATTTCAAATTCTAAATCCTCTGGCCGAAGCGCCGGTTTTGCTCGTCTGCGATCATGCCAGTTGCCGATTCCCCAAGTCGTTGGGCGATATGGGACTGGATCCGTTCGCCCGACGTTGCCATTTGGCTGTCGACATCGGCGCCGGGCCGCTCACCGAAAAACTGGCGGCGAGTCTGGGCTTTACAGCCGTATTGGCCCAGTACTCACGACTGGTGATGGATTGCAATCGCCAGTTGATGGATCCCAGCGCGTATTTGCAGTTCGGTGACGGCATTCTCGTACCCGGCAATCGAAACCTGCATCAATCCGACAAGGACCTGCGCGCTGAAGCGATATATTGGCCATACCACAATGCTTTGGATAAACAGATTCAGCGCTTGCGGCAGATAGGGCCACTGCCGGCATTCATAGCCATACACAGTTTTACGCCGGTGATGAACGGTGAAGCGCGTCCTTGGGAGATGGGCGTGTTATGGGACACAGATACGCGACTTCGTGATATTTTTCTCAAAGATCTTACCGCGGCCGGATATTTGGTCGGTGACAACGAGCCGTATTCCGGGAAAGCGCCACAGGATTTCACCATTGACCATCATGCTGAAGAGATAGGTTTGCCGCACCTGGGTCTCGAGATCCGTCAGGATTTGATTGATGATGAAGCCGGCGTCGACAAGATCGCGAGTGTGATGCACAAAATTATTGAATCGTTACCTGGGCGAATCGAATACTTGGGGGCAGGGGATGGGGATAATGCGAGACGAACCAGCATTCACGATAGGGGTTGAAGAAGAATACTTGCTCGTCGATAAAGAGACGCGTGCGCTGGTTGTCGACCCGCCGCAAACACTCATGTCGGAAGCGGAAGAGAAATGTGGACTGCAAGTTACCTCTGAGTTGCTGCGCTCACAGATCGAAGTTGGCACCAAAGTCTGCAATAACGTTCAGGAAGCGCGGCAAGACCTGGCGTATCTTCGCAGTAGCATAATTGAGGTAGCGGGACGCCACGGTCTCGCACCTATTGCCGCGTCAACGCATCCATTTTCGTTGTGGACAGAACAGAAACATACTCCCAAAGAGCGTTATGACAGCCTAACTGATGAGATGCAGGGTGCAGCACGACGTCTGCTCATTTGCGGTATGCATGTGCATGTTGGTATCGACAACGACGAACTGCGCATTGATCTGATGAACCAATTGTCATATTTCTTGCCGCATCTGTTGGCGCTGTCCTGTTCATCGCCTTTCTGGGGCGGTAGAGACACCGGCCTAAAAAGTTATCGTTTGACGATTTTTGATGCGCTGCCGCGCACAGGATTGCCGGAGCGTTTTGCAAGTTGGGCGGAATACGAGCGCCACATCAATGTGTTGATGAATGCAGGTCTCATCAAAGATTCGACTCGTATTTGGTGGGATCTGCGTCCAAGCGCGAAATTCCCCACACTAGAAACTCGCATCATGGACGTGTGCACGCGGCTCGACGACACAATAGCGTTGACGTCTTTGCTCGTCTGCATATTGCGTATGTTGTACCGCTTGCGTACGCGTAATCAGCGTTGGCGAATCTATACGCCGATGCTGATACGGGAAAATCGCTGGCGCGCGATGCGCTACAGTTTCGATGAGGGCATGATCGACCTCGCCAAAGGCTCTGTTGTGCCGTTCGAAGACCTTATCGATGAAACCCTGTCATTGGTTTCAGAGGATGCGGTAGCTCTGGGGTGTGAGAAAGAACTGGCGGGTGTTCGAGATATACTTTCCAGGGGAACGAGCGCCCACCGTCAGCTGAAGGATTATGAACTTGAGAGGGCCTCGGGCGCGAGTGTTGAGGACAGTCTCAAATCTGTTGTCGATACACTCATCGTTGACACTAGCGAAGGGCTAAAAGTGTGACCCGATACCCAGTCCGCCTGCAGGAATGCGGCATGGGTCGCATTATGTAGAGCGGGACCCCGTTAGCATTGTCTTATGTCACTGCTAAGCCAAGTAATCACGCCGTTTCTGGCGATCGCTGCTGTCGCCTATGCGGTGCTCGCCGCGCTTGTTTCTCGCGCTGGTGCGAAGCACGCGACGAGTATGGTTAGCCTGTTCCTGTTCCTTATCGCAGGCATGCTGGCTGGCTCCGCATTTTCCTACGAAACTACCGATGCAAATCTCTACGGTATCGGTCGTACCTTGACGTTCTTCGCTGCCGGTTTTATACCGGTCGTCTTTTTCATGATTTATCGCGAATTTACGGTAGGACCACCCAATATTGTCATGATTGTGATGTTGTGCATTGTGCCGGTGTTGACGACCGCATTGGCATTAACCAATTCGACGCACAACCTTATCTGGTTTGTGAATGAGACAGCGACTGGCCTTAGTCACAGCAAGATAACGGACCACTATTGGTATAACCGGATTTACGCTCCGTTCACCTATGGACTGTTTGCTTACTCAGCCCTTGCATTGATTGGTCGCCTGCCGAGTATTGCGCCGGCACATCGCAAGACCATTTCGTTGCTTCTAGGCTGCGCGTTACTGCCATTCGCCGTCAGTGTTGCGAACAATTTTCTCGGTATGGGACCGGCCGATTTTCCATTTACAGCAACATCACTTGGGCTGGTTTTCCCGTGCTTTGCTTATGCAAGCTTAAAGCTTCGTGTCTACGAGTTCAGTCCGCTTGCTTACCAAACATTATTTGATCATGTGCGCGACCCGATCTTAGTGGTTGATAACGAGCAGTGCATAATCTGCGCGAACAAAGCTGCCCAGCAATTGCTGGAAGCCAACGAATCGGATTTGATCGGCCGAAGACTATGGGAGGATTTCCCAGCAGCACGCGCAATTCTTGAGCAAGCGAAAGAACTGGACCTGACGCAAACCTTACGCATGGATACCAACAACATTTACGAAGTCAGTGTTGGTCCGTTAAGCGGGCCGAAAGGACAGAACCTCGGCATGGTCGTGGTTTGTCGAGATGTCACGGAGCGTCGAACAGCGCTCGGACAACTGGCGGAGAGCGAGCACCTGATTCGAACTCTAATTGAGACCTCTTCCAACGGCATTTTAAGATTCGCACGTGATGAAAATGATCCGGACCGACGGTTCCGCTGCGTATTTGCAAATCGTGCTGCTGAAGCGTTCGCTGGCGAAGGTTTGGGTACACTGGTTGGAATGCCGCTCGAGAAACTTCAGCAACTAAACCCCAATAGGCTTTTGAAACACTTCGCTGCCGAGAAAAAAGCAACAACACAGGTTAGTTTCGAAGTTGCGGCAGAGACTGACCAGAGTGAGAACTGGTTGCGTATTGTTGGCGAACCTGTCGGCGACGACTTTTCTGTGACCCTGATTGACATCACACAGCGCAAACGCAATGAAGACAAAATGCTTGCTGATGCGCTGCGAGATCCACTGACCGGCATTCTAAATCGGCGCGGATTTGAGCAGGAAGGGGCAGCGTGCATACGTCGAAGCAGTGTGGGTGCGGTTTTGTATCTTGACCTTAATCATTTCAAATCAATTAACGATCGATTTGGCCACCAGGCGGGTGACGCTCTGCTGAAAGCCTTCGGTCATCGCCTTGAGTTTTGCCTGCGACCCGAAGATATTCTCGGCCGGCTTGGTGGCGACGAATTTGCAATAGTGTTGCCAGGCGTACCGATAGCTGATGTTAAGCACATCGCCGAGCGACTGATGCAGACCGCTTCGGAGGCATACATCATTCAGGGGCAGGAAATAAAGTGTACGGCTAGTGTCGGTATTGCTCTCATGCCGAAGCATGGCGAAGAACTGTGGCATCTATTAAGTGTTGCAGATGGCGCTATGTACAAAGCAAAAAATATCTCTGAAGACGAAGCCGCGAATGATCGCGCAGCCTACATTGATGCAGCTATCGCCTCCTGATCCGGCAGGTAATTTTTGCCGCAGCTAGCGTTGTTACGGCACAGGGAATACGACGATATCGAGCACGGCTGTATCGGCTGTATCAAAGATAACCATATCGATGACATCACCAATCGCTGCATCCAGGCGGTACGGACCTGCAATTATCGCTGGATCCGTGAAGCTGGTCAGATAGACATCGAAGCTACCGGCTCTTAATGCAAACGAAGGATTGAAAGCGCGTGAAATAAGGCCAACGCGAAACGGCGCTACGCCTTCAATCGTCTCCCCCGCATTCACGACATACAGATTGGTGAAATCGAAGTTGCTTGATGAGTTGAAGACATTCAGCTTGGCGGCAGTCGTTATGGAGCGGCGATCCAACGCAATATTCGTCGTCGTGTAGACGCCGCCCGTGCCGATTGCGATCACGCGAAAGTGGGCCCCGTTAGAAATGCCGATAGTGGTCGTAAGCGTCACCGCAGCCGTATCACCCGCGGGCGTGTAGAAATAGTTGTACTCACCTGCCGTGAGCGGCATATCAGCTGTAAGTTGCGTGTGATCATGGTTGGCTAAAACCTGTGAAGTTAGCGCTTCATCATCGTAGACGTCCGATATCCCTAAATCTCTTGCGGCGTGAAGAAATTGCAGCGTTGATGGATAGAGGGGGTCGTGGAACGTGATGGCTCCACCGTTCTCACCCAGACCACGTACGACGATTGGCGAGGTGTCATTGGCATCGCCGTCGAATGGCGTAATGATCAGTTTAGTACGCGAGAGAATAGTGGATGCCTGAGACTGAAAAAGGATATCGGCGGGGTCGCCGCTGCTCGTCAGTGTCACAACGTAGTCGCCCGCTTCAAAATCGAGCGGGGCGCTAATGTCATTTAGGGACAGTGTCGCAACCTGATCGCCCAATACCGGGGCGACGCCAGCCGATGCGAAGTAAACATCGATATTTCCCAGCGTGACACTAGTGTGAGCAAATCGCGCCTGAAAGACGGTATCCGTATCAGTGAATTCGCGTATGGCGGTTTCCCATATCGTCAATGTCGGTGCTGTTAGCGTGCCGCCGGCTAATAAGGTGTATTGCTGATCCGCGATTAAATCGATACTTTGACGAATAATTCTCGTCGCCGCATTACCGTCAGCTAAGAGCACATCGAAATTGAAGTTATACTCGAGGTCGTCATAATTAGCCGCAACGGTCGTACTTTTGTAAGCAACAGAGCCAAGCGAGCGCTCTTCGATTTGAAAGTTGATGCTGGGTGACCCATAGATCGCATTAACGGCGCTGACCGAGGCTTTGCCAGTTGGGTTGGGTAGTTTTGATTCCCCACCGCAGGCGCCAAGCAAGAACGTAGCGCTGAACGCCAATAATAATGCAATTCGTTTCATTAATAGTTTCACTTCGTGTAGCCGTAGACCGACTTAAGTTCTAAAAACTCATCCATTCCGTGCGCACCCCATTCGCGCCCGTTGCCGGATTGTTTGTATCCACCAAACGGTGCCAGCGCCTCCAGATCTGCGCCGTTTATATGCACCATGCCGGTCCGCATTCGTGATGCGACCCGACGTGCTCGATCAAGGCTGCCCGACGATACGTAACCCGATAACCCATAGGGCGTGTCGTTTGCGATGCGGATGGCTTCATCCTCATTCTCATAAGGAATAATGGACAGCACTGGGCCGAATATCTCTTCGCGCGCAATTGTCATGTCATTACTGACATTTGAAAACACGGTTGGTTTCACATAGTAGCCAGTGTCGAGGCCGTCAGGTCGCCCGGTACCGCCAGCAACCAGAGTCGCGCCTTCGTCTATGCCTTTTTGGATCAAACCCTGAATCTTGTTCCATTGCAGTTCTGAGACAACCGGTCCGACACGGGTGCCTTTCTCGCGTGGGTTGCCGACGGCGGTGGCAGCAGCAACTTTTGCGGCGATTGCGGCGGCTTCATCCATCTTGTCTTTTGGCACAAGCATTCGAGACGGGGCATCGCAAGATTGTCCCGTATTTTCGAACATGCCTTTGGCGCCATCGGTCACCGCGTCTTCGAGATCAGCGTCGTCAAGAATGATATTTGCAGACTTGCCGCCTAATTCCTGCGCGACGCGCTTGACGCTCGGCGCTGCGTTTTGTGCGACCAGAATACCGGCACGCGTGGACCCCGTGAAAGACATCATTGCGATGTCCGGATGCTGACTCAATGCTGTGCCGACGCCCGGACCATCGCCATTGATGAGATTGAAGACACCGGCGGGTACGCCTGCCTCATCCAGAATCTCAGCAAAAATGATGGCGTCAAAGGGGGCGATCTCGCTTGGCTTCAAAACCATTGTGCAACCCGCAGCAATCGCTGGCGCGACCTTCACTGCAATCTGGTTCATGGGCCAGTTCCACGGCGTGATTAGTCCGCAGACACCAATGGGCTCTCGGACGATCATAGTCGAGCCAATTTGTTCTTCGAATTTGTAGCTTTTCAGCGCCTCGATTGCGGCAGAAATGTGCTGCGTGCCGCTTGCGGCCTGAGCATATTTCGCAAGACCCCAAGGGGCGCCCATTTCGTCCATGATGGCTTCAGCCACTTCGTCAGCACGGCGGACGAATACCTCTAAAACTGCCTGCAGGAGCTCAATGCGTTCATCGCGACTGGTCGCTGAAAAGGTCTCGAAGGCCCGCGAGGCGGCGGCCACTGCCCGATCAACGTCTGCAGCGCTGCCAATGCTGATGCGCCCATAAACCTCTTCGGTCGCCGGATTGACGACATCCATTGTCCGCGGCTCGGCGGGATCGACCCACTGGCCATCGATGTAGAATTGCAGTTTTTCGAGCATTTTAGTCCTCCACAAACGAGCCGCGCATCATAACGTAAATCGGGCTTTACGGCTCGCCCAAATAGGGCATTGACGAGGAGGGCGGTATCGATGCGACAATGGCCGATCGATGGTGCAAAAAAGAATGCTCTGTCGGCGATTAAGTTAATGATAACAATGGAGAAAACGGGTGGCGACAAACAAAGAACTGCAGGCGATTCGTGACGCGGTAACACCGCAGGGTGTCGGTATCCAGACCCAGGTTTATGCGGACAAAGCCAGGAACGCTGAAATCTGGGATGTTGAGGGCAAGCGCTATATCGATTTGGCGGCTGGCATCGCGGTTTGTAATACCGGACACAACCATCCGGCCGTTGTCGCAGCGGTCAAGGATCAGCTGGATCGGTTCAGCCATACCTGTTTCCAGGTTGCTCCCTACGATGTCTACGTAAAACTGGCTGAGCGGCTTTGTCAGCTGGCACCTGGCGACACGCCAAAGAAGGCCATTTTCTTGACGACGGGGGCTGAGGCGGTCGAAAACACCATCAAGATCGCCAGGCGCCACACCCGACGGACGGCGGTGATTTCATTCTCCGGGGCATTTCACGGCCGCACCATGATGGCGATGGCTCTTACGGGAAAAGTCGTGCCGTACAAGAAAGGTTTCGGGCCGTTCCCGGCTGAGGTCTACCATGTTCCTTTTCCGATCCCGTATCACGGCATATCGATCGATGATTCATTGGCCGCACTGGACAAACTGTTCAAAGCGGACGTTGAGCCGGATCGAGTTGCCGCGATTATTATTGAACCGGTGCAGGGAGAAGGCGGCTTTTACGGTGCGCCAAAGGGATTCCTGCAAAAAATTCGCGATATTTGTGATGAGCACGGAATGGTCATGATCGTGGACGAAATTCAAACGGGATTCGCCCGCACCGGTAAATTATTTGCCGTAGAGCACGCAGGCGTCGAACCGGATCTTATGACGATGGCCAAAGGGCTTGCCGGCGGTTTCCCGTTGTCTGGCGTGGTTGGAAAAGCCGAAATCATGGATTCAGTGGAGCCGGGCGGATTAGGCGGTACCTTTGGTGGGTCGCCGATCGGTTGTGCAGCGGGCCATGCTGTTCTGGATATTATCGAAAGAGATGACCTTTGCGGCAAGGCAGTCGCTATTGGCGAACAGATTCGCAGCTGGGCCGGGCGTCTGCAAAATGAAACTGACTGCATTGGCGATATCCGTATCAACGGCGCGATGAGCGCCATCGAGTTGGTTGAAAATGGCGATGCGAATAAACCGGCGGCGGAATTGACCAAAGCGATCGCCGCTGAGGCAGCTCAACGCGGTGTTATTACTCTGACCTGCGGAGTGCGTGGCAATGTAATTCGGTTCTTGCCCGCTTTGACAATAGGCGAAGAGTTGCTCGACGAAGCTTTGACGATACTGGCTGATATTATCCGCGAGCAAGCAGGAGCCATGCGAAAGGCGAGCTAGTCTAGCTAGTTAAGGGAATAGCGCTGGCAGATTGTGAGCCGAGCCTAAATGCTGAGAAACTTTTGCCTGTATTCGGCTGGCGGCATGTCATACCAGGATTTGAAAGCGGTTGTGAACGTGCTGATATTCGAGTAGCCGAGCAGCATAGCGATTTCGAGTGACTTAAGTCGCTCATCGCTGAGGTAATTGACGGCGAGTACAGCCCGAACCTCCTGAAGCACTTTCTGGAAACTCGTTTTCTCGGCTTTCAGGCGTCGCTGCAAGGTGCGGCGACTAAGTCGCAGCGCTCGACAAGCAGCATCTGCATTGGCTTCACCACGTGCCAT
>Ga0316204_10010318_pt1 | contig 12073 bp, 13 predicted proteins | sample 6monrhotite_MG_2_FD_205661 | JGI IMG/M metagenome (GOLD analysis project Ga0316204, IMG submission 205661) | Microbial mat bacterial communities from mineral coupon in-situ incubated in ocean water Damariscotta River, Maine, United States -... | ecosystem: Environmental > Aquatic > Marine >...
ATCAGAGTAAGGCTTGATTTGTTCCATGCTAAAACCCCTAGCAAGAAAAAAAGCATTTACAGCAGGTGAATTGATTTGATTTATACTAAATGTAACACCATCTTTAGATTTTTCTTTAGCAAAACCATTTGAAAATCCAATTGTAAGGATACAAAATATAAATAATACTATTTTATTCAAAATGTAAGAATCTTATCACTTTTAATTACCCAATCAGATAAAACCTGCATAGTTGAAGATATTTTCTCATCAAAATAAGGTTCATTTTTAAAGATTCCACATCTTGCGTTACACGTTCCACATGCTTGAAGTTTTACCCCATCGTTATATAGTTTTTTTAGCATAGCTACTAAGTCATTATCGTAATTATCTGGTTTAATAGTTTTATCTCTAGCTAGATCAACCCCATCATTCATCAAAAATATATTTAAATCTTCTCCATTTTTACGAAGTGTTGTAGCTAAACGTAGAGCATTCCACGTAAAGTCAGTCCCATCATAGGGCTGGTGATTTAATATTATAGTTGTCATGACTTACTCCTTAGTTATTTTAGTAATTCCGAAACCTGTTTTAACTGGATAACCAGCTTTTACCCAGCCTTTAAGTCCGCCTTTTAAGTTTGTAGCATTTTTGTACCCTAATTCTCTAAGCCTTTGAGCAGCCATAGCTCCACGACCACCACTACGACAATATGTAACTATAAAAGCATTTTTATCTGTTACCTTATCACTTATATTCCATTCTAAATTACCACGAGTAATTTGATAAATTGTCAAGGGTGTGATTTCATTAACAAATAGAAGACCTTCTGCACGTTGTTCTTTTTCTCGTACATCAATAACAATAACATCTTCATCATCCTCTAGCATCTCTACAACCTTTATTGGCTCAATTTCTCCTGCTGCTTTTTGAGCCTCTTTTAACACTTTAAAAAATGCCTCATCTTTTTTTGCAAATAGTGATGTAGATATAGATAGCATAGCTACCAGTACTATGTTTGTAAGTTTCGTATTCATTTTAACTCCTTTAATATAATAACTAAATGCATAATTAGGCATTTAACTAAATAGATAGCAGTATGATATAATATTAAAATTAAAATGTCAAGGAACTAAATGTTAGATATGAAGCAGAAGATAAAAATTTTTAAGGCTCTTGGGAATGAAACCCGTTTTTTAATTTTTAAAAATGTATTTACTGGTGGGTATACTTGTTCTATTGATAAAAAAAATTCTAAAGTTAAAGTAAGCCCTCATGCTACCTGCGTAAGCACAGTTGCAGAGCATTTTGATTTTTCACTTCCAACTATTTCGAAACATTTAAAAGAGTTGAGAGAAGCTGAAATAATTACTATGGAGAAAAAAGGCAATAAAATATATATAGAGCCAAATATTGCAACTATTCATGAACTTGGAGAATGTTTTAGCACCCTAGTTGAAAATTTTGAATCAAATAGAGAGCTGTTTTTCGATGATGTAGTGGCAAACTAAACTCTAATTTTTAGTATTTAAAACTGCCTACCATAAAGTTAAAGCTTTATCTAGTCTTCCTTCAAAGTGAATAGAATAGTTTAAACAAGCTATCATTCACAGTAAAAATATTCTATATGCTTTTAGATTTGAGAATAACTGTTACTCAATGCAAAAAGTGAAAGTATCCTCTCTTCTATCTCACTATACTCTTACCAGCTTTATTTCATCTTTTAATAAATAACATATATAACCATCAACTTGATTTTTAGTTATCTCTTTTATGGCATTTATGTAAAACCCCACTTGTTTTAAATGGTGCTCACCATAAGAGATAGAACTTTTATAATCTATAACATTCCAAGTATTGTCTTTTTTTCTAACCAACAAGTCTATATAACGAAGATTATTTTTATACCTGATTGCCTTTTCCTTGTAGCAATCCCCATCGCTTAAAGTCAAAAACTTTTCATCGCACAGTAGTCTCTCAACTCTTTTACTTATGTCAAGTATATCTTCTTCTTCAAGTACAGAGCCGTATTTATTTATCATCATATCTTTAGCATACTCAATATTTTTTGACTTTGTATCAGGTACGAGGGAGATAAACTCACCAAGCATCTCTAACATGTAATGCATAGCTAAACCAAAGTTAATAGATTTAAAATCATCTTCATTATGTTTTTCAAGTTCTAGTATATTATTTTGTACACCATAACAAAATGCAGTATACTCCAAATGCTCAAAACTCTCTTTGACTTCATTGTTCTTTGTATTTTCACATATAAGTTTACCCTTAGAGCCTACACAAAGATCCAATATATCAAACATAGAATCTTTAGATTTTAAGATAACAAAGAGATTGTCTCTGGCTCTGGTAAAGGCAACGTACAAAGCGTTTAAACTATCTTCAAGAACTAAAGTCTTTTCTTTTTCCAAGGCATTTGCATATTGAGGATCTATAGCATCACGCCCTTTGATTCTAAGATATATATTTTTTAGACCTATATCTTCATACTCATAGATAATAGCATCACGAGCCGGAGGGGCTTTTTTTATCCTGTCCATAACTATAACATGTTTATATTCTAAGCCTTTGGACTTATGAACGGTTAAAACCCTAACACCTCTTAGCTCTGAGGCAGCCGCACTCACATCAAGTCTTTCATATTCAAATAACAGGCTTTCTATGTCTTTATATTTTGATAAGGTGTCCAAGAATCTAATGATGTTAAAGTCATTTTCAAAAAGCCCAAACTCTTCTATAACACCTATAAGTGCATCTAAAATATTTACCTTGTTAAAGTCTATCTTTTTAACATCTCCATATTCCAACGAAAGAAGCGAAAAAAAGTTTCGTTTATATATATCTTCATTGAAGTACTGATATTTCAGGTACTCCAAAAGAGCCTTGACCGATTTTTGATTTATAAGTTTTGTAGTGGTCTCAGTCACGACTTGGATATTTTCTTTGTTTAGAAACTGTTTTACTTCCTCTCCATCACCATTTGTTGCACAAAGTACGGCTATCTCATCAATGTCAGCACCCTCTACAATCAAACGTTTTACCTGAGTTATAACCTCACCCAAGAGTTCATCATTTTGTATAACTTCAACATATCCACCAGTAGCATCAGATCTTACTAGCTGATTTGTGTAATCCTTAATTCTATTAATAAAAGCAGTGTTTACAAACTCTACAACCTCTTTTTGCGAACGGTAATTTGTAAGTAGTTTTTCAACATAGGTGTTATTTTGCTCTTTGACCGTAGAAAAAAGTGCACTTACTCCACCACGAAACCTATATATAGACTGCTTTACATCTCCGACAAAAAAGAAACTTCCATTTTCAAAAATCCCGCTACCGGATGTTATCTCAGAGATAAGAGGTTTTAAAATCTCATACTGTAAAATACTTGTATCTTGAAACTCGTCTAAGAGCATATGCTCTATCTGTGAATCTAGTCTAAAATATAAAAATTCACTATCATCAATAAGATTTAGAATCTCGTATGTCAGTGAAGTGACATCTGAAAAACTAAGTTCACTATCGTCCATATACAGAGCTTTTTTACTCCTGGTATATATATCAAGCAGCTCTTTTAGTGCATAAAAAAAGTTTTGCTCACGCGCGCTGTTTTGATTTTTAACAGCCTCTTGTATATTTTGTAAATAGCCGTCCATCTCAGGAGTAAAACATTTTGAAAAAGTCCTATAGTCCAAACTCTCTCTACCCATCCAGGACTTTGCACTTAGCTCATCAAAGTCCTCTGCTTCAACTGCTTTTTTTACAGTTGCAGAAGCCTCTTTACAGCCATCAACTATCTTTTTCAATTCAGATAAATTACCCATAGCTATCTCTTCAAACTGCTTGTACTCTTGCTTTACAAACTCTATATGTTTTAACTCTTGGCTTTTTATGTAAAACTCGTCAAGAAGTGTAAAAATATCTCCCAATCTTTTTTTAGATTGTAAAGACAGAGTTATAAGGGTATCTTTTTTTCCAGCTACACTTACCTCTTTTAAAAAACGTGAAAGAAGTTTAAGTTCATGTTGGGAAGAAAATGTTGAAAAGTCCGGCATCAAAGAAGCATATAAAGAGAACTTACGTAGAATCTGGGTAAAAAAACTATCTATAGTCATTATCTTTGTATGTGAATTCAAGAACTCTTTTAAGATTCTACTTCTATGAAGAAGCAGATGCTCTTTTGATAAACCGGTAACACTGACTATCTCATCAAGTTCCCCACGAGATTCTAACTCCTCTAGTGTAAGTATAATCCTCTCTTGCATCTCTGATGCAGCCTTGTTTGTAAAAGTAAGGGCTAGAATCTTAGTCGGTGATGCACCGTTAAAAAGTAAAGAGAGATAACGCACAACAAGCATGAAAGTCTTACCGCTTCCTGCACTTGCCTCATATGCCAGATTGTTTATAAACTTCACTATCTAATATCCATGGAATAATTTGTTATCATTAAATGCTGCACATCTTTGTCATTTCTGTTTTTAAAACTGACTAGATACTTTTTATCAAAAGAACTGATTCTAATGTTTGGCTTATTATACAAGTCATATATAAAATCTGTATACTTGATTATCATCATCCAGTTAGCTTCACAGTCTTTAACAAGGTAGTTAGCCAGTCTTGTCTGGTCATGTTTAGTGAATTCATTTTGCGTATAAGTACTGAATTCACTGTCATAAGGCGGGTCAAGAAAGATGAAATCATCCTTTTGTGGTTTATTTTTCATAAAGAACTCTTCAAAGTCCAAATTATCTATACTTGTTTTACTAAGATGTTTTATAAGTTCAGACGATTGAAGATACTCGACTTTTTTGGATAAGTTCTTTTTGTTGTATCCGATTCCACCGTACGGAACATTGAAAACACCGTCATTGTTATACCTAAACATACCGCTGTAAGCATAGTTTCTTATAAAGAAAAATATTGCAGTTGCAAAACTAGGCTTTATTTCATACTTTTTTATATTGTTGTAAAGGTGTCTAAAGTGCATATAAAAGGCAGATTTTAAAGAAGCTTCCATATTATCTAGCATTGCAGAATCTGAAAGCTTACCACGTTCTAATTCTATCTTTTTCATACGTTTTATTTTTGAGACGATATTTTTTTTAATCTCTTTTAAAAAATTTTCACTATTAACATTGAATGATGTTTTAAACATGCTCTTAAATTCAGAGGAATGCTTTAATGCAAATGCATATATCCAATCTTTCAATTTAACTTCATTGATATTATTGTTTGAATATTTTTCATATAGACTAACAAAGTCTTCTTTATTATTTTTTATGATTTTTTCCAGTAAATCCCAGTTTCTTGTCATCTCATCTATGATATTAAAAAAACTTTTGTCTTTTACAGCTATGGTCTTATATAGGTCAACGAGCTCATCTGATTTATCATTGATGAACATCTTCTTGGTTTTTAAAGAAAAATATACGGCACCGCCGCCGATAAACGGTTCATAATAGTTAGTTATCCTTTTAGGCATATGTGGATGAATATGCTTTAGTTCTTTTTCTTTACCTCCAACCCACTTTAGTATAGGAGAAAGTCTGTTTAATCTAACATTGTTATATTGTACAACCGATGCTGTCACACTACTCCCTTACTTATACTAAATATATCTATAAACTAAAATCATCAAGTAATAGGATTCCTATACTTATAAATATACTCATCAGTACAATGAATAACAAAATAATAGAAAATATCTTAAGAAGTTTTTGTATTTTTATGTCTATCATTTTTATTATTTTCTTAAAATTGACTATAAAGTAGTAAGTACTATATGTTAATACACTTATAATTATAGCAAGTACTGAAATAGCTTCATCGTTCATCTATCCATTTCTTCAACATCATTATACTCAAAACCCTTATGTATTGATACTATCTACCACACATAATCTTATATTCACAAAAAAGACAATTCTTCTCATCTTCACACATCTCAAAATTTACTTCTTCTATATTCAGTAAGTCTTTGATCGTTGACTGCAGTACTGCCAGTTTTTCTTCTAAAAAACTCTCTTGGATTATCTTTGATTCTTTTAAATCATAATATCCACAACCAACCACATTACCAAATCCACCTGCTAATAGATAATAAAACTCTAGCTGAAAGTCAGTAGCTTCATGCACATTTTTTGCTGTGTATATAGGATACTTTCCTGTTTTATAATCAAGTACAAATATCTCATTATTTCTTTTGTCAACTCTGTCTATCTGACCTGTTAAAGTTATGCCTGAGTACCTACATTCCAATGTCTCTTCACATCTATGTACGCTCCAGTTATCTTCAAACCTACTTATCTCTATTTCACAAAACTTTGCTAGATTTCTTTTTTGAATCTCTATTAGGTATTTTTCAAACTCACTTTTTCCTGTTGCTTTATCTAACTCCTTATATAAGTCTTTTTTCAAAAGCTCAGAACTCTCATAAGAGTCTTTTTTACTATATAACTCTTTTAATGCCTCATGTACATCTAGTCCTATCTTATACTCAGGCGGCATATCTTTTGGGACTTCATGCTGTTTTATTTTTTGTACATATTTATGATAATACTTTCTCTTACATGTTAAAAAAGTCTTTAGTCTCGTTGCAGATAATTTTGTATCTTTAAAGTTGTACTCCAAGACTATTTCTTCATCACTTTTAACAAGGTAGTCTTTTTTATGAAAAATCATACTTGCATAATCAGGTTCTGAATATATATTTTTCTCTTTTATGCCAAGCTGTTTTAAAAATCTGGATTCACCACTATCTTTTGATTTAACAAACGAGATAGCTACATCTTTACTACGTCTTATTAACATCTCGTAGTAATGTTTTTGAAGGTTTTCTCTATCACTCATAGTTGGTAGATTTGACATCTCCCGTATCTGCGTATTTAAAAACATATCCTTGTCACTCTTCTTTGGAACATTAGAGTCGCTGAAGTCAACTATGATTACTCCGTCAAAATGAACATTTCTAGTCTCTAGAACTCCCATGACAGTTATTTTTCCACCACGCACGTCATCTATTGTTCTTGATGCCAATCTTTGCAGAAATACGCTTAAAAGTGATTTTACGCTCATATCTTTCATGTATGGTAAAATATATTTAAAGTTATAGAGTTCTTCATTAAATATTTTCAATTCACGCTTACTTGTAAAACCCTCTTTATATATATCTAAAAAAGCCAATACATCTACGTCTTGACTTTTTTCATAGTAAATCTTTAACAGATTCATATATATATTGTCACCTACACGGTTTAGTCTGGCTTCATTTTCCACGCTGTCTTGGTCTATCATCTTGGATGTTGAGTTGAGTTTCTCATATATCTTTGAGCGGGTAAATGAACTACCCATCGCAAAGTTAAAGTTAGATTTCTCATCAAAACTCATCAACATCTCTGCCATCTTTTCATCTGGTAGTACAACTACTATATTTTCACTCTTATGTCCCTGTTTTATATAATCATAAATCTTTTTTTGAACAAAAGCGACTTGCAGTATAGATTCACTAAAAGATTCACAACTTATCTTGGTATCTTGCTTTATTTTTGTCTTTGATAACACCGCCCTTGAGCTTAAAGATAATTTATATTCATAATTTATCTCTAAATCAAAACCAAGCTCTAAAAACTTTTTTTGCATCTTTAAATTAAAGTCTGATGTAGTAAATATTATACAAACATCACTATACTCGCTACACTTTACAAGTAGTTTTAACTCGAAGTTGGTTAGATGACCATCTACGTATAAGACTATATCCTTGTGACTTAGGGCATATACTTCATTAAATGTGTAAAGCTTCGGCAAAAATATTTTATCGAGTATCTTTTTTTCAAGACATAGCGTTTCATATCTTTTATATAACTCTTGAAGTATACTTATATGTTCTTCATACTCACCATATACATCTGCTGTATCTAATTCATTTATATCATAAAGTTCAGCACTAAGCTCTTCGAAAAACTTAAAGATGTATGAAGAATTTTTTGTAAATGTAAAAAAGTTTCTCTGAATTTGAAGTGAAGAAAACTCATTAAAATCACTTGCTTCAAGTAGCAATAAAACTCTGCTGTCCATATCAGCAGTCTTGAAATTTTTTACTATACAAAGTTTGGAAATAAATTCACTCATCGTGATATGATTTGGAAGAAATAAAGTGGAACTCTCTATTGAGAGTTGTTCATGCCGAATGGCACGAGCAGATGGCAAAATTATTGTACCTGTATCTATAGTTTCTTGCATAGACTAATTGTACCTGTCAAAGCTTAATACTCGTATGCTTCTTTCTGCCTGGTATCGGCTTTTACATTAAAAAATCTATGAGAATCAGCTATATTTATCTTAGCCATGATATCCCATCTTCCTTCTTTTTCCAATATGGTTTTGTCAAATGTATATATGCCGTCTTTAATTGATGGATTTTTTAGTTCTTGATCATATTTATGAATGTTGGGTCTAGTTATCACTATTTTTATAGTTGCATCGTTCACGGGATTTGATTTTATATCTGTGACCTTGTACTTAATAACTGAACCCTTTGTACTTAGTCCATCAGTGATATACTCTATCTTATATTTTTTGTTAAATTCAATTCTAGCTTCTATTAGTTCATTAGCTTTGTCATCAGCCTCATGATAACCCATCATATAAGTATCACTATTTTGAACCGGTAGTTTGTTTGTAACAACTATAGTAGCTACGCACGCTCCAAACACCAGTATTATAGATACACCTATCCCATATGGCCAGATTCTACCTTTATTTTTGCTCACTATTTTGCCTTCTTATATATAGTTTTCTTTTAATATATAAAAATATAGCATAAATAATGAAACCGTAAAAGAATATCTTCACAAACATTATACTTATCTGGTTTGCATTTCCTACCGCATTCTCAAGTACAACGTTCTTATTGCCTGCTATTTGTTCCGCAATATCTGCATATCCATTAAACATCGAACCGCTATATTTTCCTAGAACTTCGCCTTTTTTGGCTTTTTGAGCCAGCAATGGTAAAATTGTACCACCGCTTGTCATATCACTAAAGTCCATGTTTAATAAGCCGATTACAAATGCTTGAACCGGAGATGATATTGGACTTAAAACCTGTTTTTTATCAAAATAATCATATAAAGATGACTCACTAGCTAAGATATCCACCTTAGAATCCATCTCTGAAAATGTCAAAAGAATTGTCGGTTCATTAAAATCTTTCATTAAAGATTTTTCATAATCAACTATATTCATTTTATTTGGTAACTCTTTAAGCATAATTAGTTTTAAAGATATTCCTGTTTTTTGATGAAGTTCATAACCTAGTTTCTCAACCTGTTTAGAGAATAATGGGTTAAAAATCAACTCATCTTTATATAAATATTCTGCTGTTAGATTTGTTTGAAAAGATAGCGTAAGGATGAGGGCATAAAGCCCTCTAAGTGAAAATTTCAACGAAACTTCCTAACCTATGTAGAGGTGATTTGGCGTTAAAACCGCGTAAGCTGTATAAGCGGCCATAAGTACTAGACCCCATGCAATAATTTTTTCCATTATTTACTCCCTACAGTTACTATATGATCTTCAGCTTTAGAACCAAACATTCTAATTGATTGCTCATCTTTAACTTTATAAAAGTTTGTCATATTTGTATTTTGTACATTAAGACTCCAAGCTGTAAGACCAGCTAGAATACTTAATAATAATACAGTTGCTATTAACATACCTGTTATACCATCAAGCGCAAATATACTTCTATTTTCATTCATACCTGACTCCTTATTCGCTTAAGCTGCTAATATATGCAGCTGCAGCTTCTTTTTGCTTATCATTAAGTCTATTAAATGCTGGCATTTCACCAATAACACCTTTTTTACCATGATTAAGAACATTCACAATAAGTTTAGGTGTGAATGATGCTATACTTGGTGCAACATATTCCATACCTTTACCATCAGCTCCATGACAAGAAGAACAAGTACCAGCAAAAACGTCAGCACCATCACCTGTCATACCATTAGCAACATATGTAGAAACTTTTTCAATTTCAGCATCAGTAATTAATGCACCAGTAGTAGCATTGAAAAGACCATTACGATCTGGCATTGGCATTTGCATACCCATTAATTGATTATCTGAACCATTTGTAACTACGTGCTTAACACTATTAGCTTCAATTCTAACATTAAGGTTAGCTGCCTTACCACCAATACCATCAGCATTGATACCATGACAAACTTTACACTCAGCTAAAAATACTGATTCGCCCATTTCAACAAGTCTTTTGCCAGTAATATCTTTATACTGTGCTTCAAACTTAGCATTATGAACTGCTGTGTCTTCATTGTATTCACCTATTTGAGAATAAGAATTTACAGGATAACCTACTGTTAAATACCATGTTCCCCAAATCATAAGTAAAAAGAAAATAATAGCCCAACCTGTTGGTACCTCATTTTCATATTCACCAATTCCATCCCAATTTTCATCAGCCAATTCACCAGATGCAGTATCAGTTTGCATTTGACGAACATACTTAATTACAACAAAAACTGAAATCAGTACAAGTGCCACTGCCCCTGCAACTGCAAGCATATTGACGATATCATCATTAAAACCACCTTCAGAACCACTCACAGACATGTATGTGAAAAGTAACATTAAAGCAGCAAAGATAATTCCCCCAAGATAAAGCTTATTCATATATCTCTCCTATTTCTCTTTATCATCAGATATAGGTGCTACCGGAGTATCATCTATATCATCTTTTAGTGCCATATTGCTGTAACTCTCATAGTCAACCCCATCAGCATCTTTCTTCTTGTTATATAAATGGTATATATATCCATATAAACCTAGAACAAGAATCAGTGTTAATGTAAAGTAGCCATAAGCTTGAAGTTGTGCAATATCCACTTTAAACCTCTACTTAAGACTATTTAAGTATGCAATTAAAGCTACTATTTCAGGAATTTCACCATTAGCAACTTTGTCTTTTACATCTTGGTCTTTCATACCAGCAGCAATAACTTTTGCTTCTGCTAATGCTAAAGCATTTGCATCAGCAACACTTTCACCCATTTTTACAACTTTTTTAGAACCATCTTTCATAGGAACTTCTTTATTGTAAGGAACTGAGAAAAATTGTGCAACAGTTAATTGCTCTGCATAAGCAGTATCAATATCAGCATTATTTGTAAACATCCAACGGTAAGCAGGCATAATTGAACCTGGTACTACAGCAGCTGGATCTTTCATATGATTCTCGTGCCAGTCAGTAGTACGGTAGTTACCTACACGCATTAAATCCGGACCAGTTCTTTTAGAACCCCAAAGAAAAGGACGATCATATGCATACTCACCACTTAAAGAGTAGTGACCATAACGATCAGTCTCTGATTTAAATGGACGAACCAGTTGTGAGTGACAAGCATTACAACTATTTTTAATATAAACATGACGACCAGCTAACTCTAAAGTGGAGTATGGAGCTGTACCTATTACAGGACGAGACTGCTGTGCAAAATTTGGAAGAATTTCAATCAAACCTGCAAACGAAATTACTAAAAACACACCTACCGCAAAAAAGAACGGATGTTTTTCTAACCAATGAAACATATTATAATCCTTTTCTTATTAAGCGCCCATAGGCGATGCATTTTGTAGCTCAGATTCTTCAACAGGACGAGCAGACATAGTTTTATAAATGTTATATGCAAACATTAAGAAACCAACAAGGTATAATAAACCACCAACACCACGAATAGCGTAATAAGGATGAAGTACTGTTACTGTATCAATGAAAGAGTAAGCTAAGTTACCAAATTCATCGTGAGCACGCCACATCATACCTTGAGTGATACCTGCAATCCACATAGAAGTGAAATATAAGACAACACCTACAGTTTGAATCCAGAATTGTGCAGCCATTAATGACTTAGAATATAACTCACGTTTATAAACACGAGGAGCCATATGGAAAAGTGCAGCCATAATCATAAAGCCAACCCAACCAAGAACACCATCATGTACGTGACCAATAATCCAGTCAGTAAAGTGCGCAATTGCATTAACAGATTTAATTGCT
>Ga0316204_10010319_pt1 | contig 12072 bp, 15 predicted proteins | sample 6monrhotite_MG_2_FD_205661 | JGI IMG/M metagenome (GOLD analysis project Ga0316204, IMG submission 205661) | Microbial mat bacterial communities from mineral coupon in-situ incubated in ocean water Damariscotta River, Maine, United States -... | ecosystem: Environmental > Aquatic > Marine >...
TGGCAAACCGCCGGGCGATACGTGTTTCAGGTTTTGTTGTCATTTTTCTTATCCCTGATCCGTGCCGGTGATGTCCATGCCGAGATGTTTGGCCACCGCAAAAATATCCTTGTCGCCCCGTCCGCAAAGGTTCATTACCAACAGGTGGTCTTTGGGGAGGTCACCGGCAATTTTCGACACATGAGCCAGGGCGTGACTGGGCTCCAGCGCCGGGATGATGCCCTCTTTTCGGGTGCACAGCTGAAACGCCTCAAGCGCTTCCGTATCCGTTACCGAAACATAGTCGACCCGCCCGGTGTCCTTGAGCCAGGAATGTTCCGGCCCAATACCCGGATAATCGAGCCCGGCGGAAATTGAATGGCCGTCAATGATCTGGCCGTCGTCGGTTTGCAGAAGATATGTGCGGTTACCATGCAAAACACCCGGCCTGCCGCCGGTCAGGGATGCGCAGTGCTCATCCGTATCCACACCATGGCCGCCGGCTTCAACGCCAATGATTTCGACACTTTCATCATCAAGGAACGGGTGAAACAGGCCCATGGCGTTCGACCCGCCACCCAGGCAGGCAACCAGTGAATCCGGTAAGCGGCCTTCGGCTTCCTGCATTTGTTCACGCACCTCGTTGCCGATGATGCACTGGAAATCACGAACCAAGGTTGGGTAGGGGTGCGGTCCGGCGACGGTGCCGATGATGTAGAAGGTGTCTTCCACATTCGATACCCAGTCGCGCAGCGCTTCGTTCATGGCGTCTTTCAGGGTGCCGGTGCCCGATGTTACGGGGTGGACTTCGGCGCCCAGCATGTTCATGCGAAAAACATTGGGCGACTGACGTTCGACATCGGTCGCACCCATATAGACATGACACGGCAGGCCAAACAGCGCGCAGACCGTGGCCGTGGCGACACCATGCTGCCCGGCCCCGGTTTCGGCGATGATCCGTTTTTTGCCCATGCGTCTGGCCAGCAGAATCTGGCCGATGGTATTGTTGATTTTGTGGGCACCCGTGTGGTTGAGCTCATCACGCTTGAAATAGATTTTCGCGCCGCCGAAGTGTTCGGTCAGGCGTTTGGCAAAATATAGCGGGCTCGGGCGACCGACGTAGTGCTTCATCAGGTGATGAAATTCGGCCCAGAAATCCGGATCATTGTTGGCTTCATCCCAGGCCTTTTCGACCGCCAGAATGAGGGGCATCAGGGTTTCGGCGACGTAACGGCCGCCATAAATACCGAAATGACCGCCTTCGTCGGCACCGGCGCGATAGGTGTTGGGTTTGTTCATATCTAAAACCTTAATGGATCACGGTTGGGTCGCTCTGTGAGCGCGCGCCAATAAACCACAAGAGACCGGGAAAAACTGCAAAAAAATGCGGAAAATTATCAGGGAGGAATCTGGGCTAATAGCTGGCCTTGGCTGCCGTGATAAATACCCTGATCTTGTCCGTATTTTTGACCCCCGGCGCGTCCTCCACGCCGGATGAGACATCAACCTCGGTCGCGCCACTTATGCGAACGGCGTCGGCGACATTTTCGGCCGTTAATCCACCCGCCAGCATCCACGGCAGGGGCGACGTAAAGCCTTGCAGAACCTTCCAGTCAAAGGCCAGCGCATTGCCGCCGGGCCGGGTCGCCTCTTTGGGTGGTTTGGCATCAAACAGAAATTTATCGGCGACGCCTTCGTAATCTGCGGCCGCTGCCAGATCGGCCACTCCGGAGACCGGCAGCATTTTCATCACCGGCAACCCGAACCGCGCTTTTAGGGCGGCCACGTGTTCTGGCGATTCCGTGCCATGCAGCTGCAGCAGTTGGACAGACGTATTCTTGACGATGTCGGCGAGAAGCCGATCATCCGCATCCACCGTCAGCGCCACCTTGGTCACGCCATCGGGCACGCGAGCCATCAGCTCCGCCGCCACGCCTATATCAAGGTTGCGCGGCGACGGCCCGAAAAACACAAACCCCACCATGTCGGCGCCCGCCTGAACAGCGGCATTAACAGCTTCAGGGGTTTTCAAACCGCAGATTTTTACTGATAACATCTTGCTATCGATCAGCTATGAGTTGGCATACGCGATAAAACCAGCTTTTTGAATGTATATGACACAGCGATGACATCACACCCGGATGCGAGAATAAAGAAAATGTTATCGACTAGTTCAAATAGAGTGAACTTAAGAAGGTTCGTTTCGGTGCCTTGTTGTGAAAGGTCATACATAAATTCTAGTCCATAAGAAATCACTACATAAATCAGGACGCTGAAAAACAATACGCCAAACATTGCTCCGACATTATGACTTAATTTGGACCAGGACAGCCTGAAATGATCTGAAATCCGACCAGAAAAATCAACCGCAGCGATCGGAAACACTAAAGATAGCCGGATCGAAATGTATAGAAATATGAGATTACTTATCAACTTCGGGGAAGGAAACACATCTTGTGAGGTCAAGTTATCTGACAAGAAGATTATTATCTGAGGTATTATTGCAATGAATATCGCATACGCAATATATCTGATTTCTCTATCACCAAGACCAACCCAAGCCTCCTCCTCCAAAAGGTAACGCCGGTGTAATGCGACAGCGAAAATAGCAAGTGGTATGTATTCAATAATGTAAAACAGCAATTCAATCGAGTAATATTCAATTGTCAGGACATGTCCACCAACAATAACACCAGTATAAATCAAAACTGGTATCACTGTGAGCTTAAGAATTTGTCGCCAGTTAAGCCTTCCATATGTATAGACTTCGCTTATTAATTCGGAAAAGCTAACTAGATTTATTTTATTATCGCTTTCTTCTCCTGACATTTATTTCCCCTAACAATTTTATCTACATCAGTTTTATTGTCAGAATATTTCACTTGCCCATATCATGAATCGGAAAAAATTTAATCTACGATTGTTGCCTGATTTCGGCGCGACGATCCGAAAAACACAAACCCCACCATGTCGGCGCCCGCCTGAACAGCGGCATTAACAGCTTCAGGGGTTTTCAAACCGCAGATTTTGACGATTGTAGTCATAGGGTTTTTTCAAGTTTCTTGTTTGGACGGGGACAATACCAGTTTGCGGAATGTGAATGACGCCATAATGACAAAGAAAATTTGATAAACATACCGTTCAAAGACTCCTGCCAACCCAAAAAATAAGAGCCTAAATGACTGCAAGCCATCCCCTTGAATAGACGTTGCAATCGCGAATCCGATGCCCGCAGAGAAAACCCAAAGCACAACGCTGATGATAATTGCCGCTCCGAACATGGCACCGATTCCATAGTTCATTGAGGACCATGAAACCCCTAAATGATCAATTACCCGCCCCGGGTAGTCAACCGCGGCCATTGGAAACATTAAAATCAATCTCAGGCAAATGTATACTACGGTAAGGGCCGGGATGATCCATAGCAGGCTCAAGCCCATCTGGTCACTTGTTGCGAGGACGAACATGGGGGCAAAAATCGCCGCCATTGGCAGCACGGTAACGAGGAATACATACCCGATAAACCGGATTTCCCGATACCCAAATGCGACGGCTGTCTTCCGGTCGAGAAGGTAGCGGCGGTGCAACGCGACAGCAAAAACGGCCATTGGCACATAACTGAGAATAGGTGCCAGCATCTCTAAAATTGAAGTGTCGCTTGAAAGCGCCTGCGGCCCAATTGCCAAGCCTAAGCTAAACAGGAACGGGATCGTGGCAAGTCTCAGGATTGAGTGCCAGTTGTCTTTCCCGTAGCGCAAGGCCTCTCTGAGCAGCTCGCCAGTCCTAACACGTTGAGTTCCGGCGGGCTCATCATAGTCCAGTCTGTCCGCCATGCTTCCCGCTCCTGCCTTTATTTGTGTAATGAGTTTCTATCGTAAATTGTTACCCGTTGGCGGTCGAGATGCAACCCGGATTCTGGAAGGTTATTGGGGCCGGGTATCAGGTCCTACAGGTCAGCTATCTCTTCAGCAATCCTCTGCGCCGCTTCGACCGGGTCCGGTGCCGAGGTGATCGGGCGACCGATGACCAGATAGTCGGCACCCATCCGGACGGCGTCCGCGGGTGTAACGACGCGTTTCTGGTCATCCGACGAGGCCCATGTCGGGCGGATACCGGGGACAACCAGTTTGAAGTTTTCACCGCAGGCGGCGCGCAAGGCCGGGACTTCGCGGGCTGAACAAACAACACCATCAAGCCCACAGTCCTGCGTCAGCTTGGCCAAGCGGATAACCTGTTCTTCGGCGGTTCCCGCAATGCCCATGGCGTGCAGGTCCTCGTCGCCCAGTGAGGTCAGCACGGTGACGGCGATCAGCAGCGGTTTGTCGTCGCCGGCTCCGGCGGCGGCTTCGGCGGCGGCGCGCATCATTGCCGCGCCGCCCATGGCATGAACGTTGACCATGAAAGGTTTCATCTTCGACGCGGCACGAATAGCGCCTGCGACGGTATTGGGGATGTCGTGGTATTTGAGATCGAGGAACACCGGCATGCCGTTTGCCGAGATGCGATTGACCTCCGATGGGCCATGGGCCGTGAAAAACTCCTTACCCATTTTAACGCCGCCGACCAGGCCGTTCAGTTTTTCGGCCATGGCAACGGCTTCGTCTGCGTCGGTGGTGTCCAGCGCAACAAAAATCCGGTCTGTTGGTTTCATGATTTCTCCTAACCCTATGCCCCGCACATGCGTTAGAAGCGTGGTTTAACATCCACCACCTGCCCTGCCAAGCAGGCACTTGGTTAATCCCTTGAACCCCATGGTGAAAGACCCTACATAGTCTAGGCTAATTTGTGAGGACCCGGGAATGACAAGAGAAGTGGTGCCGGTGGCCTGTCCGGCCTGTGGTGAATTTCAGAATATGCTACCGGGCGGCTTTGATCCTGATGCCGACCCTTTCGATGCGGTCATTTGCATGGTCTGTCGTCGTCCGTTTTCACGGATTGAGTATCTAACGGGCCTCAATCAGCGCATTGATGAACTGGATGCGCTGGATGGCCCGCGCCTGACGTGATTTTCGAAAAATGACTTTGATCTATGACTGAGCTGTTCGCCGCCGTTGCTCTGTTTTTGTTTTTCCATCTGCTGCCCGCCATTCGTCCACTGCGTACCGGATTAATCAGTCGTATCGGTCGTCCCGCCTATTTCACGATTTTTTCCGCCATCAGCATCGCCGCCACGGTGTTACTGTTTATGGCCTATATTGAGGCCCCCTATGTCGAGGCCTGGGCCTATCAACCCTGGGCCCGCTGGACTGCACTGCTGGTCATGCCCGTATCATGCATATTGATCGTTGTTGGTCTCGCGTCGCCCAACCCGTTTTCGCTGACCCTCAACATCAGCGCCTTCGATCCGTTCCGCCCCGGCATCATCGGCGTGGTCCGCCACCCGGCCATCTGGGGTCTTGGTTTGTGGAGCGCTGTTCATATGGTCCCCAATGGCGACGCCGCCAGCCTGACCATGTTCGGACTGCTGACCCTGCTGTCGGTCAGTGGCCCGCGCACCCTGACCCGTCGCCGCAAGGCCGCCATGGGTGAAGACGCCTGGGGCACCCTCAACGAAAACATGCTCAAACCCACGTGGATCGAGGTTATTGCACAGACCGGGGCTCTAAAAATTCTCGGTGGCCTCGCCCTGTATGTCGCGCTGTTGTTTTTGCACGAACCTGTCATCGGGATGTCACCGCTGGCAGGGTAGGTTGCGGCTTGTCAGGGTGATATTAGCCTTATCGTGGACCAAGCTTTATCCACTCGAAAAACAGCATAACAAAAACCGCCATTGGCAAACTGATCACCAAACCGCCACCAATCTTGGTCTCCGGTTTTTCATTGGACATCAGCAAGAGCGTGACGGCGAGCGCCCAGGAAACCCACATCACAACCGTATAAACAATTGTTCCCACGTCCCAGAGAAAGACATGCCACTCAAGTTTCCCGTCAATTCTATCAAAGAAACCTCCCAGATAACCAAACATGCAGACAAATTGAACGGTTCCCAATATCACCATTGTCGAGGCGCGGAGGCCGCCGTGAGGACGCAATCCTTTAAAGCCACCGAATATCAAGGTTACAACCTCCGAGTACCGTAAAACTAGGCGCTGAGCTTATTTCTGTTAATTGAATGAATCAACAACTTAAACGATAAAAAAATTTATTATTTATCGGCATTTCCGGTAAGGTTTTTAGGCGATGTCAGTGACGGGAGTTCCCAAGTACTCGTTGTTCGAGATCAAGCAGAAATCTTTTTGTGTCGATCCCGCCGCCAAACCCGGTCAATGAGCCATCGGCCCCGATTACCCGATGACACGGCACGACAATCGGCAATGGATTGGCGCCATTCGCCGCACCGACGGCGCGGCAGGCTTTTGGTTTGTTGATGCGGCGGGCCAAGGCACCATAGGAGGTGGTTTCACCGAAGGGGATGTCTTGTAGCGCTGACCACACGGTATTCTGGAAAGCCGTGCCGGTAAATGTCAGCGTCAGGTCAAAAGTTGTCAGCTCACCGGCGAAATAAGCCCGAAGCTGGGCCGCGGGTTCGCTGATCATCGCATCATCGCGTCGCCAGTCGGCTGGCGGCTGATGCGTCCAGTCTTCGGTTGCAAAGCCGATGCGATGCAGGCCGTCCTGATCCGCGGCGAGCAGCAATCGCCCGATGGGGCTGTCCATATATCCGTAGGCGAGGTCTGCTTCAGGCATGGGGCTGGTTTTTGTTTACCCGGTGAAATCCAGGCGGCTTCCGTCGAAGTGTAGATGGTGGGCGATCATGAAGTTCAAGGAACGCCGCATTAAACCGCCGGACACTCCTGAAACCGGAGCGCTCCGCAATCTCGATCATTGGCAGGTCGGTATCATTCAGCAATCGTTTGGCCCGCTGAAGGCGGATTGTTTTTGCGGTTTGCAGCGGACTGGCACCAATGTATTGCTTGAACAGGCGGGACAGGTGCCGTGATCCAACCCCCAGCTTTTCGGCCATGTCGGCCACCGTTCCTCGGTCCAGGGCTCCGGCGTCGATCAGTTTAAGGGCACGATCAACCGTCGTTCGGGTCCCGTTCCAGGCCGGGCAGAACGGCGCGGTTTCCGGGCGACAGCGCAGACAAGGACGATACCCGGCATGCTCTGCGGCAGCGGCGCTCGGGTAGTAGGTGACGTTTTTACTTAAGGGCGGGCGGACCGGGCAGACCGGACGGCAGTAGATGCCGGTGGTTTTGACAGCGGTGAAAAACCGTCCGTCGTAGGCGGGGTCGCGGGCCAGTCTGGCGGTATCACAGGTATCGAAATCCAACATGCCATCAACCTATCAAGGCGATAAAACATGAGCAACCGGACGTCACGAATGAGGTCCGATTCCGGCCAGAAACTCAGCCGGTTTATACTGTCAGGCGTCCAGCGTTTCCTTACCTTCGCCGCCAAACCGTGTGGCGAAGTAACCAATCAATAAACCAACCACCGCCCCTTCAAGGACGAACCAGAAGGGAGAGGCGAGCAGACCGTCAACGCCAAACGTCGAGGTCAGCATGCTTTTCATCGCCTCAAAGGCAAAGAAGGTGAGCACGAAGTTCATCCACGCACCGATCACCGGCGCACGGAACCACCACGGCAGAGGCAGGTGTAAGATTGGATGCCAGGTTAATACACCGAACACGCCAATGACGGCACCCAGCGTCGTATACCATAGCAGCACACCCCATCGGATCATCCAGTCGGCTTCAGGCCAGAACCAGGGTAGCGTGATAAATCCGATAAATCCGATGATCAGGCCGATCAATTTGCCGATGGCAATGCGGGTTATTAGTGAGGGGTTTTTAAACATATCCACCTCCATACATTCACCAAGTCTGGTTTTAATGCTACCCGATTGACACTTCCACCGCATTGATTCCGGTCAGCCAAGGGCGTTGTCGCCAGATGTGGAGAAGATCAAGATCAACACAGTCGCGGCCCATTAAATCTCCCTGAACAGCTGTACAGGGTTGGTCCGGTTCACCTAGGTCTGACAGGACGGCGATGGCGTCCATGTGGTCGTCGCACGATGTAAACTCGCTAAGGGTGACAACCGTTTCGATATTGGCGCGCCGCGCCGACAGCAGGCCGTTTTGTGAATCTTCAAACGTAATACAGTCTTCGGCAGAGCAATTGAGTTTGTCGAGCACGTCGACATAAACATCGGGCGCGGGCTTTTTAATCTCGGCTGAATCGGCAGCTGAAATCGTGGTAAACTTATCCGCACCGTTTTTTCCGAGCGTCGCCGTCAGCAAATTCATGACATTGGCCCGGGTCGTCGTCGTCGAAATCGCCAGACGCAGTCCGTTGCTCAGGGCTTCGTCCATCAATCGTTCGATGCCGGGCCGTAGTTTAACATCGCCGGAACCGATCAGCTTGGCGTAAAATCCGGTTTTCATTTTATGAAGGGATTTTATGCGGCGTTCCGCGTCTGGGGACGACATAAAATCCGTGTCGTGCCGAGTTGCGAAATGACGAATTCGTTCTTTGCCGCCTGTAACCAAAAGCAGGTCGAGGTATTGGGTGTGGCTCCACTCCCAACCGAGGTTCATGTTTTTGAAAGCCAGGTTGAACGCCTGGCGATGCCATTCTTCGGTTTCGGCAAGCGTTCCATCAACGTCGAATATGAGTGTCGACAATGGCACGTCAGGACCCCGCCGCCATGGCCAGATCACGAAGTTCCTGGATAGAGGCCTGATAATCGGACGCTCCGAATACCGCCGAACCGGCGACGAAGCTGTCCGCGCCGGCGGCGGCAACGGCGGCAATGGTATCGCGATTAACCCCACCATCAACTTCGATGTGAATATCCCGACCCCCAATCTTTTCCTTCAGCCGCCTGACCTTGTCGATTTGCGACGGAATAAACGACTGCCCACCAAAGCCCGGGTTTACCGACATGACCAGAACCAGATCAATGTTATCGACAACATAGTCGATGGCGGTTTCCGGTGTCGCCGGGTTAAGAGAGACACCAGCTTTTATCCCGAGCGACTTAATCAATTGTACGGTGCGGTCAAGGTGAGTTGTCGCTTCTGCGTGGACGGTAATGATGTCGGCACCGGCGTTGGCAAAATCTTCGATGAATTGATCGACCGGGGAGATCATCAGGTGGACATCCATGACTTTTTTGGTATGTGGTCGAATGGCTTTGACCACCAAAGGACCGATTGTGATGTTCGGCACGTAGTGGCCATCCATGACATCGACATGCACCCAGTCGGCCCCGGCGGCATCAATGGCTTTTATCTCGTCGCCAAGGTGGGCGAAGTCCGCCGAGAGGATCGAGGGCGCAATATAGACGCTGTTAACCATGGTTTTGCCTTTCACTTATTTTTGTTGAATTTCGCCTGTGGGTTCGTCTTGTGGTTACTCTGGCAGGACCCTCACGTGTCCTCAGCAACATATTTTTCAGGATCCCAGCCTTCTTTGCGGGCACGATCTATCGCCGCTTTCTGGATGCGGTCGAAACGTTCGCGGACATCGGGCGGGAGGTTATTGACCTGAAAGCCGTATTCGGACCATTTTTCGTTCACCTGATCCCACAGTTTCTGAATGCCCTGCACGTTCCAGTTTTCACAGGTTTCGGATTCTGCAATGATTTCAAAAATCCAGGCGTCCCGGATGATCTTGCCGGTATCGGTCATGCCGCCATGTAGATCATTATCGATCCCGACATAGCGTCTCGTTTCTTTAGGTTCTCTCATGTTCATCCATATGTTCCGATTTGTTACGGCGCTTTTGCGGTTCGAATAAAATTTGTTAACGCTGATTCCATGGCATCGAGGATGCGTGCGCGCACCGCCGACGCCGCAAAGTGATAATAATTCAGTTTGCACGGTATGGGCTTGTGAAGGTTATCACGATCTTCGATTTCGAAATCTACCCAGGCCAGGACCGGACAATCGTATTGAATGGCATCGACGCAGACCCAATACCGATCGGTCATCACCATCTCTAACTGTTTAAGCCCAAGTCCTTCCAGGCGAATATGATTTCCAAAACGTTTTTGGGCGCGTTGCCAGACGTTGAAGTAACGTGCGTCGATCGAATCAAGTCGTTGCGCCATGACGGGCATGTCGGCCAGTCGGGTATCCATATCCATTTGCACTCCCCTGTTCACTCTAGCCGGTTAGCATAGAAAATACGGCAGGAAGACGTTCGGGGAGTTTTTCGACGTGATCGACAATGGAGTATCTGTTTTCTCCAAATATCCGAGACACATATTGATCCGCATTAGGGTCCAGCGTCAGACAGTAGGTGTAGACGCCCTCGGTCGCTAAATCTTCGACGGCTTTTTTGGTGTCATGGCGCAAATATTGTGGATCGCGTTCATCAATATCAGCCGGTTCCCCGTCGGTGATCATCAACACCAATTTTTTTTGTGCCGGTCGCAAACTCAAATGTCCCCCGGCATGTCTTAAAGCCGCGCCCATGCGTGTCGACAGGCCGCCTTTCATGCCCGCCAATCTGGCCTTGGCCTTGTCATCATAAGGCTGATCGAAGTCTTTAAACCGGTAATACTGGACATCGTGACGGCCATCAGAGGCAAAGCCGTGAACCGCAAACGGATCGCCGATGGCGTCGATGGCCCAGGCAAGCAGGCCGACTGAGTCGCGGGTCAATGACAAGATGGTTGGGCTTTCTTCGTCAGCTTTGTTGATGCGCTCGTTCGTCGATTCCGACAAATCCAGCAGGATGACCACGGCCAGGTCGCGGATGTGGCGGGTGATTCTGAAATTTATGCGCGGGTCCGGCATGGCGCCGCGACGGATATCGATAAAAGCGCTGACGGCCGCATTTAAATCAATTTCCTCACCTTCCTCATAGCCTCGCTTTCGGACCACGCCTTGCGGCTGCAAAGCGTCGATCAGATGACGAATGCGTGACGCAATAGGGCGATGTCTGGTGAGGATGTCATCAATTATTTTGGGATCGTCAATGCCTGGGCGGCGTTCGATGACGGTCGTCCAGTCGGGTCGGTGCAATTGGATGTGATAGTCCCATTCGTTGTAATGGAAAGGCTGGGAAACCGGCTCCTTACCTTCCATTTCATTATAGGAAACGCCAGTGTCTTCGTATGGGAACAGTTCGGTGTTCAGTACCCAAATCTCCTGGGCGTCGTCACCGGCGGTTTCACAATCGACTTCATTGATGAACTCCATCACCCCGACGTTTCTGCGAACCTGCCCCTGACTGGCCGGGATATAGTCTGAGCCTTGTTCCCTGAAGGTGATTTCGTCGAAATCCCAGATGTAGCGATTGTCGTCGCGATAAGGGATTGGAAAATCACTGCAGGAACGGAGCGATGGAACGCCGTCACGGGTGAGGAGGTGATAAAACTCAATCCCGGCGTCCCACGATATTTGGCTGTTATCGGCATTCTCCGCCAATTGTATTTTAAAGGTTGCGGCCTGCCGATTGAGTTCATCATCGGTATCGACGTAGTCGTCGTCGATCAAAGCTCGGGCCATGCGGACGAGAACATCCATGGCCGAATGAAGTTTTATCCTTTCCTCATTCTCGCCCCGTTCATTGGTAAAAAAAGAACGCCATAATTTGGCCAGGCCCGGAAAGTCCTGAGTGGCCAGATATTCAATGCGGGCGTCTTCGAAAATGTCGATGCAGCGCATCTGGACAGGCGAAAGTTGCTCTGCAGAAATATTCTGTTTTGTGTAAACCAGATGGGCGGCGCAGTGCGCCGTCGCCGCACGGTAGATCTCGACCCCCGATATGCCGTGGTAGCTATCAAAGGCGTCGGGCAGGTGTAGAAACCAGTCCTCAATAAACGGTTGCAGGCCTTGGCGGGTCTCAAAGTCTCCAGAAGTTGGCCGCATAAAAAACGCCCGCCCCCACAGGGCACGCAGGTAAAAATTCAATTTTCGTTGGGTGTCGACAAAAAGCGTGCCGCGTCGTTCTTTCTGTAAAACAGACTTGGACGATTCACTTTTCAAGCCGAAAAAAGATATCTGGCCGTCCAGGTCCCGCTGGTGTGCCTGCGCCCCCCACATGGACCACCGGCGCAAGCCGCCAAGGGTCAGTTTGCTGAGCAGTTCATCCAGATTTTCCATCATCGGGCGTAGGCCGCGCGGCGCCTTGCCA
>Ga0316204_10010320_pt1 | contig 12072 bp, 7 predicted proteins | sample 6monrhotite_MG_2_FD_205661 | JGI IMG/M metagenome (GOLD analysis project Ga0316204, IMG submission 205661) | Microbial mat bacterial communities from mineral coupon in-situ incubated in ocean water Damariscotta River, Maine, United States -... | ecosystem: Environmental > Aquatic > Marine >...
TGTGATTTATGCCATGACACTTCCAGTAAAGATCGCCAGGGAGAACTTTGCATCGATTGCCACGCTCATGAAAATATTGCTGATGACCTCAGTAATAAATCTGGTTTCCATGGCCGCTTGCCGGGTCGATCAAAAAACGACTGCAAGCATTGCCACACAGAACATAAAGGAAGAAGTGAAAACATAATATTACTTAATGTGTCCAGCTTTGATCATCACAAGACCGACTTCCCACTGAAAGGTTTACACAAAAAAACATCGTGTGACAGCTGCCATAAAGCAGAAAAAAAATATTCAGATGCTCCCGGTGATTGCTACAGCTGCCACAAAAAGGCCGACATTCACGAAGGCAAACAGGGTAAAGAATGTAACAGTTGCCACCAGGCCACCGGCTGGAAAAAAACAGAGTTCGATCATAAGAAAACTGACTTCCCGTTAAAAGGTGCGCACGAAGAGACCAGTTGTTCTTCTTGTCATATAAACCAGAAATACAAAGACACGCCCAAACTCTGTATCAGCTGTCATCAGATCAATGATTCTCACCGCGGTAATTTTGGCAAGAAGTGTGATAGCTGCCACAATTCGGTCAAGTGGAATGAAGCGAAATTTGATCACGGCAAAGAAACCGACTTCTCATTACTTGGCCAGCATAAAAAAGCGTCATGCAGCAGCTGCCATCGAGCAGATAACTTAACAACTGGCAGTTCAGGATCTGATGCTTTAAAAACCAGTGATAAAAAGAAAAAGCTGCCGACGACGTGTTTTGGCTGCCACAAAAATGATGACAGCCATAAAAGCCGATACGGCCAGAAATGCCAGAGCTGCCACACGACTTCATCATGGCAGAAACAAAAGTTCGATCACGCTAGAGCAACCGATTTTAATCTGCTAGGCAAACATAAAACAACGAGCTGTACGCAGTGCCACCAGGGCGACCTCTATAAAGACAAGCTGAAAACCAGCTGCGTTGACTGCCACAGTAATCGTGATGTGCATAAGGGCGAACAGGGACGTGAGTGCGGCAACTGCCATAATGAAAACGGCTGGCAGGATAACGTATTTTTTGACCATGATTTTTCAAGCTTTCCACTCATCGGCATGCATGCAGCAACACAATGTGAAGAGTGCCATCTCTCACCTGAGTATGCAGCCACCGAGTCAGAGTGCAATGTCTGCCACGCCAACGACGATGAACACGAAACGCAACTGGGCACAAACTGCGAGGCATGCCATAACCCTAATTCATGGAGCACCTGGCTGTTTGACCATAATAAAACAACAGGTTTTGAGATCTCTGGTGCACACGAAGAAGTCGGCTGTTACGACTGCCACCAGACAAAGTCAAAAGGAAAGTTAACAGCAGCGAGTGACTGTATCGCCTGTCATCGAAGCCAGGATATTCACGATCGTCAGTTCGGCAGAAACTGCGGCCAGTGTCATAGTACAAAGAGTTTCAGCGATAACAACATCACCCCCTAAGATCACGGACCATTCATGCCTACAGGATATAAACAAACAATTAATTTTCAATCAGCATTGAAAGTGACTAGCGCCCTGTTATGTTTATGTGCTGCGCTACTGTTGGCCAGCTTACCGGTTCAGGCTGAAAACATATCCGATGGTTTCGACCACTTCACTACCGGTTTTCCACTGACAGGAAGGCACGAGTTTATCGACTGTTCCAGCTGTCACCTGTCAGGACAGTTCAAAGGCACACCGATGGATTGTGGGCTCTGCCATGACGGCAGCCGTGCGCCCGGCAAACATCTTCAGCATCTTCCGAGCAGTAATTTTTGTGATGACTGCCATACCGTTTACTCATGGACAGGTGCCCGCTTTGACCACAGCGACATAATAGGTGCATGTGAGACCTGCCATAATAATACTGTCGCCCTCGGCAAGACACCCTCTCATATATTATCGACATCGATCTGTGAGGACTGCCATAACAGCATCACTTTCAATCGCGTTCGCAGGGTCGATCATGCAGCGGTTATCGGCAGCTGTGATTCCTGTCATAACGGCTTCGTTGCAACCGGCAAGACACCACAGCACATCGTTACAGCTGAACAGTGTGACGCCTGCCACAATACTATCTTCTGGGGCAACGCCAGCTTTGATCATTCTGCAGTGGCCGGGGTATGCTCAAGTTGTCATAACGGCGCTGTCGCTACCGGTAAACATCCAGCACATGTGCCGACCACTGCTGAATGCAACGATTGCCACACCACCACTACATGGCCCAACGTAATTTTTAATCATTCCGCAGTCACCAGCGTATGCTCCAGTTGCCATAACGGTGTTATCGCTACCGGCAAACATGCGACGCATCTGCCAACCACCGCAGAATGTGATGACTGCCATTCAAACAATTCATGGCTGGGCACCATGTTTGACCATTCCGCAGTAACCGCTGCCTGCTCCAGTTGCCATAACGGTGTTATCGCTACCGGCAAACATGCCGCGCACATCCTGACCACGGCAGAATGTGATGATTGCCACTCAAACAATTCATGGCTGGGCACCATGTTTGACCATTCCGCAGTGACCGGTGTCTGCTCCAGTTGCCATAACGGTGTCATCGCTACCGGCAAACATGCAGCGCACATCCTGACCACGGCAGAGTGCGATGATTGCCACACTACCAGTTTGTGGACAGGCATTACTTTCGATCACTCTGCGGTAACCGGCGCCTGTTCCAGCTGCCATAACGGTGTTACCGCTACCGGCAAACATCCAACGCACCTTTTGACCACTGCAGAATGCGATAGCTGTCACTCGACCAGTTCATGGCTGGGCACCATGTTTGATCATTCCGCAGTGACCGGCGTATGCTCCAGTTGTCATAACGGTGTCATCGCCACCGGCAAACATCCAACGCATCTTTTGACTACTGCAGAATGCGATGACTGTCACACGCCTGCTACATGGTTAGGCGCCACTGTTGATCATTCTGTTATAACTGGATCATGCTCCAGCTGCCATAACGGTATTATCGCTACCGGCAAACATACCACGCACATCCTGACCACTGCAGAATGCGATAATTGTCACACCACCAATATCTGGACAGGCGCTACTGTTGATCATTCAGTTGTAACCGGTGCTTGCTCCAGCTGCCACAACGGCGTTATCGCCAGCGGTAAAAATCCAGCACATATCCCAACGATCGCAGAATGCGATAACTGCCACAGCACCAATATCTGGACGGGTGCCACTGTTAATCATTCTGCGGTGACCGGCTTATGCTCCACATGCCATAACGGCACGTTTGCCACTGGAAAAACACCGGCACACTTTATCACCACACTGGATTGTGAACGCTGCCACAACTCCACCCGCTGGATACCGATGGACCTGTTCAGACATGACTCTCCGAACTACCCCGGTGACCACCGGACGGCAACCTCGTGCGCTGACTGTCATACGACAAACAGTCAGGTCATCACGTGGCCATTCAGCGCATACCAGCCTGAGTGTGCAGGCTGCCATGCCGATGACTTTAAACCTGACGCCCATAAAGGCGCTGGTGATGTTCCGCTGCCTATCATCGATGTCATGGACTGCAGCGGCAGCTGCCATCTAAAAGACGGCATACGCAGTAATGAGCATCGTGCCAATGGTGCCGAATGGTAACGCTGCCGCACCTGATTTTTTTGCTATCGACGCTCTATAATCTGTAGGCGCCTGCAACCATGTCACGTCCAGCTTACTTGATACGCTTGTTCTGCACCTTACTGGTGATGCATTCACTGTTCGCGATGAATATTGCTGATGCTGCTACCGACGCTGCCATCATGCCTGCATCAGGTTATGCCATCGTTTTAGCTTCCTCCCCCGGAAAAAACCTGGCATGGACTGCTAAGGAAAGCCCCCTATTTGAGACCAAAAGCATATATGTCGAGCAGGCTACGATTAAAAACGCACCCTGGGAAAGGTTATGCCTGGGATTTTTTGAGAACCGGGATCAGGCAAATGCACAGCTTAAAGACATACAGAAAATTTATCCGGGAGCATGGATACAAAAATCTTCCGCAAAAAACATTGCATTAATAATTAAACCGGCCATGGCTAAACCGGCAATCGCAAACAAGACAGCGACGAAGCCTGGCTCACTGACAGAGAAACAGCTAGACAGCCTGATGAAGAGAGCAAAGTCAGACCTGGCAAAAGGCAATATTGCCAGTGCCATCCGGTACCTGACCGCACTAACCGATACCGACGGCCATAAATATTATCGTGAGGCGCTGGAGCTCCTGGGCCTGGCCAGACAGCGTAAAGGGCAGAATGCACACGCTGTTGATATATACGAAAAATACCTCGTACTCTATCCCGATGGAGAAAGCTCTGACAGGGTCAGACAGCGTCTTGCCGGACTGCTGACAGCGAATAGTGCACCTAGAGACAAAATACGGATGTCTTCTGCCGATACAAAAGACGAGATAACAAGCTATGGCAGCCTGTCGCAATTCTACCTACACAACAAAACAGCGACGGATGATCTCGACAGGTTTACAACGCTGTCACGATTGATCAGTTATATGGATCTAACGACTTTACAAAGGTCATCGAAATTCGACCATCGTTACCAGTTTACAGCCGACCATAACTATGACTTTCTCGATAGCCGTGATAATAACCAGTTTCGCTTCATCGAAACCTATTACGAATTAAGTTACAGAAAAACAGGCACCTCGGGCAGATTTGGCCGCCAGACACTTCGCATCGGCGGTGCGATAAAACGTTTTGACGGATTGTCTGCAGGTTATCAGATCACCCCTGACATGCGAATAAACTTGCTTGGCGGCTTCCCTGTTGATATCGACAATAAAACATCTATCAACAGGAGCAAAACATTCTACGGTTTTACTTTTGAAACCGGAACGTTCTTACAGAACTGGGATATGAATATATTTTATTTCGATCAGAAAGTTGACGGTATAAACGATAGACGCAGCACCGGTACCGAAGTACATTATCGTGATGATACTAAATTTTTATTCGGCATGATCGACTACGATCTGTTCTTCAAAGAAGTAAACATGTTTCAGCTGAATGCCAATGTAATGTTTGATCATGGCCGAACCATATACATGAATGCTTACATGCGTAAATCGCCGACATTGGCAACCAGTAATGCACTGATCGGGCAACAGGAAAGAAGCATAGAAGAACTGAAGAAGACCTTAAACATCGAACAGATATACCAGCTGGCACGCGACCGTACATCGAATAGCTATACCGTGACAGTCGGTGGTTCAGCTCCCGTTAGCGAAAAATTTACAACAACCGCTGATATAACGCTGATAGAGGTTGACGGCACGGTGGCATCCGGTGATGTAGCAGCCGTCGCAGGAACAGGCACAGATTATTTCCTTAGTGCACAGCTGGTTGGCAATAGTATTTTCATGACCAGTGATACCGCTGTACTCGGTTTACGTTATTACGATACCCATACATCAAATACCACTTCACTTATTACAAACACCCGGTTTCCGATCACCCGGACCTGGCGGATTAACCCGCGTCTGCAATTTGATTTTCGTAAATCAGTTGACGGCCGCTCGCAGAAAAAACTGCGTTTTATATTAAAGACAGATTTCCGTTATCTAAATAAAGCGCGTTTCGATTTCGAAGTTGGTTACGACAAGGCCACTGAAGATAACGATGGCCTGTCACTAGGCAGCAACAATCTGTTTCTCACACTGGGTTACCGCTGGGACTTCTAACTCGAGCACTGTTGACTGGAAAGTCCATAGATTGTTTTATAGTGATCAGGCAATCTGATTAAAATCACATTACTATAAGTTATCAGCTGTCATCCTGAACGGTAGTGAAGAATCTTAGTCTCTGTGGATAATTAACGGTCTGGCAAAATCCTTCACTACCGTTCAGGATGACATAAACCGTGCATAGTGTTAACTCGCCGCCTGGAGCAATAAAGAAATTCTTTAGTAAATTTCTTCGCATACTCCAGGATTTTCCGCTCTTTATTTTGCATATCAATCAGTTACCACATTTACGCTATATCTGTTGTTTACCGTTACCCCAAAAATTTTTTATATCGGTAAATTCTTATGTTCTAACAGTCTGTTTTACTGAAATTATTAAGTCTCGGAAATCATTAATAAAAGCCAACTTATCCACAGTTTTTCCGAGTAAACTCCACCGGAATATACACAATATATAGTGCTTGACTAAACACCCAACCACACCCTATAGTATCTGCACTCTAAAAAACATTGTTTTATGCGTTCAACGATGCTGTGAGGCCAGCCATGTCCTGTCATGAACACTGACAGGCCAATTGAACTCATCAGAACAAACGTTAGCGGGGTGCGTACATAAAAAAGCGGCACCAAAATAACAAACAAATTTCGCAGGAAGTTCTATGCAAGCAAATAAACCAAATCAAGATCCATCATCAGCACAACCTACCAACACAGTCACTACTTCAGCCAACAACGCAGAGATTGCAGCAACAGACACTACCAGTATCGCAGCTACTGCACCCGGTCAGTTCAGGGTCATCCGCCGTAACGGTAAAGTGACTGCATTTACCGCTGAAAAAATCTCCGTTGCTATGACGAAGGCGTTCCTCGCCGTTGAAGGCGGCAATGCTGCGGCCAGTAACCGCATTCATGAGATCGTTAAAGATTTAACTGATCAGGTTGTTACTGCGCTCACCCGCCGTATTCCAGATGGTGGTACTTTCCACATCGAAGACATTCAGGATCAGGTTGAGCTTGCACTGATGCGAGGCGGCCACCAGCAGATTTCGCGCGCCTATGTCATCTACCGAAACGAACATGCCAAAGCACGCGCGGCTGAGTTAGCAAAAGAACTCGAAGGCCAGCAGTCTGAATTAACCTCTACTGCAAATAACATCAACGTTACTCTTGAAGATGGTAGCACCCAGCCGCTGGACAGCAAACGTTTACATGCTGTGGTCAGCGAAGCCTGCGAAGGGCTGGTAGATGTAGACGCCCAGGCCATATTAGATGATACCGAACGCAACCTGTTTGACGGTGTTCCAAACAAAGACGTATCACGCATGCTGGTGATGAGTGCGCGCACGTTAATCGAAAAACAGCCTGATTATAGCTATGCCGCTTCACGTTTATTACTGGACGACCTGCGCACTGAAGCACTCAGCTTTGTTCACAACAAACCCTGCAATGCGACACAGTCAGAAATCAAAACACAATACGCAGGTTACTTCGGCGCTTATATCCATCGCGCTATCGACCTCGAGCTGCTGGACCCGCGCCTTGCTGAATATGATCTTGAATACCTTGGCAAACAGTTAGACGCTTCACGTGACCACCTGTTTACTTACCTTGGTCTGCAAACATTATATGATCGTTACTTCATTCATTCTGAAGACATTCGTTTTGAATTACCTCAGGCATTTTTCATGCGGGTAGCCATGGGCCTGGCATTAAACGAGATCAACCGTGAAGAAAGCGCCATCGAATTTTACCGCTTACTGTCTTCATTTGACTTTATGAGTTCGACACCAACACTGTTCAACTCTGGCACATTACGTCCACAGCTTTCCAGCTGTTACCTGACCACCGTACCTGACGACCTTGACGGCATCTTTAGCTCTATCAAAGATGACGCCCTGCTCTCTAAATATGCTGGCGGTCTAGGTAATGACTGGACACGCGTTCGCGGCATGGGTGCACACATCAAAGGCACTAACGGTAAGTCACAGGGCGTCGTACCTTTCCTTAAAGTTGCCAACGATACCGCGGTAGCTGTTAACCAGGGCGGCAAACGCAAAGGCGCCATGTGCGCCTACCTGGAATCATGGCACATCGATATCGAAGAGTTTCTTGACCTGCGTAAAAACACCGGGGATGACCGTCGCCGCACGCACGACATGAACACTGCTAACTGGATTCCTGACCTGTTCATGAAACGTGTCGCAGAAGACAAAGAGTGGACATTGTTCAGCCCTAATGAAGCACCTGATCTGCACGAGTTGTGCGGTAAAAAATTCGAAAAAGCCTATGCTGCTTATGAAGCAAAAGCTGCCAATGGTGAAATGCGCGTTTTCAAAACCATTAAAGCCAGCGCGCTGTGGCGCAAGATGATCAGCATGTTATTTGAGACAGGTCATCCATGGGTCACATTTAAAGATCCTTGCAACCTGCGATACAGCAACCAGCACGTAGGCGTAGTTCACAGTTCAAACCTGTGCACAGAGATCATGCTGCACACCAATGATCAGGAGATCGCGGTATGTAACCTGGGCTCGGTAAACCTGCCTGCCCATATCAACGAGCATGGCCTTAATACTGAAAAGCTGGAAAAAACCATCAACACTGCCATGCGCATGTTAGACAACGTCATTGATTACAACTTCTACAGCGTGCCTGAAGCACGTGATTCCAACCTGCGCCACCGTCCGGTCGGTATGGGTGTGATGGGCTTTCAGGATGCGCTTTACAAACAGCGCCTGCCATATGCGACTGAAGGCGCTGTCGAATTTGCCGATCGCACGATGGAAGCTATCAGCTACTTTGCGATCAAAGCATCGACCAATCTTGCTGAAGAGCGCGGACGTTATTCGAGCTTTGATGGTTCACTATGGAGCAAAGGCATCTTGCCTATCGACTCACTCGACTATCTGGCAGAAGGCCGAGGTAACTATCTTGAAGTTGACCGCAGCCATACTTTCGACTGGGACTCACTACGCGAGCGCGTACAAAAAGTGGGGATGCGAAATTCGAACACCATGGCAATTGCACCAACAGCCACTATTTCAAACATCTGTGGAGTCAGTCAGTCTATTGAACCGACTTACCAGAACCTGTTTGTTAAATCGAATCTGTCAGGTGAATTCACTGTGGTAAACCCTTACCTGATCAATGATTTACGTGAACGTGGTTTATGGGATGAAGTAATGGCCAACGACCTTAAATACTACGATGGCAGCGTACAGCAGATCGACCGCGTACCTGAAGACCTGAAAGCACAATATCAAACCGCTTTCGAAATTGATGCGCGCTGGTTAGTAGAAGCCGCTTCACGTCGCCAGAAATGGTTAGATCAGGGTCAGTCATTAAATCTGTACATGTCAGAACCTAACGGTCAAAAACTGGATGCGCTGTACAAACTTGCCTGGATTCGCGGTTTAAAAACCACTTATTACCTTCGCTCTATGGGCGCAACCCATGTTGAAAAATCTACCATGGACACCAGTCGCAGCAGCGGTCTAAACGCCGTCGGCAATTCGACTGCCACTGCGGCAGCGCTCGGATCTCAAGCACCTAAGGCATGCTCGATACTGGACCCGGATTGTGACGCGTGCCAATAAGGTCATGACACCCGATTGACAATAAGAAGTACAAATTAATAAAGAACACATAGAAGGCTGATACACAAAACGTTGGACGATAACAATAAAAAATGAGGGGTGTGCGCCAGTGAGCCTACTTGATAAGTTAAAGCGGGAGCAGCTAAACCAGAGGTTATACGGTTTTCTCTTCCACAAAGATCAGGCAAAAAACAGTGAGTTTGCGCATTTTTGTGAACATGATGGTATCAGCATCAGTTTCACACGAGCACAAACCACCTGGCACGCGATGGCACCCTGCGCGCTAAAACCCTGGTGGTTGTTTTTGAACCCACTGAAAAAAAACAGGCAGCATATTGCGCAAACAGACATAAAGAATAGTAAACAAGACAATACACAAATCAAAAAAATAAAAACCGCTGCCACAGCAGAAACAGCTACAGCAGAAATAATAGAGGTAACAGAAAATGCTTAATACTTGGGACGACCCTTTTGCACCATTCAATAACAAAAATAACAACATGGCTAATGCAACAACTGCCCCAGACAGCAGCATTTCAGACCTTGATCAACAAGCAGCACTTGAACAGCATGCAGCTTCTAACAACATGGTCTCGGATAACAAAGCTGCTTATGTTACAGCTGAAGCTCCAGCAGCTGAAATACCAGCCCCGGCTAAAACGCCACATGCAGGCGACGGCATCGTAAGCAATGAACAGCTGATGGCCACAGCCGGTGCAGCGCCACAGGTTAACCCTATCATCGACGACACAGAATCCATTTCCACAAATGCTGATACAGACTTAACCGGAACCGGTTTAGAAGAGATCGAAATGGGCGCCTCACGCATCCAGGTCGATGATAAAAAAATCATTAACTGCCGTGCTGATCTAAACCAGCTGGTCCCGTTCAAGTATGACTGGGCCTGGCAAAAATATCTCGATGGCTGCGCCAATCACTGGATGCCACAAGAAATCAACATGACTGCCGACCTGGCATTATGGCGCGATCCTAACGGCTTAACTGATGATGAACGCACCGTTATCAAACGTAACCTTGGTTTTTTTGCCAGCGCTGATTCACTGGTTGCAAACAACCTGGTACTTGCTGTTTACAAACACATCACCAACCCTGAATGCCGCCAGTATCTATTACGCCAGTCGTTTGAAGAAGCCGTACACACCCATGCTTATCAGTACTGCGTTGAGTCATTGGGGCTGGATGAAGGTGAAATTTTCAACATGTACCGTGAACTGCCAGCCGTCGCCCGTAAAGCAGAATGGGCACTGCCTTTCACACAACATTTAGCTGACCCTAACTTCCACACCGGCACACCTGAAAATGATCAGAAACTGCTGCGTGAGCTGATCGCGTTCTATGTGGTATTCGAAGGCATCTTCTTCTACGTAGGTTTCACACAGATTTTGTCCATGGGCCGACGTAACAAAATGACAGGGGTTGCCGAGCAGTTCCAGTATATTTTACGTGACGAATCCATGCACATGAACTTCGGCATCGATGTGATCAACCAGATAAAAATCGAAAACCCACACCTGTGGACTGCTGAGTTCCAGCAGGAAATGACAGACCTTATTCGTGATGCTGTTGAAATCGAAACCCAGTACGCACGTGATACAATGCCACGCGGCATCCTGGGTTTAAATGCACCGATGTTTGAAGAATACCTTCAGTTCATCGCCAACCGTCGCTGTTCACAGATCGGTTTACCGGAACAGTACACAGGCGCCAGTAACCCGTTCCCATGGATGTCTGAAGTCCTGGACCTTAAAAAAGAGAAAAACTTTTTTGAGACTAGAGTCACTGAATATCAGACCGGTGGTGCCCTCAGCTGGGACTAACTATTATTAATAGCATCATTTATAAAACGTCATAAATACAGTACTATGAACACATCAATTTATTACAGGGAAAACTCAGCTTACAAGAAAATATGTAAACAGATTTGGATATAATAATAAGCCTTGGAGGCTGGAGCGAACTTAAAGGCGGTGATTTATCATCGCCTTTTTTATGGAAGAAGCATTGTGGTTAAGCAACAACAGGATGTGAAATTCGACGTTCCACGGAGATAGCATAAAAACGTTCTTTCACCTCATTGACTCGACCGATGCAAGCGGCCTTATATTGTGACGTGACCTCTGCTTCGATAGCTGCAGGTACAATAAAAACCCCTGCATCTTCCTGTCCAAAAACTTTCATCAATGCGCTGTCGTCAAACTCTGCAACAATGCGCGGATAGATGTGATGTTTGCCTAACCATTCATCGATACCGGTGCGCAGCTGATTATCGGTACCTGACAACAGAATGGGTGCTCTATCCAGACATTTCGGAAAATCACCCATATATTAGAAACAATTTCTCTCTGACCCGTATTATTATTTTCGTATTATTTCACTTATCGATTCTGATATCTATTCAGATCAAAAAGGCCTGACGATACTGGCTGTTCACGCGCGTATCTCTGGTTAAACCAGTCCGCATGTATCCAGAAATCTTCATTGGTTCGACGCAGACCATAACGTGCAGTAAATACCTTTTTCATTTTGAAAAACCCCCTGTTTATTTCAGAAATTTATCCCGCTATTTAATTATGTCTTCAAATTTTATAAGCACACTCATAAAAGGACCGGCATAACGGTCATTCTCTTCGAACCAGCTGCCATCGGTTTGGCTGGCTTTCGAGTCCATGTACAGGTGCCTGTAACCTAGAGAGAATACACCTGTGTAATGATTGTTTTTGAGA
>Ga0316204_10010323_pt1 | contig 12070 bp, 11 predicted proteins | sample 6monrhotite_MG_2_FD_205661 | JGI IMG/M metagenome (GOLD analysis project Ga0316204, IMG submission 205661) | Microbial mat bacterial communities from mineral coupon in-situ incubated in ocean water Damariscotta River, Maine, United States -... | ecosystem: Environmental > Aquatic > Marine >...
CATATTACTCCGCTGAATTTCATTGAACACTTCTTCTATTTTATATTGCATTCCGTGTTCTATAATAGTACCACACAAAATATAGAGCATATCCCCTAAGGCATCGGCTACTTCAACAAGGTCATTGTCGTTGGCCGCCTCAAGATATTCTTCGTTCTCTTCTTTCATGAGGTTAAATCGCAGTAGATTTTTGGCTTCACCGAGATCGGCAGTAGGGGTTTCTTTTAATCCCAGTCCAAAGGCTTCATGGAAATCGCGAACAGCGGCTATTTTGTTTTTCATAGTGTATGGTAGTGTTTAATCGTTGGTGCGTTTATTTGTTGAATCGTTTATCTGTTAAATCGTTGAATCGTTTATCTGTTAAATCGTTGATACGTTTATTTGTTGAATCGTCTAATTGTTCCGTATTTTTGCAACTGTAAAACTACAAATTTATGCTTAGTACCGGTCAGATAATTTTTGCCTGTTTGTTTGTCGTTGCCTTTGTGATTATCATTATCTATAGTTACAGAAAGGACAAGAAGCTCCATAAGAAGCACTTTAAAGGAAGCTTTTGGATTTTGGTGGGTTTTATCGTGTTTGTGGGCTTGTTACTACTGGCTAAAACCTATGTGAAAAGTTAGGTTGTTTTTCGTGGAATCGTTGAACTGTTAATGTGTTTAATTGTTTATTCGTTGAACTGTTTATTTGTTGATGGGTTGTATTGTTTATTTGTTGAATCGTTTATTCGTTGAACCGTTTATTCGTTGAACCGTTTATTTGTTGAATCGTTTATTCGTTGAACCGTTTATTTGTTGATACCCTTAATCGTTTAGCTGTTGAATCGTTTAGTGGGATTTAGCATGGCGAAATTTCCGTTTTTAATTATTTATGTATCTTAGTGAGGTACTCAGCGATGGGTACCGCCTCCCCGATTGTACATATTGTATCATTAAATCCCTAGTGTATGAAAAATTCACCTAAAGTAATGTTCCTATTTGGCATTGTGGCTTTTGCCATAATTATGATCGTGGTCTCACAAAACAATATCACCATGGACAGTGGCGAGTTCTGGTTTTACAGAGTGCTCACGGCCCTAGCGGCAGCTTCCATTAGTATTTCGATTCCCGGTATGATTCACGTTAATTATGGATCTGATGGTTCTCAAGTGGCCACCATGAAAGACGAGAAGGACAAGCACATTCCTATGACCCTCGCCGAAAAGGAACCTACCATCACTGCCTCCGGTGCCATCGCCATCTTCGTATTGGTGTATTTGTTTAATCCGATAGGATAAACTACCCCCACATAGCTTCTAACATAGTATAAAGAAACCTCTTTTGTAAGGGGTTTCTTTCATTTTTCTTGTGTATTTCATTGGTTTTAAGGAATATACCCTGTATTGGGTATATGTAGCAGCATGATTGTCAGCTACTATTGTTTTATAAAAGTTCTTAGTCATGAAAAAAACGTACAAAAAACTCACACCTTATTCAGTCGTTTTCGTCTCCTTTCTATTTCTTCTATCTTTCAAAAGTGCTCAGATCGAAAGTACATATTATTACCCAACAATGGAAGAAGCTGACAGGGCTCTCGAACATTATGAAAACTTCCTTCTAAGGTCAGAACTTGTTCATTATGTTGCTGTTGTAGAAAACAGTCTTAAAAAAGGTACGTACAAATTAGAGATAGGCGTTAGGGACACAACAAGAATTAAAGTAGACACAACAATTTCTCCAAAAAATGCATATTCAGGAGACTTCGGAGATAGTCTGATTCCTAAATACATGCCTATTCCTCCTAAGTTAAAAATACAAAGATCTAAATCACTTCAAGAACTACTTTCTCTTGGTTTTATTAGTAAAAAAGAATCAATTGAACCGAACATATCATTAACATCACAATTTGTGATACAAGAACCTAATTCAAAAAAACTTAATTCATTAACTAATTGGAATTCTGATATAGGTGAACGAACATGGATAGAACCGCTAGTAGATAGAAAAAACAAAAATCAGTCGAAAGAGGCTTCGCACCAATCATCATCCATTTCTTTCAAGGAAAACACACCATCATTTCCAATAATGTCAGCCCATCTCAAAGGAACTTTAGGAGGATTATTTGAATTAGAAGATTTTCCTGAAGAACTATTCGGAATATCCAACTGGCATGTTATATCCGCTTATAATTACTACGGAACAACTCTATGTGTTAACTATAATAGTTCAAAAATATGTGGTGAATTATTCTGGAGTTCTTTAGACAAATATAGAGAGGTCGCTTTCGTAAAGTTTAATAAAAAAACTACCAAATCATTTATGGAAACTCCGGAATCCGAAAAATGGGGGATAACAGGACCTGAAATAAATATGGAAGTAAAACACAATGGTAAAAAATCAGGTGGACAATATAAGAGTTCAAGGATTCATTCCGTTAATGCAACGGTTAAAATAGTTGATGGTTCATTTAAAAATCGAAAACAAATTTTTAAAAAACAGCTACTAATTGAAAAATTTTCAGAGGATGGTGATTCTGGCGGTTTAGTGTATCGCGAAATAAAAGTCGAAAAATCAAAAAAAATCAAAAAAGAAGTCGTTGGATTAATCTTTGGACGCACAATTTATAGCTACGCTATTGAAGAAAACGAAGTCTCAAAATCGTATACAGTAGCAAATAACATTAACATGATCTTTAACACGAATTTTTCTCATGAACAAGAGGTTTTCCGCACGTTAAATCCTAAAACAAAAAGCATCAATACGGTTTTAATCAATCAATTTAAACTAAAGAAAAACAAATTTTATTAATTAAAAATTAGAAATTATGAATCGAACCATTACAAGAACCAGCGATTTAAAAGATATTCAACCCAGCATATGGGAAGTTGGATACACAAATAGAAAGGTAATCTTCCTAGATGACGAGGTAATGCTCTCAGCAAAAATAACTTGGGAGACACCAAACACAAATTTAATAAACAAGATTGATTTCGAGGTCAGAAATTTTAAACCGGATGAAGTAATATACAAAATATGTAAAATTGCTAGATGCACAAACGTACATGCCAAGTATAGAGATTACGTAATGATTCATTTTACCACAAAAGGCGATCTATCAGAAGTAAATTCTAGCTTTACGGCATACCACAATAGTGGGAACCCTGATACAGATTTGGGTAACCAAAATATAGATTTAACACCATTTAGTAGTTTTACATTTCTTTTTAAAATTCATGAAAATGATTGTCCCGGTATTCTAAATGACTGCCTAATTTCAGGTACACAACCTGAGTCCAAAGACGGAAGTATCATAGTCAGCATCTAATCAAAATAATCTTTCTACCTGCCAGCATCAAAAAAATAGGTGCTGGTTTTCCGTTCTAAAATAAATCCTCAGGAAATTGTATCTTTGAATAGCTTCCCAATTTATTGCAAATCAATTGATCTAATATCTTTTGACATATTTGGCAATACTAGAAAACAATAGATTCCAATTTCTCCTACCGGTACTATTTTTAGTTACCGGCTTTTGTGTTTCTCAGAACACTCATATACCAACGGTTGAAAGACTTGTCAATGAATCCAAATATGATTCGGCGAGAATAGTATTGAATACCATTAAACCGTTAGAAATGGGCAATTTTGATAAGGGACGTTACCATTTTTATTCAGGAGTTGTTTATAAAAAGAATGATTTACACGGCAAGGCCTTTGAAGACCTTCTTGAAGCAAGGAATTATTTTAGAATATCAGATAGTTTGTCCTCTTTGGCCGACACCAATTATGAAATCTACGATCTTACGCTTCACCAAAAAGGCTTAAGAGTTGATGCTACGCCTTATTTAAATGAGTTCATTTCCTATGCACAAAGCAAAAAAGACCCCTTACTTTTAGCCCGAGCCTATTTAAAAATTGGTGGGATTCACAATCAAAATGATAGTCTGAATCAAACGATTTATTACTATAGGAAAGCCATTAAAGAGCTCAAAAAGATTGACAATGTGAATGGTGTTGCTCGACTCGAAATGAACATAGGTGTTGCTCACAATGAAATTGGTAAAAACCCAGATTCTGCATTATATTATTTCAATAAATCTCTTCGAACATTTGAAAAATTGGAAGATCGAGAAATGGCTTCAATCAACTTTAATAATACTGCTGAAGCATATATAGAAAAAGAAGACTATTCAACAGCAATCGAGTTCTATCATAAAGCTATGTCGTTTCCTTTAAGAGAATATGATTCAAAAACTCGCGTAATATATTATGGTAATGTCGTTAGGGCCTATCAAAAAACAAACGATTTTCGCAACGCCTATTTATACTTGAAAAAACTTGATAAACTGAAAGATAGTATTAACGAAACTGCTCAAAATATAAATATTAACGAAATAATAGAGCAATATGATAATGAAAAACTTCGTACAGATAATTTGGAAAGTGAAGTCAAGCGAAGACGAAACCAAAATATCGCCATAGGGCTGGGAGGCGGGCTTTTAGCTGTATCCATATTTGGTTTTCTTATCTACAAAAACACCAAACGAAAGCAACATATCGCGGAGCAGGAAAAAGAGCTTGAAGTACAACGTACTGAAAAAGTTTTAGCAGAGCAGGAACTTACTTCCATACAGGCCATGATTGCCGGACAAGAAAAAGAGCGGGAACTCGTGGCTGAGGATCTCCATCATGGTGTGGCTGGTACCATTAATGCCGCACGCATGCAGTTTGAACATATTGCCAAAAACAAAGACCAGGCCACTGAGATGACCGAGCTCTTTAAAAAAACAGAAGCCTTATTACAGCAAGCCCATGAGGAAGTCCGTAGTATGGCGCATCTTAAAAACACCGGGGTTATTGCCACTAAAGGACTGCTTCCAGCCATTCAAAATTTGGCTAAAAATGCCTCGAGCACCCAAGGCTTGAAAGTAGATGTTCAGGACTTTGGTTTGACAGAGCGTATTGATAATTCGTTAGAAATTCGTATTTTCAGGACCATACAGGAACTGATCAATAATGTGATCAAGCATGCTAATGCTACCGAAGCTACCATTTCGCTAACACGTCATGAAGGTTCGTTAAGTATTATTGTGGAAGACAACGGGCAAGGATTTGATATCACCCATTTGTCTGAAAAAGAAGGCATGGGACTGTACAGTATGGAAAAACACATTGAACAAATTGATGGTACCCTGCACATCGATTCCTCCCCAGGCAACGGTACCTCAGTACTGATTGACATACCTCTATGATACGAGTCGCCATTGCGGAAGACCATCAGGCCATGGCCGATGGCATTAACTTACTCCTAAAATACGAGGAGAACATAAGCATTGTGGGTACAGCGGGTGATGGTGAGACATTGCTCGATATTGTACGCCACAAACGTCCTCATGTAGTTCTCACGGATATAAAAATGCCAAAAATAGACGGCTTTCAGGCAACCAAGACCATCAAAAAGGAATTTCCTGAAATCAAAGTCATTGCTTTTTCCATGCTGGAAAAAGATGCCAATATTGCCAAGATGATCGATGCCGGAGTATCCGGTTATTTATTAAAAAACTCGCCACTAGAAGAGGTGCTCAATGCAATTACATGCGTGGCTAACGGCGGACAATTCTTTGATTCAAACATTGATCATGAGCGCATCATGGAAACGTCAAAACGCACTAAGGAAAAACCGTTGCTTTCTAAAAGTGAACGGGAAATCCTTCAATTGATTGGCGATGGAAAAAGCACGAGCGAAATTGCCAATCTTCGTTTTTCGGCAGTATCAACGGTGGAAACCCACCGTAAAAATATGATCCGAAAGCTAGGGCTATCCGGTAAATCCGAATTACTCCGCTACGCGATAGAAGTTAAATACGACGAATAAATAATAAAATCTCCCCTTAACTGGGTATGGTTTCTCTCCTAATTTATGAATTCCTTTGGAGCAATGAATGCGCCCCAAAGTATCCTACATCTTATACAAAGCGTTCAAGAATCTGAAAAAAGACTTACCCCCAAAGAAACTGTTACTATTCTTGAAGAATTACAACACCTTGGTGTTGATACCATTTTACTTCAGAAAGTAATAGACACGCTATTATTGGTTAAAAACAATGAAGACAAGATTGGTAACCTGAGTCCAAGAGAAAGCCAGATCTTCAAACTCATTGGCCTTAATCATTCTTCTCGCGACATCGGGTTATTGCTAGGTATTAGCGAAGCTACTGTAAGCACCCACCGAAAAAAGATCATTAAAAAACTAGATCTCTCAGGCATGGGGCAATTAGCTCGATTGGCACATCACTATATTTTGATACAGGTTTATTTCTAAAATATACCCTTAGTTGGGTATATTTTCATGGCTATCCAAATCGTAACATTGAATTATAAATCAAGCGTTATGAAAACCAACATTCGTTCCTTTCAACAGTTTAAGAACGCCATGGAAAGCGATCAGCAACTACAAGCCGAGTTCAAAGAGGATCCACTACGTACCCTTCAGAAATTTCAATATCAACCTTGGGTAAATGACAAGCTCATCTACCGAATTGCAGTAGCATTTTTAGGATTTATAGTATTAAGTATTTGCATTGGTGTTATGATTCTTATGGGAGATCATGATCCCGCAAGTAAAACACCTTTTGAAGTACCCGATATTTTGATTGCCACAGCATCTGCAGCAATTGGAGCCTTGGCCGGGCTCTTGACACCTACTCCTGGGTCAGGTAACAATGATTAGCCAAGTTTTCAGCTAATTAAAAAACCCTTCCTACACTGGGGAGTATAAGGAAGGGTTTGTTCTATATTATTTCTTACTATTGAATGACGAGCTTTTCGGTATGAGATCCGCTTTCAGAAACGATCTCAACCACATAGATGCCAGATTGAAGTGTATTCAGTTTCACCTGTGATTCTGTTCCTGAGATTGCTGTTGTGAGTACTTTCTTTCCGCTTAAATCAAAAATAGATACCTCAGCGTCAATAGCAGCAATTTGCTTTATCGTCAAGAGGTTTTTAGCGGGGTTTGGATATAAGGCAAACATGGCTTCCGACTGATCTTCAACACCCAACGGATGATCGCCTTCGACAATCTCCAGTAATTGATTTATAGCTACATCTTCCAGATAATCTATGGTTCCGCTTAGCCAAGTCACCTTCACATAATCCACCACCGTGGCATCGTTTATTCCGAAGAATTCTACGCCGCTATTCTGACTCAAATAGCCTTCACCACACACGGTATAATTATATTGCACATGGTCTCCGGTTCCAATTTCGATCCAAGAGCCGATTCCCATGCGATTGCTTTCTACACCTTGCAACTTTACTTTTAACCAGTTGTTATTGGTAGGCGTGGTGTTTTTCCACAGAAATATTTCTTCTCCATTATTATTTAAAACAATGATTTCAGGGTAACCATCATTATCTATATCGCCAATGGCATTGGCATAACTTTCTTCGGTATCATCTCCAAATCCAATATTATTGGGAATGGTAAATGTGTTATCTCCATCATTGCTGTAAAATGCCGCGGGTAAAAAGCCATTGCTTCCGTCTCTACCTCCGCTCACATACAGGTCTGTATATCCATCATTTTCAGCATCTAAAAAAACAGCGCCCCAACCGAGACTTTCAAAAACAGTTCCTGTACTCGTGGCTACATTGGTAAAGGTACCGTCACCATTATTTTCGAGGAGGGCATTTCCATAGACTCCTCCCGGTTCTGGTGGAAAATCATTGGTCACATAAACATCCAACCAGCCATCGTTGTTATAATCGCCTATGGTTGTGCTCATGGCGCTCATATATACATCGGCTCCAGAAGCTATGCTTACATCTTCAAAAGTGCCATCGCCATTGTTTCGGTATAAAATATTGTTGGTGTAGAATTTATCGTTAGCCATATAGATATCTTGGTAACCGTCCTTATCATAATCGAAGAACGACGCACAAAAGGTTAAGTGGCCTGAGGTTTCAAGACCGGCACTTACAGTAACATCTGTAAAGGTTCCGTCTCCATTATTTCTGTATAGAAAATTCGGAACTGTACGGGTTGGCTCACGTAGGGAAAAGAAAACATCTAAATTACCATCATTATCATAATCACCCCAAGCGGCTCCCCAGATGTCTAATACTTCGGAAGGAAAACCACAAGCTACGGTCACATCTGTAAAAACACCGCCGCCATCATTTCGATGCAACCTAGACAATCCTTGGTCACTGGCAGCATAAAAATCGGCATCGCCATCGTTGTCATAATCTACCCACATGACTTGTTTGGACTGATTTCCGCTACTGGTCATAGGCAGCAAATCATTATCAAATGAGGTTCCGTTATTTTTTAAAAAGGTATAGTCGTTCGAATCTGAAGAGGCTATAGTGATATCATCCAAGCCATCTCCATCATAGTCATAAAATGAAATTCCGGCACCAAGCATCACATGGCCATAGGCAACTCCGGCTCCTAATGCCTGTGCTTGATTTTCAAATGAAACTTGAGAAAAACCTGTATAGATGGTACTGCTGAAAAGTAAAAGTAAAAATAATCGCATATGCTTTTTTTTGGTTGAATATCGTTGGTTTCACCATTGAATTATGACGCTGTCTAAATTACGGAAAATTAGCACATCATAAAAAAAGCTCCTAAAATTTAGGAGCTTTTTTGTACTGTATTTACTATTTCTTAATTCTTTGCTGGCAAATTACTATACGTTTTAGAATAGTTTAGCATTTGGGCTTCAAAAGAAGTTGGTTGCTCAATAGTGAAGCCTTCAATTTCTCCGGCGTCGTTCATGGTTGGTACAATCACAGGGTTTACAAATCCGCTATATGGTGCAGACGTAAATTGTTTGTTTCTTTCCAGAACCTCAGCATGTAGCGCTTGATCTACTTTCACACCGTAGCCTTCAACAAGTGCTTCAACCGCTTCAAAGTCACCTTCAGATTTAATACGTTGTGTTTCTCTCAATAACTCTCCAAACAATTCTCTTAGTTTTTCATAATCATTGATATTGTAGTATGTCTTTCCATCACGCGTTACTTTTTCAATCACATTATCGGCTGCTCCTTTTTCAAAAGCCCATGCACTCACCCATTGGCGATTTCTCATATGTGATTCTTCTACATCATCCCCTAAATTAAGTCGGATAAGCTGTGTCATTAATCCATTTCTGATGTAGCCATCAAAGGCAGCTTTACCAACACCTTCCCAGTTATCCACTAATCCCAATTCCTGAAGTTTTGGGCTGTATAGATAGTAAAGACCCACCAAATCGGCACGACCTTCTTCTAAGGTAGATGCATAGTTTTTAAGTGTTTCTTTGGTCTCTCCTACTCCAGGGTTTAGTTGCCCAGATGCATGACCTATTACTTCATGCAAGGCAGTATGAAGTTTGTCTCCAATTTGACCGTATTCTTCTTCAAGAGCATATTCTTCGTCATCATTGACAAACTCTTTCAATCTTCCTGAACTCCCTGCATTATTATAGGCATTGATTATATTTCCTAAGGAAACAGACTTACTACCTACAGAAGCACGAATCCAGTTCGCGTTGGGTAAGTTCACACCGATAGGCGTACTTGGAGAAGCATCTCCAGCTTCACCAGCAACGGTAACCACTTTATAGGTTACTCCTACCACATTCTTCTTTTTATGGGCATCCATTAAGGGCGAATTGTCTTCAAACCATTGTGCATTTTCAGAAAGCACAGCCATTTTTTCAGACATATCGAAATCTTTGATCTGAACGATCGTTTCGTAGGATCCACGATATCCCAACGGATCATTATATACTTCAATAAAACTATTTATATAGTCAATATTTCCTTCGGTGGCAGCTGTCCAAGCTACATTATAATCATCCCAAGTTTGAAGGTCTCCTGTTTTATAATATTCAATCAACAGACCCAAGGCATCACCTTGCGCTTGGTTTTCAGCAACTCCTTGCGCCAATTCCAACCATTTTACGATCTCGTCAATCGCTGCTCCGTATAATCCACCCGATTTGTACACTCGCTCTTTAAGCTCGCCATTTTCTTTCACCAATTGTGAATTCAATCCATACGAAAGTGGTTTATCTGGGTTCGGAGATTTCATGTTGCTATAAAAGCTTTGAACATCGGCACTGGTCACATTGGGGCCATAAAAATTAACTGCCGAAAGAGCCACATTGTCAACATCCTTTGCTTGATCTACTTTTTTAGCATCGTTATCATTGAAAATAACGTCGAAGGCTTCCCCTCCTAACTCAGTATTTGTATCCATAAGCAATTGCGTAAGGTATCCTGAAGAAAATTCAGGAACAATCTTAGCATTTGAATAATGATGGTGAATTCCGTTAGAGAACCACACTCGTTTTAAATATGTTTCAAAATTTTTCCAATCGTCTGAAGATTTATCTCCTTCATAGCTTGTGTACACATTTTCAAGTGCTTTTCTAATGGTAAGGTTATGTCTGTAGTTTTGATCCCACATAATATCACGTCCTTCCAAACCAGCCTGTGTAAGGTAATACACTAGTTTTTGTTCTTTTAACGTCAAATTTTCCCAACCTGGAATTTGGTATCGTAAGATCTTAAGATCTGCAAATTGACCTACCAGATAATCAAAGGTATCTGCGTTTGCTTCAACTACTGTCTCTGGAGTTTCTGCTTTTTTCTCGTCTTGACACGAAAAAAATAACAAACTACTCATAGCAAAAGCCATAAATAAAATATTCCTCATAGTATTAATTTATTAGTTCTCAGCAAATGTAACAAAATCATTTCATCCTTAGAAGCATTCCGCCAAGGAGGAAAATTGATTATCTTAGCAAGACAACTGAAAACCAACCCTAATGAAAATTCTAAAGTATCTTTTGTTCCTTATTCTTATCCTTTTAATAGGAGGTGCTATCTTCATTGGCACCAAAGATGGAAACTTTGATGTGGCCGGTACTAAGGTGATTAATGCTCCAACTGATGTTATTTTCAATCAAATAAAAGATTATAAAAGTTGGGAACAATGGGGTCCTTGGATGAAAGAAGACCCTAATATTGAAATTAATTATGCCGAAAAAACCGAAGGAGAAGGGGCTTCCTATTCTTGGAAAAGTGAACTCATGGGCAACGGAACTATGCGCACGATAAAGGTAATCCCTGGTTCAGAAATAGATCAAAAGATAGTGTTTGAAACACCGGCAGGAGATTCTGAAAGCGATGTATACTGGCGGCTTGAAACTGCCGAAGACGAATCTGGCACCAAAGTGACATGGGGCATGAAAGGGGAACAATCTTTTATGGAAAAAGTATTTATGACTTTTCAGTCTGAAGACTTTGAATCTCAATTGAAACAAATGCACGATACAGGATTAGCCAATCTCGACACTCTTGTACAGGAGCAAATGAAAAAATACACTATCAATGTAGATGGCATTAATACCCATGAAGGAGGTTATTATATGTATACCTCAACCGCTTCAAAGATGGCAGACATCGCCCCCAGAATGGCCTCTATGTTCGAACTGGTTCATAGCTACGTAACAGACAATAAGATTCCCGTATCTGGAGATCCTTTTACCATTTACAATGAAGTGAATGCTGCCGATGGCAACCTTATATTCTCTGCAGGCCTACCCGTACCAAGTCAAATAATCACTCCAGAAGGAGCGCCAGTAATATGTGGATTTATGGCGCCTGTAACAGCTCTTAAAACAACTTTAAAAGGAAATTACACAAACCTTCCAGAAGCCTATGAAACTGCCATGGCTTATTTAGTTGAAAATAATATACAAGCAGACATTACTGCTAAAATGTTTGAGATTTATACCAACGATCCTGGAGAAGTCTTAGACCCATCTCAATGGATCACCGAAGTCTATATTCCTATTATAGTTCCTGAAAATACAGACCTCTAATTTATGAAGCAACTCCTACTGGTATTTATTGGTGGAGGCCTTGGAAGCAGCCTTCGGTTCTTGGTAAGTAAATTTCTCAATAGTCCTGAAAGTGGCATTCCTTATGGCACTTTTGCGGCGAATATCTTAGGGAGTCTCATTATTGGAATTATTATGGGCTTTGCTGTGAAGAACAACACCATATCGCAAAACACCATGTTGTTTTTAGTT
>Ga0316204_10010325_pt1 | contig 12069 bp, 14 predicted proteins | sample 6monrhotite_MG_2_FD_205661 | JGI IMG/M metagenome (GOLD analysis project Ga0316204, IMG submission 205661) | Microbial mat bacterial communities from mineral coupon in-situ incubated in ocean water Damariscotta River, Maine, United States -... | ecosystem: Environmental > Aquatic > Marine >...
TGATTCGGGTCTAAACCAGATGTTGGCTCATCTAAAATCAACACTTCAGGGTCATGAATTATTGCTTGCGCCAATCCTACTCTTTGTCTGTATCCTTTTGATAATGCCTGAATCTTTTTGTTTTGTTCTTTCGTCAATCCTACTTTTTCAATCACATCAGCAACCAATTGCTTTTTGTTTTTGAGTTTGTAGATTCCGGCCACGAACATGAGGTATTCTTTCACATACATATCCAAGTAAAGTGGATTGTGCTCAGGTAAATACCCCACCAATTTTTTAACCGCGATTGCATCATCTTCAACATCTAAGCCGCACACCTTAACTTCTCCCTGCGATTTCGGTATAAAGCAAGTGATGATTTTCATCATAGTAGATTTTCCCGCACCATTCGGACCTAAAAAACCAACAATTTCACCCGAGTTGATCTTTAAAGAGACGTCATTAAGAGCAGCTTGTTCTCCGTAATATTTGAATACATTTTTTACCTCAATTGACACGATTCTATGGCTTTTAAAATTGTTACTTACGAAAGTAACGCAAATTGCAGGGATAATTACATGCTATTGAGTAAATAGTTAAAACTAGCTTGTTAATTGTTGTCATGACGTCTCAAGTGTCTCCACAATTCAATGCCGGTTTTTACAAAAACAATGAGGAGCAATATTCCTTTATTATCATGAATATGACTGAAAGCCCAGCACATTCCCCAAATTATTAGATGAATGATAAGTATTTTATTAAAAGGCTGGTAAAGTTCGTCAGTAAAGGTGGTTTTCGTATACTCTTTTCTACCAATAAAGTTGATGAAAAAAGAAAAGGTGTGACTTAAAAAGAGTAGCCCAAGAACAAACCATGTTTCAGGGTTATTTTGCATCATCACTCTAAAAGTATCAAAGGGACTATCTCCGCTTGATAATGAAGGGTGGAAATAAGAAAAAATCAATGAACCATGAATAGCCCAAAGAATAAAAAAGATGGCAATAATAAAAATGATGATTGGTGTTTTTATGGGTTCAACCTTCACCTTTTTCCCTCTCACTAATTTATATTGATCTTCTTCTGTTTCACCTGAGGCCATTGCCATTTTGAAGATTGAATAGAACCCAATTACTGCATTTTCAAGCCAAAAGGCGACCATCAAATCATAAGCACTCCAATTGAAATAAATGGCAATTATTCCTATTGCCAAATTACTCATGATAAGCACCAATGCCGACTTTTTATTGACGATATTTTTAATGGTGAATTTCACTTCTTTTTTTTGCGTTCAAAAAGGAAGTAGTACAAGCCTCCCATACTTGCTGTCAAACCAATTAATCCAATTCCGCTCCATTCTTTCAGCTTGTCCAATCTAAAAAAGGAATAGATGAGAACGAGTAAGATGCCGAAAGATATGGCCATCAATATTTGTAAAAGCCTCTTCATCTTACCCCAGTATAATAACATCTAAACTCTTAAAGTCTACTCTTTTTAAAAACATCTATTTGAATAATATGGTTCTCTCTACGCAGTTTTCACCAAAGGAGTAAGGCATATAGGCAAATGATGGAATTTCTTTTGTGATGATTAAGTTGGCTCTTTTACCAACCGTAATTGATCCGAGTTCTTCTCCCAGCTCCATAGCAAAAGCACCATTGATGGTGGTCGCATTGAAGGCTTCAGCAGGTGTCATCTTCATTTTGCTGCAAGCTAATGCATTCACAAATTGCATGTTTCCTGAAGGGGTTGATCCTGGATTATAGTCTGTTGCTAATGCACAAATAATATCAGCATCAATTAGTTTTCTAATTGGTGTGTAAGGGATGGATAAAAAGAAAGAGCAAGACGGCAGAGCCGTAGCAATGGTGTTTGAACCTTTTAATGCTGTTATGTCTTCATCTGCTAATTCCTCTAAGTGATCCACTGAAACGGCTTTATGCTTCACGCCGATTCCTACTCCGCCCATTACAGAGAATTGGTTCACATGAATCTTCGCTTTTAAGCCAAATTTTGCTCCGGCTGTTAGAATTCTGTCTAACTGGTCGGCAGTAAAATAGTTTCGCTCGCAAAATGCATCAATGTATTCAGCCAAGCCTTCTTCGGCAATTTTGGGTAACATCTCTTCAATGATCTCGGTAACATATCCTTCATGATCGTCTTTGAATCTTTCAGGGAAAGCATGCGCACCTAAAAATGTGGCCTTAATGCTAACATCCGACTCTTCTTTTAGCCTTTTGATGACTCTAAGCATCTTCAATTCCGCATCTACCGATAAGCCATATCCGCTCTTGATTTCAATTGCACCTGTTCCTAAACTCTTTACTAATCCGAGTCTTTTTAAGGCGTCTTGCACCAACTCATCCTCAGGCATATCCGCAAGTTTACGTGCTGAGTTTAAAATTCCGCCCCCCTTTTTTCCAATCTCCTCATAAGACAAGCCGTTAATACGATCTACAAATTCTTCTTCTCTCGTTTTGGCGAACACCAAATGGGAATGAGAATCGCAATAAGCGGGCATTACATATTTCCCTTCAGCATCTATAATTTCTAGATCTCGCCAATCTGTGATTCCTGAAAGGTCAGACATCTTTCCGTACATTGAGATTTTACCGTCTTCGACTGCTAAAAAAGCATCTTCTAATATCTCTAGATTTCCTAATTCAGAACCTTTTAAAGGTCCGGCTCCTGATGATTGAATTCCGGCCAAACCTTTGATATTTTTAATGAGGAGATTTTTCATGAAGTAAAGATGCGAATTAGCTTCAATTTACTCAAATAGAATGAAACTTATTTTTATTCTCCCTTTAAGGTGTAATTATCTACTAAACAGGTAGATTTTATATTTGTTAATTTTTTCTTAAACTCGCTCTCTAAAACGGTTAGTTCCTAAACCGTTTAAATTTCTATGCTAACTATTTTGGCACAATAATTGGACTTTGAGAAGTATCGCAAAAAATAGAAATTAACCAATCTAAATACCAAAGTTTAGATCGCAAACGAATGTTGCGGATTGATTAGTTGATTAGGTGCCTTCTCTCCACGTGCTGGCACCTTTTTTTGTGCTTTAAAATATTTCATCCGACAAATCATGTTTTTAAACGAGAAATGGCAACATTTTAAAGAGTTAGCTCCTAGCTGAGTTAATCAAATCATTATTTTCGGCTCATGAAAAGAAAAAACCCTATGAAAAATTTATTTGCAATTGCGGGAGTGTTGTTAATGACAAGCTGCGCGACAATTGTTCGAAAAGAATTTAAGCAAGATGTGACATTCAATGCAAACGGAGAACAAAATGTTGATGTTTATGTTGACGGAGATTACAAAGGTCAAGCACCTCAAACGGTGACTTTGGATGCGCGCGAAGCATACAAGGTGAAATATGCCAAAGAAGGTATGGAGCCTAATGAATACAACATGCGCGGAAACGTTCAAGGAAAATATGTTCTTGGTGATATCGTGATGGGCGGAGTCGTTTTAGGATGGATCCCTTTAATTGTTGATGGCGTAACAGATAAATGGAGAGATTTTGATAACGCTACTATTGATTATAGATATAAAAACTTCGATTGGAAAGCTGGATCTTATAACGGACCAGGCGAACAAAGTGGTAACGGAAATTCAGATAATCTTGCTGGCGGAGGAGACTTGAATGATCCTAATGGTGATTATGATGGTGACGGAATAATGAACATGGATGATTTTTGTCCTACTGTTTCGGGAACCAAAGCAAATAAAGGTTGTGCAACAGCTGCTGATCTAGAAGCTGGTAGAAATGACGCGACAAATGCCTTTGGAGATGTTGACGGCGACGGAGTAATTAATAGAGATGATTCTTGCCCAGTAATAAAAGGTACCTCAAACTTTAATGGATGCCCTAATGAAGAAGTGTTGTTTCAAGCCAATTCTAAATGGGGAACTGCTGATTTAGATAATGATGGAATCATAAACAAAAATGATGTTTGTAGTAACTTGGCAGGCGTTCTTAAATATAAAGGATGTCCTACAGAAGCAAAGATGATTGCTGCTGAAGAGGCGCTATTAATTAGTTCAGATCCTTCACTTGATGCGAAAGCTGATACTGATGGAGATGGAATATTAAATAAGGATGATTATTGTCCGACAGTTGCTGGTTCTAAAAAATTCAATGGTTGTGTTGATCAGGATGGATTAGATGTTGGAATGAATGACCCGAAAAACAAATGGGGAGACATTGACAAAGATGGCATCCTAAATAAAGATGATGAATGTATCATCAGAAAAGGTACAGCTGAATTTCAGGGATGTCCGAATAAAGAAGCTCTAAATATGACTAAAACTAAATGGGCTACTGGAGATGTTGATGGAGACGGTATTATGAATATCAATGATGCTTGTTCATCAGAAGCTGGAATTTTAAAATTTAAAGGATGCCCTACAGCCGAAGCCTTAGCAAAAGTAGAAGCTGATCTTAATGGAGATCTTGGAGGAGATGTGATTGATGTACAAATGGACACTGATAAAGATGGTGTTCCTGATGTGATTGACGATTGTCCTGAAGTTGCAGGATTAGCTGAGTTGAAAGGTTGCCCTGCAAATGGTTCAGGTCAGCTTGGAGATGATGTGAAAGATTCAGACGGTGATGGTGTTGCTGACAACATTGATGATTGTCCTACAATTAAGGGATTGCCTGAATTAAAAGGATGTCCGAAAATCGAAGATGATTCTCACGGAGCTGATGGTAAGATCATTCCAAAATTAGGAGACCACGGTCAAATCATGAATTGGAGAGATATTCACGAAGAAGATTTACCAGACGTTTCAGGTAAAATGTTTGAGATTAAAAACTTAAACTTTGAAACAGGATCTGCTAAAATCAAATCTTCATCTTATACTGAGTTGAATGATGTTGTTGAATTCATGAAGAAAGTACCTTCGGCTAAATTTGATGTTGAAGGGCACACTGATAGTCAAGGTAGTGATTCGGGTAACCTTTCGTTATCTCAAAAGAGAGCAAAATCGGTTGTTGCTTACTTAGTAAGTAAAGGTATTTCTCAATCAAGATTAGAAGATCACGGATACGGAGAAGCTAAGCCTGTTGCAACAAATGAAACTGCTGAAGGTAGAGCAACTAACAGACGTGTAGAATTCCACTTTAAGTAGTGGGGTAGATTAATATAAAATGAAAAGCGGTTGACCTTTGGTTAACCGCTTTTTTTTATGCTTAATGTAGAATAACGGATCAGGTTTATTGACTAAAGTTTTCCATCTCAACTAAATTGAAGTCTTTATCAATGGTTAAAAAGTAAAAGCCTTTTTCGATCATTCCGCCGAACTCATACCAGATGATTCCGCCTTGATCAAATTTGAAAACACTGAATTCATTATCATTCTTATCAAATTTATTTTTCACTGCTACCTCTTTGCACTTTTCAACTTCTTCGGCAGCCATAATTTGTCTTGACCATCTAATTTGTGCAACTTTATTACCCATAAAAAGAACCTGACCAAGTCCGCGGTCACTCCCTTTTTCGGCTAGAGCAACAAAAATCTGTCCGTCAGATTTATTAGCGATATAGACTTTTCCTTTTTTAGAGGGATTACCCAATGCGATTCGCGCTTTCTTGGCAAGTTGTTTAGTAATCACATTATTTTTTAGATCATAAATACCTGTAAAGCCGGTTTCTATAATCTCATTTTCTTTTGGTTGTGCAAATGAAATGGTGGCCAGAATGAAGCCAAAAGTAAGCGTGAGTAGTTTCATATGAAGAAATATAAGCATTAAATAGAAAAGGCGATTCATGAAAATGAACCGCCTTTTAATTTTTTCTAGAAAGGATTTTCTTTATGAAAAGCTATATGCTAATCGCTTGTCAATTTTTTTCTTTTTGACAGTGATCAATTTCATTAAATCCATTATTTCAGAATCTTTTGATTCTTTATAAAATTCGTTCAGAGCTAGGACCAATGCTTTAGCCTCTTTAGATGCTGCAAGACGATCGCTTGTTGTCATTTTCCCCATGCTTCTTTTCTCGAATTCTTTTCCCTTCTCTATCGTTTGCTCTAATGTATCCATATTGTATTTGTTGTTTCAGCACTTTGTTAGACGGCTGATATCGCTTTATATTTTAGTTCAGCCGAATTTAATGGCTAAACATATTTTCAACCAATATGACGAATTTTTTTGGAAAAAGGTGGGTTTTTTGGGTGGAAATTCTACGAACGGCGCAGAAAAGCCTATGTATGGATGTTTTTTTGATGTTTTCTAAAACCGTAGAAAACTAGATTTTTTAATCAACCGAGCAAGTTGAGGTGCTGTAGTAAGGGTTCGAAGAATATGAATCTTGGTAATCACCACAAAGCTCATCTGCTTCGCTTTGAGTCGTTTTTCCTAAGGGTAATATGTCGGTCCCTGGCGTGTTAGGCGCGGGAAATTGTGAAGTCACATAATCGCAAGTGCATGTTCTGTTTTTCTTGCATGACGATACTGTTAACAATGCCAAACATACTGCCGATATTTTTAATAATTGTTTGATATTCATAGCTTCAATTTCGTGGTTCAAATAGATTGCCATTAAAGTTTACATCCCCGAAGGATGACTGCCACTCATAGTTTGTTGAATCCACCTGTCATGCTGTCTTTGTTGAATACCTCTATTGAACTCATCACCATAATTGCTTCGATTATATTTATTCCTATATTCTTTGGGAAGGCTGTATTTATTGGCTGCATAGTAAATGGTAATATCAGTTTTTCTATTGATTTTTTTCGCTTGTTTTTTGGCTGTTTGTGATATGTCTTCACTCACAAAAACAGATCTTAGTGCACTCATCTCAAATATTGAAGAAGGAAACTCTTGAATTGAATTCTCATACAAATTGAGTTCTTCCAAAGCAGATAATGCTTTCATATCTTCAGATAGAGTTGATAGTTTGTTCCCTGTCAAGTTAATTCGTTTAAGCTTTTGTAATTGATAGACTTCTTCTGCTAATGAATTGAGTTGATTATGCGCCAAATCAAGATCTTCAAGATTTTGCATAGCTCCTAATGAACTAGGAATTGTGGTGAGTTCATTTCTTGATAAGTCTAGTGATTTCAAATTCCTCATTTTGAAGATTGATTCTGGAATTTCAGATAGACCACAATTAATGAGTGAAAGAGACTCTAACTGTTTGACTTCAACAAACCAATCCGGAAAATCATCTGCCTGAATTTCACCAGCTATGGCAATCTTTTGAAGTGTACTTGAATTTTTTAGTGATTCGGGAAGTTTAGATAAATCTCCACTGCTGATGTTTATTGCTTTCAGTTTGGGTAAGCTTCCAAGACTTTTCGGAAGCTCGGGAAGTTTGTCATCAATAATGAACAAAAATTCTAAAGATGTAAATAAATGTAAACTGTCATTAAAGTACTGAAGTTCATCATCCGAAGCGTCAAAAATACTTAAGCTTACTACTAATCCAGGTGCTGAAGACGCTTGACTAATTGAGTTAAGGTACTTTGAATCAATTGGAGTCAACCCTTGTTGCTTAAATGGTGATTCGGATTTGGTGCCGTAATTCACTTCACGTGTCGGAAGTTTGAATGGGTCATTGGGATTCTGGTAAATCGGGCTTGTTTTGATCTGAGAAAAACCTATGAACGAAGTGAAAATGATGGAACCAATTAATAATAGCTTCATACTACCAATATAAGAATTTTGAAAGAGCCTACCCAATATCACATCCCCAACCATCAAAAGTACATTCGTGTGCCATGGCAGACATCAACATATAACTGGTAAAATGAGAAATGGTTTTGAGATCTAAGGGTAATTGTCTTTGAAGACTTAGGTGGTTTCCTTCTAATTTGGTGGTCACGAATTCTTCTTCTTCAAGGTCTTTTTGAATGATGGCCAATTGGCTCGCTTCTCCCCTAAAGTTGAAGTCGCATGGGTATAGGTCATCTGCATTTGCTCCATTTTGAATGGCGTGATCAATCACGAATCGATCAGAAATTTGCTGACGTTCAGCCAAGTTAGGTAAGATACCTGTGTAGTATGTCCAATCTTTTCTCGTTTCAACTTCAGTTCTTCTTACAAATTGAAGGCTTGTTGCCCATTTTTCTAAAACCGGAATCAATTCTTTGGGTTCACGGGTTTGAAAACGGTATACTTTTCTACCAATGCCCGTTAATCTTGCAATGTGTTTGGTGTGAGATTTTGCGGATTCAATTGCAGCATAAAGTTGTGGTTCATTCTCAATAAAATCTTTGTTAACATGACCTTTAATCATTGATGTTTCAGGAAACATATGATCTGCATCATTTGGTACAAAAACTGAAAACTCTACACCATATTTATAATCTTTAGGCTGCCCCTCGGCATAAGTCTCATCAAAAGACATCATGATGGGCAGCTCATTTTCGCCATGTTCCATCCAACGAAAAAACATTTGCCATTGGTCATTTACTACTTTAATCTCTGTATTCGGATCTGGTTTTGATTTTGAAAAAAGTCCCATTAGTCTGATTCGCTTTTGAATTGTTGCCTCAATTTAATGATTATGCCATACAATATGATGCCATAGGTGAGAAAAGATAATGCCCATTTGCTAATGGTTACGGTTGAACCTAAAAATACCCAATCATCAATTATGCTTCCTGAAGTTAGATATTGATCTACTAAAATAATTTCAATGGCATTTTCTGACCAATCAATGATCATATGAAGAATTGGGATTAAAGCCAAGTATCGCCATTTGGTGAAAAAATACTTTATCCAAAGTACGTACATGAAGGTGTACAGTACTGGAAATATGCCATCCCAAATCTTTAAGAATTCTTGGTAGCAAAGTAGTTGACTGCTATCCCTTTGTTCAAGAAAAGCCATTACATCTTCTGAAGAATAGCCAAATGTTAAGCCTAAAGAATTGGTAGCATCTTCTATGTGAAAACAACTGCTATAGTGTCCTAAAACAAACTGTGCATAGAGAATCATTGCTAGAGTAGCAAAGAGTGCTAAATACAGGGTTTTCTTATTTGAAGCCGTTTTTTTCAATTGATTTTGATATCTACTTACACCATATTAACTTCAAAGTCAATGTGATCTTTTGAGTTCCAGTTGGGGTGCGAATCTCTGAATTGCATGTGAACGTTTTTATTCTTTGTGACTGCTTGCCTCACTTCATCAAAAAAATCACAAAGCGCTAAAAGATCTTCTTTTGAAGAATAGATTATTCCTAATTTTCCTTCTTCAGCTTCGGGGCCTTCTTGATCGCTATGTGTTTTCGACTGAAATATCTTCATTGATGATAGTTTTAAATGAAGATAAGGAAATTAGAATGAGTTCACATTTCATTTAATCTTTTTGGCTAAAAAGTCATTATGCCAAACTCCTATACACCATTCTGCAATACAGAGCTTGACCACCCCATAAAATTGAAAAAATAGGCATTGCAATCCACATAATATTACCTCTTGCATAAGGCATTCCAGAAAAGGTGTATTCTACTTTTTGAACACTTAACACAAAGATACCAAAGAGCAATACTAAGAGTACAATAGAAAAACTGATTAAGCCCAATGAAATGGATTTTCGCTTCAAACTTTTACTTCGAGCATGTTTTAATTTTGGAACCAACTTATCTACATCTCTAAACATATAGTAATCGATAGTGGCTTTTGAAGTATGCGCATTGAAACGTGTGGCAACAATTCCATAGATTGCTAAAAGAAGGAGAATAATCACTCCAGGATTCATGTCCATTAGAAAAATGGCGGTACCTGAGGAACCTGCAATAACTGAAAAGTATGCGCAAGCTTTGCCGGTATAAAGAGTTAGGAGACGCATAGGTGCTTAGTTCTCTCCCTTATAAAAAACCGTCCTCTGCGGATTCTTCTTATAGTTGTCCTTCGGTTTGAGTTCTCTACTAGTATTTGGCCTATAGCCATTTGGGTTTGGGTTGAGAATATAATGCACCTGAGAGTCAATCATTTTTTCAAAAGGCAGCAAAAAATCCTTTGTATCACAATCTTCATAGCCGCTTTCATTCAATATATTAATGACGGTATAAACTGACTCAATGGTACTTAAGCAAAGTGCTTGTGGTTGTTGCTTAATGACGAATTTTGATTTGATTTCATTGTCAAAACTCACCTTTTTTAAAGCTCGTAGGTTCTTAGATAATTTGAGCATTTTGCGAGCACAGGGCCAAGTACCATCCAAAATAAAGATGTTTGGTTTTTTGCCTAAAAATGATGTAGTGGCTTCTCCATTCTCTAACGATAAATTGAAACTCTCTTTGCCGGGATACATCAAAAAAGAACTACTGTTTTCATCATTCAGAATTTCATTTACCCGCCTGTGATTTGTGAAGTCAACATCTACAATAATTTCCGAATTCTTTAATTGCAGCCCAGTCATATGTCCGGTTCCGTTTTTTTCCTTTTTGTACTCTTTAGGGTGCATCAAAATAATAAAACGACAGTTGGTTTCAACCGCATTAATGTGTTTACAAACGCAAGTGCTTGACGGCCGCATGCAGTCGTAACAATGGTTTCTTGGATTTTCGATATCTACTCGCAAAGGGTCTGTTGATTGTTGAGTAAAGTTAAAGAATTTCAGGATGCCGCAGCAGTACAACCGCTATCCTCAATTTTTCTTCCAGAATTGCCATTTTAGATTGGTGGCTTTTGAAGGGTATATTAATTTTTCAACCTTCTCTATGATTTGATGCCGTTCAAGAGCCGCTTGGTTCCAACCTTTGCTTGCTACAACTTTATAATCACTCTTTTTCGAATCACAACACATTGGATCTGCACCCAGAGACAAGTAGAATTGAATATTTTCACCAATGGTTTCCATTTCCTCAGAGTTACGATTTAAGATTGCATTTACAAAGTTTTTAATTTCATTATAAAGTGGCGTCACATTCCAATAATTCAGAGCGTCAATATTGGCTCCGTTCTTCACTAGAGATCTAAGGGTTTCTTTATTCATTTGGTATCCCGTGCACTCAAGAATAGACTTTGAAAGATCACCTCCTTTTGTGGCCAAGTACTCTATTGCTTCTGTATTATGGTAGTAGGCAGCTAAGTCTGCTAAGTTTTTGTCTAGAGAAGGAAAACGTTGATTAATGTTCCATTTTTCAGATTCAATTGCAGCAATTAGTTCTTTATTCTTGCCCTGTTGCAGCAAACCGCTAAAATAATTTTCTGTGTCGTTCAGTTGCCAGGGCTTGAATTTCCCATGTTTTTCTAGCGCAGTATGTATTTTACAGGCATTTTGAAATCCATAAATCTCGACAGCTTTGGGTGTTGATTTCTGATGCTGTTCTTTGTCTTTTTTTATGATGTCGGTATTAAAGCTTCCAATATCTGTAAAACCAATGGCCCTGTTCTTATGAAGTATAATTACAACACCATGTTCTTCATCTCCTTTGTATTCAAATTCTAAATAAGAGTAAGCGCAATCCTCCAAAAATTCGTCCGAAATGGTGATTGAATTTATCCTCAAAAGTTGACCAAGATTGTTTGAACTCAATTGTTTTGGTATCCAATCCCAAACGCCGCAGGCTTCTGCAAAAAATGGATTAACCGTTTTATCAAAGTAATCGAACACTGAATCCAATATGGCCTGCTCATTATTGATTAAATAATTGATAGCCATCAATTGTTCAGGAAATGGATCAGGATCGAAGTTTCGTACATCTGAAATTATGAATGGAACTACACCTTCACTTAGTAAGTTGGAAAACTCAATACTTTTCTCGTTATAATGCCAAGAATCAGAATCTACTTTCGATATTTTTTCAAGCGGAATATTGAAGCTCCAATCTCCTTTAAATATGAATTCGGGCATAATTGAATTGTGGTTATGATTAGAGGCTAGCGGTTCACTAAAGTTAGCAAATATTTAATGCCGCCGCAGTGCAACTATTGAAGAGCGCGGGCTTGACTAATTATCCAAATATTCAAAAAGTGTTGATTCTCTGCCAGAGACAGACCCAATAACAGACCTGTTCTGTCTTATGATTCTTCCTTTGTCATCATACTCATACTCAAATAGTATCTCCGAGCCATTTGGATGAACAATTTTTTTCAATAGATTTTTACTAGAAACACCCAAATATGAA
>Ga0316204_10010327_pt1 | contig 12067 bp, 7 predicted proteins | sample 6monrhotite_MG_2_FD_205661 | JGI IMG/M metagenome (GOLD analysis project Ga0316204, IMG submission 205661) | Microbial mat bacterial communities from mineral coupon in-situ incubated in ocean water Damariscotta River, Maine, United States -... | ecosystem: Environmental > Aquatic > Marine >...
CAGTAAGGGTTGGTATACAGGTGATTCTATTAAGATCTGGGCGAAATGGGCCATGATAGGTTCAACTGGTATGACCTATATCACTGAAACTACCTCAAATCACTTTACCGTCCCGCCACACCGACAAGCTATAGTTTCTGGTTCTTGTAAATACGGTCAGATTGTCGGTCAGAAACTTGTTTGTAGTCCTGACAAAAAACCAGAGATCAAACTTGACTAATCCATTGTAATAGCAATCTTATCTATACAATTTTTGATTTTCTATTGTTACGTTGGAAGATGACCTGAGTTATTTTTATTCTGGCATTTAAATAGCAGTGTTAGCGTACAAGCTGCTAATCCCAAAAAGCATAAGACATTCATAGGTAATTGTGCTGCAACGTACGCAGCAAGAAATGCGATCGCTGGTTTTAGTAAAGGGTTCTCATCGTTTATTGTTGGTAATTTAAATAGGGCAGGTGATAGTCCGTGAAATGGATCAAATAATTTTTGCTGCGAAGTTATGGCTTTAGCTGTGGCTTTTTCTTCATGCTCTTCTTCGTCTTGTTTTTCTTCTTCAGGTTCGGCGCGTGCACCTGTATCAAGTCTTCTTCTATTAAGTCTAGATCCAGCTGTGCGCGCACTTGCAGTGGTGAGTGTAGCAGGTCTTCTTTGTAAAGTTTCAACTGAAAAACGCTGAGTTTCAGGGTGTCTAGTTGTTTCATTTTTCTTGGCATTGTTCACATAAATACGTAAGCCATCGGGAGTGACAACACTTGATATGATAGATGAACGACCGCTATCAGTGAGTCTAGCAATGTTACCTGCTTTTAATAATTTAAAGGCAAGCGATGCGCAACTTTCTGTATTATCATGTAATGAGAAAGCCATGCCTGCAATCGCTGTCCAGCCAGTCACCGAGCGTTCTTTTCTTTTGTATTCTGCATAGATTCCTTCGATATCTAAGCTGTAGAGTATCACTTCAGTGTCAGCTGGCCTTTTTTCTAGCCAGCGATCATTGTCATATGAAGCTTGAGGAAAAGGGCAGTGCGTGACATGCGCTGTTAGCTCACTTAAACCAATCTCTCTTATTGGCCAGAGACTGGCATAGATATTTTTTGCGGGTATTTCAATAGACACATGGCCGACATCAGTCCCGCCAGTTGCTGCAGAATGCCAAAAACGAATAATTACTGCATTTTGTTCGCGTAGTCTTCTCATTTATGATCTCACAAACGAAAACCAACTGCCTTGTCTGCTCAGTTTTTTGTAGCCCTGAACCACTAAGCTGGGTGGTAGTTTGGGGTGTGATTTCATGTTTAATTCTGGCATTAATCGTTTTAATTGAGCGATTGCCCAGGAAATACAATTATGTGTGCCAGGGCTGCTGGATCCAGTTTTTGAAAAAGGAACGTCATCAGCTAAGGTTTTATCATTTAATCTTTCCATCCATGGGTGGAGTTCCCGCATGGGTAGTTTCCAACTACATTCGCCGTACTGGTAATTATCTGTTTCAATTGCACGATATATTTCTTCTGGTGTTTTATAATTTGCATGAATATGCCCATCATCAAATATTTCATATTGTCGTAATAGTCGGTGTCCTGATGAGTCTAGGTATTCAATGAAAATAAAAGCATGTTCTTTTAATTTTAAGTTGGGCTTCACTGCCATCAGGTAGACAAATCCATTGCGAGCATCTAGCATTTCAGTGTTGTCCGGTACGATGCTAGTTAAATCAATCACAGTAGATTTAAAGACGCTGTGCTTTATTAGTTGTGACGAAAATGCATGGTCTATTATAGAGTCTCTTTGAGCTGCCTCGCGAGCTGTCTGTTGTTCCGCTGTCGCGGCGTATTTAAATTTGGCAGTAGGAAGCAGAATATTGCCAGAGATATTAACAGTGCGAGCAGTTTGTAAGGCAGCGAAAGCAGAAGCAGAAGCAGAAGCACTTTCGGCAGTATCTTGTGATACAAACCTAGAGCTTTCGCGCAGGACAATATGATTATGAGAAAAATCGATATCTTTAAGCTGCGCTTGCTTTTCGAAAGCGACGTCGATGATGGCTATAAAACACATCCAATTAATCCGGTTATGTGATAAATCCAGTTCAATTAAATTGATATGTTCTGCGCATAGTACTCCTATCAAATCATCTTGTATCGCACCATCTAGTGCATTGTGACTCAGTCTTAAAATTTGCAAGTGACGATAGATCTTAGGTGCATGTAAAGTACTTTGAAAAAATAGGTTAGCCATACCTGAAGTCATATCGCGATGAGATAATGTGACTTCTGTTTTTTCTTCTGCCTCTGCTTTACCTGCAGCATCAGTTGGTGTTGACGCTTCATTGCTTCGGGGCAAAGTAATGTCAACGACTCGTTCGCCTTCTCTATAGCCAGGTATTGATGTAGTACGTTGATGTTCTAGATAAGCGTTTTCACCTGCAAAGAGATACATGCCACGTTGTGGTATGAATAATTTTTTGAAAAAGGCTCGCCAGGATTGATTGGGTAAGTATCTGGTTGGCCAAGAGTTAATATCATGAATAGTTTCTTTTTCTTCTAATGCTTCTAATATTTTTTCAAGAGAAAAATTATTTGGAGATCTTTTCTTGCTGATGTTTTTATGATTTTTCCAAGTTAGAGCGGTTAAAGAAGTTAAATAAGAAAAAGTGTAAAAATGTCCGTTTGTTTGATGATGTTTCAAACATGAAATTATATCACGAAATGCTAGTATTGATTGGGCGTACAAATTTCCGGCTGCAGCTTGTTCTTGAAGATGTTCTTCTGTTCTTAATATGTTAGGAGCGACAGCGGGAAATCCATAAACGTCTATTTCATAAAGAGGCGTTTTATATTCGAATATATCCTGTTGCCTTTTAAGTAGGTCTTGGTTATATGCTATCGCATTTTTTATGATATCGTTTTGTTTTAAATTCCCATAGATTTTTATTAGCATAAAAAATTGTGCCATTTTTAATGCCCAATCTCCAATTGCCAACATAGTATGCTGATAACTGCTTTGGGCAACATGATCTATTTTAATTCGATAGATACGTCCAATATGTTCATCATGGGTGTTGACGGGATTGGGAACCGTTAACACGGTTGTAAGCAGATCAGTTGCATCAGGCGTTCGATCTGGTATTTCTTCTAGAACTCTAGCAATCCCTGGACTTTCAAAAGTAACAGCGGGCGTATTGCTTTTGACAGCGAGTATCTCGGCAAGCATAGCGCCTAAACTAAATCCTGTGAAATGTATGCTTGTGCCTTCAGCTAAAGAAAATGTACCTATAGTTGAGCTTATTTTTTCTTCAATAATTTCTAGTGATGCAATGCATCGTCTGCCAAACTCAGCAATATCTGATTCACCTTCCACAAACGCATTGCCTTGTATAACAATAATAAGATGGTTTTCAGAAAGAAAGAAGTGTGCGCTGGCATGGTACTCAGCAGCTAAAGGTAATTCGAGTGTATTATCTAATTTTGTCCAGCTTGCTGGAATAGTTGTTGTCGCTTCATCAGCGGAATACTGGCAAAGAAGGGCATAAGGTAGGAGTGCATCATGCATGTTTGTTCTCCATTGAACTTGCTGAATGGATTTGATCATGCCGCATTAAGATTTGTCAATTAAGAAAGGTAAAATCAACAAGTTCCATACCAAAAACTTCACTTCCACAAGAGGAGATTATAGTACTAAATTATGGGTGTTTTCACTGGTAGAAATTTATAAATTTTTAGAGTAGGTTATAGAATTATAAATCTTAATCATTATTCAAGGAGAACAATAATGCCACATAGCTATGATTACGCTGATTTATTAGAATTCGCACATTTTTCTGATCTGTCATATAAAAATGCGGACGAGCGTGTTATGCCTGCAGGTTGGTTTGTAATAGATGAGAAAGTTGCTATCGGTGAAAGAGTGACGGCAGCTGTCGCTAAAAAATTGGGTAAGGGTGCCGGTGCTGGCGATGATTCTGACGATAATACACTAAGGCCTGAGCGTCATTTTGCTGCTTTTTTTAACCCTAGTCAGAATCGACTGGTGATCGCATATCGCGGAACGGATTTTAATAATACCAATGACGTCATGAATGATATTCAAATTTTTAAAGAGGGTCAGCCAGAAGAGAGAGTGCGTGAGGCATTGGCATTTACACAGCGTGTTGTTGAAAAAGTATCGACATGGCGTTTTTGGTATCAACAGAGTTTATTTTCTAGTTGTCATTTTAGAAAACCAAAAGTCCAATTAACGGGACATTCTCTAGGGGCAGCTGTGGCAGAATGTGTGTGCTTGCGGACGGGTTATGAAACAGTGACATTTGATAGTCCGGGATTAGAATTAACAGCTGCTGATAATACAGCTTATTGTGATCAGATCTATTCACTTTTGAACGACCCAGATTTGGTGAATTGTTGTAATCCTCACCCAGGTAATACTTATCATATCAGTGCTAAAGGTGAGCATAGTGCTCAGAAGCAGGTTGCTAAAGCTGGAGGTAAACTGGTTTTTAGGGCTGGTGCGAGTGCTGTTGCTGGTTATTTTGGATTGCCAGATATGGTTGCCGATGTTGCTTCAACCGTGACAAAAAGAATTGCTGATCCACTAGAAGATACTTGGCTTAAACATCCGTTGAAGCATTTTGTAAAAGCACTGAATGCACGCACACCAATTCAATCTGTGAGTCAATGGCCTGATCTGAAAGACTATCTTACTTCAACAGACCCAAGCACCCTCGTACCAACGGCATCCGCAAGTGCTACTGCGACTGCAACTTAGGCTTTCTGAAATTTTAAAGGATAAAAATTTAAGGAGAAAAAAATGCCATTATTAAAAAAATCTGCGGCTCCAGGCGCCGCTGGAGCTGCAGCAAGTTCTACATTAGCAGCTGCGATTGATGCTGTCAGAGGACCCAGTGTTGAGTTAAAACCAGATCCTTTAAACTTTGTGGTTGTGCGCATTTGGACAGCTGTCTTGGATGGGCAACAGGTGAGTCCGGCCCGCTTTGCAGCCGCTTCTGATTTAACCAATCAAGATAGTATTGGTCACGCCACTTTAATGGTGGTTAAAAATGGATTTAAGTTTCGCTACTTAAGCTTGTGGCCTGCTGATCAAGCTCAAATTTTACACAGACCCAGTGCCTTAATCGAGAGTCCGGCTGACGATGAGGCTATGGAGAATGGTAACGCGCCTGATGCGACTTATGTATTTTTCTCTCTAGATCACGCACGCCTTTGGGCTGCTACTAAATTATCTGCGTTGAAAGATCGCTTTCCTTCATGGTCCCTGGGAGGTAGTAAAAAGATAACAAACCCTGGTCGAAAAGTAAGGCCTGCGTTTGGTAATGATACCTATCGCCAATCAGAGAGTTGTAGTAGTGCGGTCTATGCGCTTTTAAAAGAAGCGGGTATTTTGCAGCTACCAACACAAACTCGTTTTTCAACTTCCTATATTATTTCACATCCCAATAATCTCAGAGATTATTTGGCTGATGCACAAGCTGAGGAACGAAAATTATTCACTGCGACTGCTGGCAGTGAGCGTAATTTATCGAGTCATTTTCGTGACAGATTGTTAGCGTTAACAGATAAAACAACATTTAAATCACAATTAAAATTTGTGTCACACCTTTTATCCAGTGTGGATAAAGCACAGTGTGATGCCCATTTTGCAGCATATGGCGCTGCTGCAGGTGCCGGTGTTACTCCACCTGTCGTAGGTACGGGCGCCGATGGCCGACCTGCAATTCCTGCTCGGCCGGGGCATGGTGCAGGTCCAAGAGGCTGGCCGGCTTTATTTAAAATGGTTGGGCTTGAGCCAGCGCACCTTGCTATTGTGGGAGCAGGTCTTGTTGGTTTTGCTGCGTCAAAAATACCGACAATTGAGCTTGAATATAGGGATCTATTAATTTTGCTGTTATTAACTTGTGTTGTTGCATTAGGTGTTAAGCAATGTGCTCAGCAACAAACAGCGACGCCTGCGATGGGGGGGCGTTAAAGACAATTATAACCTCTAAGGAGTAATGAGAATAATTTTCGTGATCCTTTAAGAGGTGTAATAAAAGTAGTCTCAGATCATTTATCAGCAGACCCTGTCAAAGATACTATCCATACACTTCGTCCTGCTCAAGAACAGGGTGCAGTGAGTATTCGCATGTAAGGAAAATAATTATGAGAGCTTCTGAAAGCGCAAGTGTTTGTGTACGGGTGTGGCTCCCTTCGAGTGCGACAGATGTTGGTCATGCTTCTTTAGAGACTTTTGAAGGAGGGGAGCATGGTGATGGACATTATGTGAGTTTATGGCCTGCACAAGCAGTTGAAAAAAATTTAAGCGGGCTTGCGTCGAGAAAAATAGCCCGACAAAATACATTCTCTCAAGATATAGGGCCTCAGGGCGAAGGTAGGGAGCCTGAAATTACTGTTTATTTTTATTCTTTAGATCATCAAGCGATTAATGCTGCTATCATGCAATGTGACTTAGCGCATTGGAGTTTGTTAAGAACAAGTGCTGAAGATACCACAGTACAAAATTGCTCAGGCTTGGTTTTATATTTATTACAAATCGGTGGTGTTAGAAATCTTATACCTAAGGTTAATACAAGAACAAATGACCTTTTAGTCGGGGGGGCTGGTTTAGCTCATGCAGCGGTTGCTTCGAAGGTTGTTGGTGGAGCGCTTGTTTCTTCTTATTACGGAACTGCTGCTACATCTATAGTTTTAGGGACTAATCCGCTGGGTTTATCTCTTGCCCTAGCAGGAACTTTAAGTTTGGCTGCTGGCACTAAATGGTTCGAAAGTAACATAACAGAAATAACTGTGTCTCCATCAGACCTTGCGAAATATGTACTCTATTGCAAAAAGCAAGAACAAGAAACTCTGGGTAAGAAATCTGATGATCCAACGCGCGTTGATTTATCAGGACATAAAAGTGTTTTTAATTTTGCATGGATTAATCCAGATGATTTTAAGGCGCCTGAAGCAGATGATTCAGGTGTTGCTGGCACCGCGTATAGTGGAGCGGCAGCTGCACGGGCTGCAACTGAAACTGCAGCAAGTAGAGACCATATATCTAAAGGAGAAGATAAATCTCAATCAGCTTATCCAGGTGCAGCGGCGGTTGACCCTAATCTTGTTCCGGCATCTGTAGCTGCTGAAGTAATTGATGTACCTACAGTTGAGGCAGAAATCGATCCAGCTGATTGGCCGATTCATAATAGTATGCCAGAACATTATTTATTTTCTGGAAAGCATCATGGTTTATCTCCGGCGCTATTTGGATTGTCTAGTGTGGATGCTTGTCGTCAGCATCCGCTAACGAAGCCAATTATTGCCTTTTATCTGGGTGCTCTTCTAAGTGAAATGATAAAAGAGCCCATGTATTTGTTGTATTTTGTATTAGGTTCTATTTTTATTTTAGTAGCACAAAAAGAAAAAGATAAGCGAGAATTGCTGGCAGCACCGGCAGCACCGGCAGCACCGGCAGCACCGGCAGCACCGGCAGCACCGGCAGCACCGGCAGCACCGGCAGCACCGGCAGCACCGGCAGCACCGGCAGATGCTTCTGGTTCAACTGCAACTGACGCTGTATCACCAAGAGAACCCCGTGCAGCATTGCGTGAAAAAGGTTTTCCTTCGCCAGAATATCGAGCAACTTATATGCAGTTGCGTGCTTTAATTTCTGATGCAAAAAAAGAAAAGCGCACTTACCCACGTGTTAAAGCAGTTGCCATTATTTTTACAGATACAAAAATGATTAGTTTATTACAGGCAGCTTTGCATGAAGCTGGTTTTCATAACCCTGGAATGCCAGGCTGCCCGAAAAAAGTATTAGTGATAGAGGCAGACTCAAGTGCAACTGCTGCTGCTTCACAAACAGAGTGCGATGAGTCTTATAGCATTATGCTTAGTGAAGCTGAATATAATACGATAGTAGGTAAAGGTGCATATGAAGCAATTGGTGATGTATCTAAAACTGTTACTTTGAGAGTTTAGATTTTTTTATTGAAATGTTAATTACAGGGAGATGTAAATGCCATTACTGAAAAAAGATGTAACAATAGATGCTGCTGGAGCAGCCGCAGCTGCTCCAGTCGAAGCTGGCAGTGACTTAATGCTAGATCCTTTAAATTTTGTGGTTGTACGTATTTGGGCGCCTGTTTTAAAGGGACAGCAAGTTAGCCCACTAAGTGTTGTCGCGGCTTCTGATTTAACGGATCAAGATAGTATTGGTCACTCGACTTTAATGGTTGTTAAAAATGGATTTGAATTTCGTTACTTAAGCTTGTGGCCTGCTGATCAAGCTCAAAATTTACACAGACCCAGTGCCTTAATCGAGAGTCCGGCTGATGATGAGGCCTTGGAGAATGGTAAGGCGCCTGATGCGACTTATGTATTTTATTCTTTAGATCACGCGAAATTATGGGCTGCGACTGAAAGATCGACTTTAGAAGATCGATTTCCATTTTGGTGTCTTGGCTTTATTCCTGCAAAAATGCTTGATCCGGTTGGAGCTATTTCTGCTAAATTCAATTCCAGCACTTATCGTGCGCCGACTGGTTCCGCTGGTGCTGTCCATACACTTTTGCAAGAAGCTGGAATTGAAAAATTGCCAAAAAATACACATTTTATGGCACGGTTTATAATCTCACACGAGAACAACCTCAGAGATTTTTTGACAGATGCTAAAGCTCAAGAGCGGAAATTATTTACAATGACGGCAGGTTATGAAGACAATTTATCAAGTTATTTTCGTGATAGATTGCTAGCATTAACAGATAAAACAACATTTGAATCTCAATTAAAATTTGTCTCACACCTTTTATCAGATGCGGACAATGTACAGTGTGATGCGCATTTACTTACGCTTCGCACTGCAGCTTATGGAGCAGGAGCTGCTGCACCAGGTGGGGCTGCTGCAGCCGCCGCTGGTGTTGCTCCATCTGCGGGTGTTGCTCCATCTGCTGGTGTTGCTCCATCTGCTGGTGTTGCTCCATCTGTTGATGCTGCTCCATCTGCTGGTGCTGCTCCATCTGCTGGTGCTGCTCCATCTGTTGGTGCTGCTCCATCTGTTGGTGTTGCTCCATCTGTTGATGCTGCTCCATCTGTTGATGCTGCTCCATCTGTTGGTGTTGCTCCATCTGTTGGTGCTGCTCCATCTGCTGGTGTTGCTCCATCTGTTGATGCTGCTCCATCTGCTGGTGTTGTTCCATCTGTTGATGCTGCTCCATCTGTTCATGCTGCTCCATCTGTTGATGCTGCTCCAACTGCTGGTGTTACTCCACCTGCAGTAGGTATGGGCGCCGATGGCAGGCCTGCAATTCCTGCTCGGCCGGGTCATGGTGCAGGTCCAAGAGGCTGGCCGGCTTTATTTAAGATGATAGGACTTAAACCAGAGCACCTTGCTATCGTGGGAGCAGGTCTTGCAGGTTTTGCTGCGTCAAAAATACCGACACTTGAGCTTGATTATAAAGATCTATTTATTTTGCTGTTATTAACTTGTCTTGTTGCATTAGGCGCTAAGCAATGTGCGCAGCAACAAACAGCGACGCCTTCTACACTAGGGGTAAGAGGCTGATTTAAACCAATTGAGTGTGGCAGCGCATTAAAACAGGATTTAAAATGCCGTCTTATGATAGAACAAGTTTTTGTGTGCGAATCTGGCTGCCTTCGAGTGCGACGACAGATGTTGATCATAATTCATTATAAACTTTTGAGGGTAAGTTATTTTATTAAGATATTGGTTTTTAGCTAGGGATTAAATTGCTATGAATAGAGAAGCTCGAACAGTATCGGATGCAAATAAAGTAACTATTTATATTTGGAAAATGAATCTTGCACGTGATCGACTAGGTCATGCAAGTATGCGGACATACAAAGGTGGAGCAAGAGGCAATGGTCATTACATGAGTTTTTGGCCTGCTGAAAAAAGCTTAAGGCAAAAAAGTTTAGTGGGTGTCCCGTCGCATTGCATTCGATCCTTGGAAGATGATGTTTTGCAAGAAGATGGTTCACAACCGGATTATGCTATCGATTTATATAGTTTAGATGTTGATAAAATTAATCGAGCCTATGCGCAGTTCCTTGCTTCTAATTGCAATTGGTCTTTATGGGGTAGTGCTTTTTTTAGAGATGAAAGTACGAGGAACTGCAGTGGCCTTTGTCTTTATTTATTGAAAGAGGGTGGAATTGATGCATTGTTGACAGAGTCTGTCTCTGTAGAAATGGTGATGGGTACGGGTGCTGGAAGTGCAACAGCCTTTTTTGGTTTGGGCGGTGGGGCATGGCTTGGTTTTGCTGGTGGAAGTAGTAATGTATTTTTGGGATCAAGTGTGGCAAAGGCTGTTATGTTGGTAGGCTTGCCTGCGACGCCGGGTGTAGTTTTCATAGGAGGAATTGCGATGTTAGCCACAGCTGGAGCTGCAACGGGTTTGGCCATAAAGCAAGGAAAATATTTATTACAAGGAAAGAAAGCTATCATAACGCCCGATGGTGTCGCGAGGATTATCCAAGCTGCGCTTGCATCTGAGCGTGAGCGGTATGATTTAAAAAGAGTAGCTCCACGAAGACTTATCTGGCCAATAGCGACTGCAGCGCGTGTTGAAACAGTATCACCTGATGAAGAAAGAGAAGCAGCAGATGAAAGCGCAAATGTTGAAGTTCTTCCAGCGTCGCAACTGGCAGAACTGCTTACTCAGCAGGATGCAGGGCTGCAAAAAAGATCTCATTTTATTTGTAATTTTTTCTCGAAACCAATTTCAAATTCACACAAATTTTTTGCTAGTGCATTTTTAACTTATTTGTTGTCTTCGATTAAAGTGGAATCAGCTGGAATATTTATTTTGAGTATTATCATGATGTATGTTGGTTTGAATGCACTTGATAAGCAACTAATATTAGTAAATAGTTGTTCTATTTAAAATAGGAGTAGATTATGCGTGTTTCTGAAAGAGCAAGTGTTTGTGTGCGAGTGTGGTTGCCTTTGAATGTACAGGATGTAGGCCATGCTTCATTACAAACATTCGAAGGAAGAAAAGATGGTAATGGAGAATATATAAGTTTGTGGCCTGCGGAAGAAGTGATTTTACAGAAAAACCCTGCTGCAAGAAAAATGGCTTGTTTGCAAACGTTAGAGCAAGATATTGTTTCGGAACGTAGAGCGCCTGAAATTACTGTTTATTTTTATTCTTTAGATCATCAAGCCATTAATGCGGCTATTGCGGAGTGTGACTTAACACATTGGAGCTTATTGAGAACAAGCGCTGAAGATACTTCAGTACAAAATTGCTCGGGTTTGGTCTTTTATTTATTGCTAAAAGGAGGAGCAAAAAATCTAATTGAGCGTACTGAAAGCAAAACAGCTGATGTTGCATCGGGTACTTATGTGGTTTCGCATATTTATAGCTTAGTATCTATGCCACTATTTATGCTGCTTGCTACTAACCCTCTTGGTCAATTGGCAATGTCTGCACATGTAGCTGCGGGTGGGACAGGAGCAGCCATAATTCGAAAAGAATTAGCAGAAATAACTGTCTCTCCATCAGACCTTGCGAAATATGTACTTTATGCCAAAAAAAAAGAACAAGAAACTCTGGGTAAGAAATCTGATGATCCAACGCGCGTTGATTTATCAGGACATAAAAGTGTTTTTAATTTTGCATGGATTAATCCAGATGATTTTAAGGCGCCTGAAGCAGATGATTCAGGTGTTGCTGGCACCGCGTATAGTGGAGCGGCAGCTGCACGGGCTGCAACTGAAACTGCAGCAAGTAGAGACCATATATCTAAAGGAGAAGATAAATCTCAATCAGCTTATCCAGGTGCAGCGGCGGTTGACCCTAATCTTGTTCCGGCATCTGTAGCTGCTGAAGTAATTGATGTACCTACAGTTGAGGCAGAAATCGATCCAGCTGATTGGCCGATTCATAATAGTATGCCAGAACATTATTTATTTTCTGGAAAGCATCATGGTTTATCTCCGGCGCTATTTGGATTGTCTAGTGTGGATGCTTGTCGTCAGCATCCGCTAACGAAGCCAATTATTGCCTTTTATCTGGGTGCTCTTCTAAGTGAAATGATAAAAGAGC
>Ga0316204_10010328_pt1 | contig 12067 bp, 13 predicted proteins | sample 6monrhotite_MG_2_FD_205661 | JGI IMG/M metagenome (GOLD analysis project Ga0316204, IMG submission 205661) | Microbial mat bacterial communities from mineral coupon in-situ incubated in ocean water Damariscotta River, Maine, United States -... | ecosystem: Environmental > Aquatic > Marine >...
TAATGGTTCCCAGCGTGACGCCCAAGTCGTAGGCTAGATTGCGTTGCGGGGGAAGCTTGGCACCAACGGCAAGATTGCCATCCGAAATCGCCTCACCGATCATATCGGCGATGGCCAGGTATTTCGGCCCGGATCGGTTGGCGATGTCTGGAACCCAAATTGTCATGGTGACAATAAATACATTGCTCGGAATGTATCGTCAAATATAAAGGATCAATAGAAACAATATTCCAATCAATCAGGAGGGCATTACCATGAGAAACTTGCGTTATTTTGATACATTTCCGGCGACAATCGCAGCCAGTTGCGAAAACTTTGTCCCTGCTAAAGTTCTTGTGGGAATTTGGAATGCGCCGATTGTCGCCATTGTTGAGATGTGGAACCTGATGATGGTGTGGCAACGTCGTGCAGAAATGCGTCGGCAGTTGGGTGGTCTAGACAGAACGCTGTTGTGGGACATGGGCATAACCCCATCTGACGCCCAGCGTGAAGCAACCAAACCGTTTTGGCTGGCTTGAGCGGATTGTCCCCGGATTGGTAAGGCCATGACGATAACAATCCCCCAGCATCGCACGCCAGTTTTGGCGAGTGCTTATCTGGCGGCCGCCGTGGCCGTGGTCATCTGGGGGGCAACCCCGGCGGCGACAAAGTTCGCCGTGCTGCATTTCGATCCGTTTATCGCCGCTATATTGCGAACTGTTGTCGCGGCACTTCTGCTTTCGCCAATTTTGCTGTTTGGCCGGTTTCCGTTACCTAGAACACTGGGTGACTGGACGTTGCTGGGGCTGGCTTCTTTTGGCGGGTTTATCGGATTTACCTTGTTTTTCAGTTACGGGGTTCAGCAGACATCAGCCTCCCATGCGGCATTGATCAACGCTGGCATTCCCATTTTCACTGGAATATTCGGTGCCTGTGCGGAACGTCGTCTACCCGGGCGACTTTGGTTTGCTGGGGTCGGCCTGGCAATTCTTGGCGAAGTGATGCTGATCAGTTTGCGCGGGGCAGACGCAGGCGAGGTGACGCTGAAGGGTGATCTGCTGTGCGTCATCGCATCCGCCTGTTCGGGCATGTGTTATGTGGCGGGGGCTCGCCTGTCGACCCGGTTGGGGGCGATTTCCGTAACCTTTTGGGCGGTCTTTTTTGCCGGACTTTTGTTGTTACCATGGCTTGTATGGGCAGGTCTGGATTTCGACTGGAGCACAGTTGGACGCCAAGGCTGGTCGGCCATGGCTTATCTCGTTGTATTCTCGACCCTCATCGGCTTTGTTGTCTGGTACTGGGCGCTGGCAAAGGGTGGCCCGGTGCGTATGGGAACGGTACAGTTTGCCATGCCGGTTGTCAGTCTGGCACTGGCCGTCTGGTTTTTTGATGATCAATTGACGGCACCGCTATTGCTCTCGACAGCAATAATTATCGCGGGGATCGCCGTGGCCCGCCGGGGCTGACAATAACGTTTAAGGGAAGGTTTTAATCATGTTCACGATTTCAAAAGAAGATTTAACGGCGGCCAGTGAAACGGTATACCGCCACATGACCCCGACAGCTCAAATCTGTTGGCCGTTGTTGTCTGCACGCGCCGGTGCGGAAGTCTGGGTCAAACATGAAAACCAGACCCCCATTGGTGCCTTCAAGGTGCGGGGCGGGCTCAATTATATGACCAATCTGATCGCCTCTAATCCCGATTGCCCCGGTGTGATTTCGGCGACAAGAGGCAACCATGGTCAAAGTGTGGCTCTTGCCTGCTCAAAAGTCGGTTTGTCGTCAACGATCCTCGTCCCCCATGGCAACAACCCTGAAAAAAACAAGGCAATGAAAGCCTTTGGCACAGAATTGATTGAGCACGGCCACGACTTTGAAGAAGCCAAACAGTATGCCATTGAGCTGGCCGAAGACCGAAATCTTCATATGATCAGTCCCTTTAACCCCTGGCTGGTGGCCGGGGTTGGCACCTATGCTATGGAATTCTTCACTGCCGTTCCTGACCTTCATACGGTTTACGTGCCGATCGGCCAGGGATCAGGGATTTCCGGTGTGATCTCTGCTCGTGATGCCCTGGGGCTGAAAACAGAAGTTGTCGGTGTGGTTGCCGAGAACGCGGCGGCGTACGCACTGTCCTATAAGGCGGGCAAAGCTGTTGCGACAAATTCAGCTGACACCCTGGCTGACGGCATGGCCTGCCGGGTCCCGGATGAAGCCGCTCTGGAGGTTATCCTGAAAGGGGCTGCGCGGGTCATCACACTCAGCGAAGATGAAATTCTGGAGGCCATGGGTATTTATTTTGTCGATACCCACAATACATCGGAAGGGGCAGGGGCCGCGCCACTGGCCGGGTTGTTGAAAGAACGCGATTTGATGGCGGGTCGCAAGGTCGGATTGATCCTGTCTGGCGGCAATGCGGATAAAGATTTGTTTACCCGTGCCCTCAGCATGGTATGACTTTTGGTGCCAAAGGTTGAAGAGGAGAGGATATGACTGAAGAAATTTTTCGCGATGATTCCTACGCCAAATCCTGCGAGGCCACCGTCGTTTCCGTCGATGAAGACGGGATCGAGTTGGACTGCACGGTGTTTTACGCGACAGGTGGCGGTCAGCCAGGGGATCTTGGCGTCCTGCGCAAAGAAGACGGACAGGAAGTTGGGATTGCGGACACCCGCAAGTTACGCGACTCAGGACGGCACGTTCATGTCCCCGTTGAGGGTGCTCCCGCGCTTGGTATTGGGGAGAAGGTGGTCGCGGAAATTGACTGGGACCGTCGCCATCGTTTGATGCGGATGCACACAGCCTTGCACCTTTTATGTTCTGCAGTTGAAGGTGGCGTCACCGGCGGACAGATCGGTACGGATAAAAGCCGACTTGATTTTGATCTTCAGGATACGACCCTCGACAAAGAGGCCATTGCTGCCGAGCTCAATCGGATGGTCAATGAAGACAAACCCCTGTCGACAAGCTGGATCAGTGATGAAGAAATGGCCGCCAATGCCGATCTGGTTCGTACAATGTCGGTCAAGCCACCTTCGGGCAGCGGGCGGGTGCGGCTGATGAAAATTGAGGGCATCGACTTGCAACCCTGCGGCGGTACACACGTGGCGAGAACCGGCGAGATCGGACCGCTTCGGGTCGGCAAAATCGAAAACAAAGGTAAACACAACAGACGGATCAACATCCATCTGGTTGATGACTAATCAGGATCGAAAATTATGAGTACAAACAGTTACAAGATCGCCGTAATCCCCGGTGACGGTATTGGCTGGGAAGTTATGCCCGAAGCCATTCGTGTGCTTGAAGCGGTCGCCCGTAAGCACGACCTTTCGTTCCAGTTCGACGAAAAAGACTGGAGTTGTGAGCGCTTTCATAAAGTCGGTTCCATGATGCCCGACGATGGTCTTGCCGAGATCAGCAATCACGACTCGATCCTGCTGGGTGCCGTAGGGTTTCCGGGAGTGCCAGACCATGTTTCATTGTGGGGTTTGCTGATACCCATCCGCCGGGAGTTTGAGCAGTATGTCAACATCAGGCCGGTGCGCTTGTTTGAAGGCATGCCTTGTCCGCTGGTCGGGCGCGAACCCGGCGATATCGATTTTTGGATTGTGCGCGAAAACAATGAAGGTGAATATTCCGAAATCGGTGGGCGCATGTATGGCGGGACTGATGCCGAGTTTGTCGTTCAGCAAAGTGTATTTTCCAGGCGCGGCGTTGATCGCATCATGCGTTATGCCTTTGAGCTGGCGAAAACGCGCAATCGGAAACATGTCACGTCGGCGACCAAATCAAACGGTATAATTCACTCCATGCCCTATTGGGATGAACGGTTTGAGATCATCGCCGCGGAGTACCCCGACTGCACGACGGATAAATTTCACATTGATATCCTGACTGCACATTTTGTCCGTAATCCGGACTGGTTCGATGTGGTTGTCGGCTCCAACCTGTTTGGCGATATCCTGTCCGACCTGGGGCCTGCGATAACCGGTACCATCGGGATTGCGCCGGGCGGCAACGTCAATCCGGAACGCGACCATCCGTCATGCTTCGAGCCGGTCCACGGGTCGGCACCGGATATCGCCGGTAAGGGGATCGCCAACCCGATCGGGCAAATCTGGTCGGCGGCGATGATGCTGGAGCATCTTGGCGAAGTGACGGCAGCAGCCGAAATCGAGCGCGCCATTGAAGACGTTATTCGTGATGGCAATGTCCTGACGCCGGACATGGGGGGCACGGCAAATACCCAAGAGCTTGGCGCGGCCATTGAGGGAGCACTATGAGCACATTGCCGGTCTATCAGATCGACGCCTTCACGGATCAGCTCTTTGGGGGTAACCCGGCGGCGGTCTGCCCACTTGAAAGCTGGCTTGATGACAGTGTGATGCAGGCGATCGCCGCCGAGAATAACCTCTCTGAAACAGCCTTTTTTGTGCCGACTGAAAACACCGGGGCAGGGCAGTTTGGCCTTCGCTGGTTCACACCAAAAATTGAGGTTGATCTGTGTGGCCACGCGACCTTGGCCAGTTCCTTCCTAATCATGTCTCGTCTGTATCCTCAACTGGACTCCATATCGTTTGAGACGAAAAGCGGGCAACTCAATGTATCCAGAGACGGTGATTGGCTGGTCCTCGATTTCCCGGCGCGTGTGCCGTCTCCCGCAGCCACCCCGGCTGGTTTTGCCGACGCAGTTGGCGTCGAGCCCGTTGAATTCCTTAAATCGGTAAAAAACCTGGCGGTCTATGCTGACGCGGCGGACGTGCTGAAAATCAATCCAGATTTTTCCTACATTGCCGGCCTGAATGGCGATGGTCTGATTGTCACGGCGCCGGGCAAGGACTGCGATTTTGTGTCACGCTACTTTGCGCCCCATGCCGGGATTGATGAGGACCCGGTGACTGGATCGGCCCATTGTACATCGGTTCCCTATTGGGCGGCCCGCCTTGGTAAAAACAAACTCCAGGCCCGACAGGTTTCCGAACGTGGCGGTGAGCTGCACTGTGAGTTGGTGGCTGATCGTGTGCGGATGGCGGGTCGTGCCGTTCTTTTTATGGAAGGAGTAATTCATTTGCCATGACGAAAGGGCTAAACATTTATCCGGCGACGACGGACGAGGACATGGATGTGGTTCGCGAACTGTTTCGCGAATATCAGGCCTGGCTGGGTGTGGATCTGTGTTTTCAGGGGTTTGAGGACGAATTGGCGTCGCTACCGGGTGTCTACGCGCCGCCTCTTGGGCAGCTGTATCTGGTGAAAGATGAGGCCTCTGGACAGATCGCGGGGTGCATCGCGACCCGCCCCCGGGACAACGGCAGATGTGAAATGAAACGTCTGTACGTGCGTGATGCCTGGCGGGGAAGGGGGCTTGGCCGGACGTTGGCGGAACTATCACTGGGCGAGGCAAAAAAAGCCGGTCACAGCCACATGTGTCTGGATACCCTGGGTCAATTAACCTCGGCAATCGCGCTGTATGCCTCGATGGGTTTTCAGGAAATTGAAGCCTATTATGACAACCCATTGGATGATGTTCGCTACATGGAAATCGAACTTCATTGAACGGTTTGCATCACCGCCTTAAAATTGCCAGATTTGTAGTTAAAGATAATTTAGGAATTCTATGGTATGTTAATCAGGCGATATCGTGATTATATGTGATATCGGATGATCCGCATAACAGGGCGTGGCGTAATGAACCGACTGACGACCTCTATCGTATTGATATTTATTGCACCTTTTCTAACGTTCGGCGCCGAAGCTGCGGGCGTGGAAAAGAAACGCAGTTATGGGCTGCGCAAGGAAGGGACCGCGCATATTCAGCTCAGGTCCATGATGGCACCGATTAAGAAGACTGCGAAAAGTAAACGCGTTGCAACTAGCCCGGTGACCGTAATCATGACCGTATCCGACAGCAAAAGAGTCGGTGCTGTCTGTAATAATTCTCCGCGCATCAATGATGCCTTGATGGGCGTCTGGCACAAAAATCCAATACTTCAGGACTACCTTTATGTTCGCAAAGATCATAAGGGTAAAACCAACGTCAATTACAGACGAACCAAAGCCCAGAAGGCCCAAGACAAGCGGCTGCTTAATGTCATTAACAAAGCCATCGGGGCCAACGACGTCACGCAAATTCTGATTGTCGGCGGAATTATGCAAATGGGTGGCGGGGCCGTCACCAAATTGCCGTTTTCCAGCGTCAACGGCTGTGATGAGCTGGAATAGACCTTAGCGGGTCTGAGGCGCCTATGATGGTGAGCTTGTGACCATGCGTTGCGCCCTGATACGATTATTTGTTGCTATTTATTACCCAATCATTAGTATCTGACCCTAGAGCAAACTACCAGACTTGGTATAGGCCACGATATTTGGTGTGGTTTGTGTAAAATGGTATATACGCCTGTTGAACGCACCAGACATGACGTTGCGTTCCGGGGGTGGGGGGAATATGAGGACGCAGCTGTGATCAGGCCGATTAGGAACATTGTTGTTGCCGCATTAACCGCCGTCTCACTTGGCGGATGTTCACTGATGCAGGGCGATCTGTTTTCGGAATCATTCTGGGCCGGAAGCCCGCTCCGGGTCAACGATGAAGCAGAACTTGGCGTCGCTGAGCTGGCCAAAGGCAATTATGTGACCGCGGAAGCGCATTTTCGCAGGGCGCTTAAATCCAATCCCCGTGACATTGATGCCCTGATCGGGGCTGGAATTCTGTATCAGAACACAGGACAGTTAACCAAAGCGCGGGAGATGTACGAAGCCGTTCTAGCGCTTCGCCCGGATGATTCGCACCAGTTTGTCGTCTGGAACGACATTACAACACGGCCCGCGGCCCAGATCGCCAGCGTAAACCTGTCACTGCTTGAAAGCGGCGGCAACGTCAAAAACGCCAACAATCTGATGCCGGCACCGGGCTTGCAAACCAGCCCCGCACCCATGGGAGCGTCGATGCCGGCACCCTCAGCGCCCGTAACCGGGGCGCCAAGTACATCTGCCATGCTGGGTCGAACGGCGACCATGCCCAGCGGTGATATCGCCGGGGCGAGCTCCGGTCTGGGCGGATTTTCCGGTGCGGATGCCAGTATCATTTCACGCTTTTCAACGTTGCGGGCGCTTCGTGATCAAGGCCTGATTACCCAACAGGAATTCGCTCAGCGTCGACAAACTAACGTTGGTGCCCTGATGCCGCTGACGTCACCTCCACCGTCTGCCGGTCTTGATCGTCCGGTACCGACGACTGAACAGATCGGTGGTCGGCTTCGTGCCATTGGTCGGGCGCTGGAAATGAGGGCGATTTCTGTTTCCCAACACGCCGCCGAACGCTCGATGATTCTTGACGCGCTGATGCCATCAGCACCAGTTGTTGTCGCCAATCCGGGCGTTCCACCGACGGGGCTGATGCAAGCGGCTGACGCCGTGCGTCGGCTGGAGCAGCTGAAAAACAGCGGTTATATCGGCTCAGACGAATACGCCCGTGAACGTCAGGCAATTGAGTTGTCGATGCGCCCCGCCGCCTCCCCGGCAATGTCGGTTAACAGCGGGGTTCCAGCCGCTTCACCGGCCGGGCAGGTGACCAAGCTTGAAAAACCAAAGGCCATGAAAAAACAGGGCCCCCGGCCTGCCGTTCATCTGGCGTCTTATCGCTCAGTGAAACAGGCTGAACGCGGATGGGCCCAAATCAGGCGGGCCCATAGCGGATTGATCGGCGAACTTGATCACGCGGTCAACAAGGTCAATCTGGGTAAAAAGGGAACCTACTACCGCCTGAAAGCCGGGCCTTTCCCTGATGCCGGTACAGCCAAAGATATGTGCAACAAGCTCAAGCGTCGACGCCAGTTCTGCGAACCCAGCACGATGAACGCCGGCTGATCAGGCCGTAGCCGCCTAATCGTCCGTCTGAACGACCCCGTCTGCAGCCAGCCCGTCAACGTCCCCCGAGTCCATCTGAAGTAAGTCTTCGAGGATCTCGCGGGTATGTTCACCAAGGCTGGGGGCAGGGTGTTTGGGCAGTTCTGGGTTGCTCGACAAATGCGGGGCGGAGCGGGCGAAGCCGAACGTTCCGACTTTCGGGTCGTCGATGTCCATGATCGCGCCCCGGGCCTTCACGTGCGGGTCATTGGCAACGTCTTTGGCGTCGTACACCGGCCCACAGGGAACGCCGATCGAATTCAGGGTATCCACCGCCTGTTCGCGGGTTTGGCTTTTCAGCCAGTTCTCGACGATGGGTTGCAGTTCGGCTGCGTGGGCGGAGCGGGCGGTGCCGGTGTGGGAACGCGGGTCATCAATCAGGTCTTCGCGTTCCATGGCTTCGCAAATGCGTTTCCAGATGATGTTGTCGGGCACGTTAAGCGCGATATAGCCATCCTTGGTCTGAAACGCACCGCGTGGCCAAAGGTTTTTCGACACGCCGCGTTTGGGGATTTGTCCGGCGATGGAATAAAGCGCCGTGGCAGCTTCGTTCAGGGCCAGCATATTGTCGAACATGGCACTATCAACAAACTGCCCTTCGCCGGTGCGTTCGCGCATGAACAGCGCCTGCATGATGCCATAGGCCGTAACCTGCCCCGAATAGATGTCGGCCATGCCATAGATCGTCCAGCTCGGTGGTTTATCTTCAAACCCCACCTGATGCATGATGCCACTCATGGCTTCGGCGACGATGTCAAACGCCGGGCGGTCGCTGTAGGGGCCACGGTAGCCCTCCATGCGCCCGAACCCCGATATGGTTGCCCAGATCAGCCGCGGGTGAAGAGCGCGCATGTCAGCCTGTCCCAGGCCCATCTTGCTCATGGAGCCGGGGCGAAGATTCTCGACCACCACGTCGGACTTGGCGGCGAGGTCGCGGAAAATTTGCTGACCGCGCGGATCGCGAAGGTTAAGCCCCAGGCTCTTTTTGTTGCGGTTATAGCCCATGAACCCGGCGGCTTTTTTCTCGCCATCCTTCTCGGCGAACGGTGGCATCGAGCGACGTGGGTCGCCAGCGCCGGGGCGTTCGATCTTAATCACCTCTGCGCCTGCGTCAGCCAGCAGCATGGTGCAGTAGGGTCCGGCCATATACTGCTCAAGCCCGGTGACGCGAATGCCGTTGAGGGGACGTATGATGGATGCTGACATAGGTGGAAACGCCCTAGTAGTTGATGGAAGGTCTTGATTCTATCCGGCCCATAACAATGTCGCCATGGTTTTTTGCTGCCGTTCGAACCGAGGTTAGCGGGTGAGGGCCGCCAAGGCGGCACCAAAACCGACAAACGCCGCTCCGAGTGTACGGCGTAGCCATTTCACAACATGATCGGATTGAAGGTGATCGCGCATACGGCCACCAAACACGGCAAGGAAAACATGGTTGAGATAACACATCGCAGAATACGTGATGCTGAGAATGGTGACATCCAACAGGCCGTGATCACCCGGATTTATGAACTGCGGAAACAGGGCACTGATCACAAGAATGGCCTTGGGGTTAGTCACTGAAACAATCAACGCAGTTGTAAACAGCTGCCCGTTAGTTCGTCTTTCGACGGGAAGCGACGTGTCGATCTTGAACGCTGATTTATCTCTCAAAATTTTCACGCCAAGATAAAGCAAATACGCAGCCCCAATAAACTTGATCACGGTGAACAGTAGCGCGGATGCCGCCATGAGTGCACCCAGCCCCAAGGTTACAGCATACCCCAACAGAGCCAGTCCGATGGCATTACCCGCTCCCGACCAAAGGGTCGCTTTGGTGCCGAACCGAAGGGCGTTGCTAATCGCCAGCAGAATCGCCGGGCCCGGGCTGATGGCGGGCAGCAGGCTGACAAGAATGAACAGTAGCCAGGTGTCGATTGTCATGGAAAGTATCCTCGGAAATCAAAAGTCCAGCGAGCACAGATAAAGGTATGCAACGAGCGGGCCGCCTAATCTACAGGGCGGCCATGAATCTCCCGCAAGAAATGACCGTCGATATTACCTATTCTCCGATCCACTCAACCAGTGTCGAAACGCCCATGCCGACACCAACGCATAGTGTGGCGATGCCGTAGCGGGCCGGATTTCCGGCTTTGGCGCGACGCTCCATTTCATGCATCAGGGTGACCAGAATGCGGGCCCCGGAACTTCCGGTTGGGTGACCCAAGGCAATAGCGCCGCCATTAACATTGGTTTTATTCGGGCTCAACCCCAATCGTCGCATGCAGCCGATGGACTGGGCGGCGAAAGCTTCGTTCAACTCAACAAGATCAATGTCTTCAATCTTGAGGCCAGTGCGTTTTAGCAGTTTTTCCGTCGCTGGAACCGGGCCGTACCCCATGACACCAGGATCAACCCCCGCCGACGCCGAGGCGATCCAGCGGAGTTTCGGTTTTAAACCCAATTCCTTGGCCTTGTCGGCGCTCATCATCAGCAAAGCCGCGGCACCATCGTTGACGCCGCTGGAATTTCCGGCTGTTACTGTCCCACCTTTACGGAAGGCCGGGCGCAGTTTGCCCATGTCTTCGGTCGAGGTATCGAGTACGTAGTCGTCGCCATCTTTACGATACCGGGGATGCTCGTCTGTCGTCACAACGATTGGCTCGCCGCGGCGTTGCGGAATGGAGATCGGGATGATCTCCGAGGCGAAGTTGCCTGAATTGATGGCAGTTACGGCGCGCCGGTGGCTTTCGACGGCAAACGCATCCTGGTCTTCGCGCGTAATCTGCATTTCATCGGCGATGTTTTCCGCCGTTTCACCCAGGCTGATGATCGGGTACATCTCATCCATGCGCGGATTGTTAAAGCGCCAGCCAACCGTCGTATCCCACATTTTTGGATGGCCCATGGCCGGCGTGCGCTCAGGCTTTCCCATGGTCCAGGGGGCGCGGCTCATGCATTCGACGCCACTGCCGATACAAATATCCCCTTCATCGGCGATGATGGTCTTGGCCGCCTGATTGACGGCTTCCAGAGCCGAAGCACAGTTTCGGTTGACGGTGACCCCCGGAACCTCGACCGGAAATCCGGCCAGCAATACCGACATGCGGGCGACATCTCTGTTGTCCTCACCGGCCTGGTTTCCGCATCCGGCAAAAACCTCATCAATCAGTTTAGGATCGACGCCGGTCCTGTCCATTAGGCCTCGGTAGACATCGGCCAGCAAATCGTCCGGGCGGACCGAAGACAATTCGCCGCCAAATTTTCCAATGGGGCTTCGCGCCCCGTCAATGATGACAACTTCTTTCATGTAATCCTCGATATGACGTTAAGGGGCTTTGGTGACGGGAATCGGCATCAGGTCACCGGCGGGAGCCGCGCCTTGTCCGGGTGTCTTGGTCACCCCTCTAGGTGATACGGTAATGGTGATGTCGGACCCGCTCAATGTCGAGCCCTGAATGGCGATGGCGAGGACACGGTCCTCGCGCATATAGGTGAGAATGCTGGTCGGCGCCCGAACAGAGGTGACTTCCTGCCATTTATGTTCGGGAAGGTTGTTGCGGAAAAAGTCAAATATAATCCCGGGGTTTGATGAGGTGCTGAGTGCAAGTTGTCCGAACCAGGGCTCGGATCCAAAGACCAGCGTCTTGTCGACATTCATTTCGGCCCCTGCAGGAACGGGAATGTCCGGAAACTGATTGAAGGCAGACGCGGCGGGCGTTTGTGAATTGCTTCCGGGGGTATTTGATGTGACCACCATCGGTGTTGTTTGATTGCATGCCGCTATGCTGGAGAGCAGCAATACGGTGGTCATCCCGTGCAGGAGTCGGGTTCCTCGACGGCCGTTTATGTTCATCTTCGCTTCTCCCCATATTTTTTTTGATTTTTTTCTCTGATCATCGTCAAATTTACCTGGAATTTGTATATCATCTTGATCCGGTGAGGCCAACCAGAGAGCTTCGCGAATCCTAATGTTTCTACGGTTTTTTGCAAACCGTTGTTGAAATAAAAACCTTATCTGGCTATAATGTATCGTTCTGGCCGATTAGTGTTTGACAAGGCCACTGGGGGCGCTTACAACCCGCCTCCTCGCAGACGACATAGCTTGTTTGTTGACTTGCCCCGGGCGGAATTGTTTTGGGGTTATGCATGATTGTGATTTTGAATATATGAAGGGATACGCGGGCGGCGTTTGAGGGTGTTG
>Ga0316204_10010329_pt1 | contig 12066 bp, 11 predicted proteins | sample 6monrhotite_MG_2_FD_205661 | JGI IMG/M metagenome (GOLD analysis project Ga0316204, IMG submission 205661) | Microbial mat bacterial communities from mineral coupon in-situ incubated in ocean water Damariscotta River, Maine, United States -... | ecosystem: Environmental > Aquatic > Marine >...
GGACATGAGCGGGTTCCCTATTGGCGACCAGAAAGATGATGAACAAGGCGCGTAAAGCGCATATGACAACTGCGTCATAAACCGCTTGCGATATACCAGTCCCGGCTCGTCAAGGCCAGCCCCAAGACCAGCACTATACAAGGGTTATTTAACGTAAATTGTCTTGATCTGCAGGCGGCGGAGCATATTCGGGCACCAATTTAGCGATACCGTCCAACAGCCCGGCACGGTCTTCACCATGCGCAGCGGCGTCCAGTTGCTCCAAGGTGCGGCGTACGTCTTCGACATCATGGGTGCGCGGCGAGGCCAGCAACACGCCCGGCGCGGTGGTCGGAACCGGCGGCTCGGCACCATGGAAAATCTCTTCGAACAGCTTTTCGCCAGGGCGCGTGCCGGTGAATTGAATTTCGATGTCGTCGTCAGGTTTCAGCCCGGCCAAGCGGATCATTTGACGCGCCAGTTCAATGATTTTCACTGGCTCGCCCATATCCAGAACGAACAATTTGCCGGTGGTGGCGTGACTGGTGACGCCCAGCGCGGACGCCTGCAACACCAATTCGACCGCTTCGCGGATGGTCATGAAATAGCGCGTCATATCCGGATGCGTAACGGTTAGCGGGCCGCCTGCTTCCAGCTGCTTTTGAAACAATGGAACCACCGATCCTGTGGACCCCAAAACATTGCCAAATCGAACTGTAACAAACCGCGTGCCCGCGTCTTGCCCGCGCCGCAGGTCCAGGGCCTGTACGTAAGTTTCCGCGATGCGCTTGGTCGCGCCCATGATGTTGGTGGGATTGACCGCTTTGTCGGTGGAAATCATCACCATCACATCGATGCCGGCTGTTTCGCAGGCGTCAGCCACGTTGCGCGTGCCAATGGCGTTTGTGAGCATGCCTTCGAAGGGGTTGTCTTCGACCAATGGCACGTGTTTGAGCGCTGCAGCGTGAAAAACCAATTCGGGTTTGTAATGACTGAAAATTTGATCGATCCGGGTGCGGTCACGTACGTTTGCGATCACCGCATGGCGCGTCATGGCGGGACTTAGTCCGGCCATTTCACGGTCGATCAGATAGAGGGCAAATTCAGAATTCTCGACCAGCACCAGCTCTTGTGGGCCGATCGCGGTCACTTGGCGAGCCAGCTCCGATCCGATCGAGCCGCCGGCGCCGGTGATCAGAACGCGTTTGTTTTCAACTAGCTTGGCCATCGATCCGCGATCCAGCGGTTGCTGTGGTCGGCCCAGAAGGTCTTCGATGGCGATGGGACGGATGCGTACATCTTGATCGTCGCCAGATTTTAGATCATCGACACGCGGCATGCGGGCCATGGTCATGCCCAGACTTTGCGCCATGTTCAACAACTCACGCACGCCTGCACCCTTAATTTCATCCTTGGTCAGCACCAAGCGCTGGGGGCGATTTTCGCCTGTTAAGGAGGGCACAATGGTTTCGATATCGGACACGGTGCCCAAAACGCTCACGTCATGAATTTGCCGCCCAACGCGTCCGGGATCTTCCGATACGATGCCTACGGGGCGATAGGGGGAAGTGTTGGAACGCGCGGCGGTGCGAATGAACAGCTCAGCTTCGTCACCGGCGCCGACAAGCAGCACAGGGATTTTTGGCGTTGCGTTGAGATCTAAATGCCAGTCGAAGCGACGATCTTTCAGCATGCGGTATATAAAACGCGGCCCACCGAGCATCGCCAGCAAGACAAACCAGTTAATGATGGGGAGGGAGCGTGGAACGCCTTCCAGGCGGAAGAAAACGAACATCTCTAGCGAAAAGACCAGCATCAACACGGTGACGGCTTTGGCCAGCGTCACCAGATCGTTCATCGACGCGTAGCGCCAAATGCCGCGATACATGCGCAGACTTAAAAAAACTACGGCGGCGGTGGCAGTAAACATGGCGGTTCGGGTGAGCAGAACCGTGCCATCGAATGGATGGAAGACATCGCCGGTGCGCAACATCATCGATACGCCGAACGATAGGGCGGCCATGATCACGTCATGAATGAACGCGATCAGATTGCGCGGCTTCATCATCAAAGCTTTGGGTAGGTAGGCCATGGTCGAAAATACCCGGGTCGGATGTCGCTGATCGTGTGTGCTCAAGGGAAGAACGTTAGCACACCAACGCCTTGCGACGGCAGTCTTTTATGAGTGGCTGGTTAGCGCAGCAGGTTGAACTTCAAAATGCAGCGAATGGCGCTGACTCCATCTTTCCAGCCGATTTTTTTGCCCTCTGCATAAGATCGATTGACGTAAGACACAGGAACTTCGACCAGCCGCGGTTTGGGCTTCATATGCGCCAGCTTGGCGGTCATTTCGGGCTCGATGCCGAAACGGTTCTCGGTGATGGTGATCTGGTCCAATAAGTGCTTGGGCACCAGTTTGTAACACGTCTCCATATCGGTCAGCTTGAGCCCGGTTAGAAAATTGGACAGCGCCGTCAAAAAGCGATTGGCGAGTCCGTGCAGCAGGTAGTGTGCTTCGGTGGCGTCGCGTTCCAAAAACCGCGATCCGTAGACCACGTCGGCGTCACCGTTTGCAAGGGGTGCGATCAATTTGACGTAGTCGGCGGGGTCGTATTCTAGATCCGCGTCTTGCACAATCACCACGTCCCCGCTGGCCGCCGCAAAGCCGGTGCGCAACGCGGCGCCTTTGCCTTGATTGACGTCGTGGCGAAAAACGCGAATGCGGGCATCGGATTTCGCCAACCCTTCGGCGATAGCGGCTGAAGCGTCGGCGGAGCAATCATCAACGATGACGATTTCCAGCGCCAATCCGGCCGTATCTGCGTCGCCGACCTTTGCGACCACGTCAGCGATGGTCTGTTCTTCGTTGTAGCAAGGAATCACGACACTGAGTTTGTTCATAAGCTTTCTTGACGCCCCATCCTTTATGTTCCGTCTCGTGTCAGTGCCCATTTGATCAGAGCGCCATTGCCCGACAGCGGGCCGTTGATGACGACCTGTTCGCTGCGTCGTTGCTCGCCGCCGTGGCCTAAATAGACGCTGGCTTCGAGTTTCACGTCTTGGGCGGATGTACGCAGACGCCAGGCTTCCTTGCCGGGCAGGTGCAGCAACACATCGTGACCATCACCCAGAACCGATGCCTTTACGCTCGGGTGGAGGTGAAAACGCAGCGTAAAGTGCTCGCCGCCTGAGCCGACCAGACGGTCTTCGCCGCGCACGTCGGTGCCATGAGAGGCCAAAAACAGCGCACGGTGATGGGTCAGGCCAAAAGCGTCCAGGTAGCCATCATGGCTAGCTTCGGCCAATGTACCTTCGTCGACATCTTGGCGGTTGCAGGTGACGTGTTCGGGGCGTTGGCGCAATTTGCCATCAAGTGCGAACGTGCTGGAGGAGGTCTCGTTAACGCTCAGGGTCGAATGCGCCGCCGTCGCCGCCAGCGCCGTGCGCCAAGGGTCTTGCCGACCTTGACGCGCGCCGCAGTTCACAAAAAGGCGGTGCTTACCGATGGACAACTCAAAGCTGAGCGTTCCGGCATGCTGGGACTGGCCGACGTTTGAGGGCTGACCACAATCCATAATGATGTTCACGGCGCCGGCGTTGAGGCGTTGAAAACCGGCGTGCGGCGCATTGCGAGGTGGTTTTGCGTTGGAATCGGTTTGCGCCAAAATCAGATCCAGCCGCGCTGGATCACCTTCTAGTCCGCCATTGAACACGGCTAGTCCGCCGTCGGGATGACGCAAAGCGCGTAGCATGGGCGACACGCGATCAATAGCGTTTTGTAAAAACCCAGGCACGTCGCCGGTGGCCGCGCTGAGCAAGGCTCTGAGTTCGAGCAAATCTTTCAAAACAATGCTTAGCGCTTGAGGGCTGCGCTCGACATGGCCGCCGTCGGGCAGCACTTGCGCGGAAATTTCGCGCTCCAACATGCTGAGCGTTCGCGCCATGCGGCTTTCTCCGCCCAACAACGCAAACACGCCGTAAGCTTGCCCCTTTATGGCATGCAGACGGATAAAGCCGGCGTCGGTTGGTGGAATGGTCCACAACAGGTGGCGCGCATCGCGCCCGGCGGTACGGCGCAACATTTTTTCAAACGGACCCGTGGCGTCATCACGCACCAAAAAGCTCCAGTGTTGGCACCAATTGATCAGGCGTTCGGCCGTGACTGCAGGGGCCCAGGTGGTCGGTTCCCAGGTTTTGTGGTTGTCCATCCACGCCGATAACCATTCACGGGCAAAATAAGGGGCCTCTCCGCCGCCAAGTGCGCACAGGTCCCTCAACCAGCTGTGCCCGTGAAACCAGGTAATCCACGCGGCGGAGGCATTTTCGGGTAAGTCGTTGGCAGAGCTGAGATTATGAACTTCATCACGATAACGGAATGTTCCCGCCAAAATGTCGCGACCGATGTCCGGGTTGCCGGGCCAGAGCTCCGGTACTGTAAAACGCACCCCTTTGGGGGCTTTGCCCAGCAATAACAGACGATACAAAGCAGACGATTTGAATCGTGCGCCGTATGTCCGAGGGGCCATGAGGGAGCGGCCGTGACGTGCGTTTGGCGGCGGGGCGGATATCTGGCTCATATCAGATGGGTACCAGCATTGTGAGAGACGGACAAGGACCGCCATCACAACCGATTAAGATTTTATAATATTTGAGGTTTTGGCGCTGGCGTTAATCTCATTGCGGCGCTTTAGACCGGCTAGTGCGCTCCAACTGTGGATTCGCTTTCTACATCAACGGATTTGAGAGTCAATTTGGACCCATCCAAGGGCATGGGAAATGATGGATGTAGGCAAACATGATCGTTGCGCCATAGGGAAGGTCTGCGTAGCGAGGGTCATGCTCGATAGCGGCGCGCATCATGCGGATCACCTCTGGCCCATCGACGATCAGTTCCAGCTTTTCGCGCATACTCGCGTTACCCTGACCATAGATCTCCAGCAGTTCACGCGCAGGCATCTCTGACCTTGCTGTGGTGCTTCAGCATGAGGGCCGTTAGCAGGGTTATGCTTATCACTATCAAGCGCTTCATCATGGCGCGCCCCGGTTAAGGAAGCCAGGTTAAGGTAAATTATGCCGTAAAACGCATGTAGTTAGGGCGCTTAAGTCCTCAAAGACGACGCAGGCGCGCGGCGAAAAAACCGTCCATGCCGCCTTGATCGGAGAAGTGGCATGGCAAGGTGCGCAAAAAGCCATCCGCAGTGACGAAATTTGTGAGCGTTCCGACCTCGGTGGGCTGTAAAGGGTCGAGCTGCACGGGCGCGTCGGTCTGTAAAAGCGCGTCAATTTGGGCTTCGCCTTCTTCGCGTTGCAGCGAGCAGGTGCAATACACGATCAACCCGCCCGGGCGGACCATTTCAACTGCGGCCTTCAAAAGACGCCCTTGTAGGTGCGCCAGTTTGATCAAGTCGGCAGGTTTTTTCAGCTGCAAAACGTCGGGATGGCGTCTTGCGGTGCCGGTTGCTGAGCATGGTGCGTCCAACAATACCGCATCGGCCAGCATGTCAGGGCGCCATTCGGTAGCGTCGGCGGTGATCAGCTTGGCGGACAAATGGGTGCGCTTGAGGTTTTGCGAAACGCGGTGTAGACGCTTTTCGGACCGATCAACCGCGATGACGCGGGCTCCAGCAGCGGCGAGTTCCATGGTTTTGCCACCGGGTGCGGCGCACAGATCAATGACGTCGAGGTCGCGCACGTTGCCCAGTAATCGTGCAGGCAGGCTGGCGGCCATGTCTTGAATCCACCACGCCCCTTCATCGAAACCGGGAAGGGCGGTGATCACGCCTTTATGGCCGTTCAAACGCAATGTGCCGGTGGGCATCAAGTGGGCTTCTAATTTTTCGGCCCAGCCCGCAGGGTCTTCTTTTGGCGTGATGTCGAGTGGCGCTTCAATGAGGTGTTGCGCTGCGATGGCATGCGCGGTCTCGTCGCCATAGGCTTCTACCCAGCTGCGCCACAGCCATTCGGGGGTGTTCAGTTGGGCGATATCGTGGCTGGCGAGCAGTTCTGCGCCTTCGCGTTGGGCGCGGCGCAAGATGGCGTTGACCAATTTGCGGTAGGGGGCCAAATCCCCCCCACGACAGAGGCCGACAGCGGTGTCGATGGCGGCGTGATCGGCGGTGTCGAGGAAAAACAACTGTGCGAGGCCGAGACGCATGACGTTTTGCGCTGCGAGTCCCTTTTTGCCTAATGGCTTGTCCAAAAAAGATGAAATCAATAAATCTATCTCACCAATATGGCGCAGAACTGTGCGGGTGATCTGTTGGGCGAGGGCCCGGTCGCGATCAGGAAGTTTGTTGAATCCTTGCGCCTGCGCCAGGGCGTCATCAAGCTGATGCTTGTGGTTAAGGACGGCATCGAGAAGATTGAGAGCGGCGGTACGGGGCATGAGGAGTAAAGCTCGACTGATCGGTTCATGTAGGGATTTTTACTGTCCCCCTATACCATGGGCGGGCGTCCAGATACACTGAAAGGTGAAAATATCCACAGCGTCTGAGAAGGTTTTGGACACCATGATCGAAAACGAAACAAAGTCACAAAACGCCATCGAAACATTTGCCACTGAAGGTACCGATAAGGCTCATAAAGAGTTGTCAAATGAGAAATATATCGATAAAGTAATAAACGAGCAATTGATTGATAAAGATAAAGAATATGGTGGTCGAAAAGGCCTAAACCCAACCCGTTATGGGGACTGGGAACGCAATGGCCGGTGTGTTGACTTTTGATCGAGAATTGGCCATACAGACACGGATTTTAAAGCGAAAAATCACTCATTTTTGCGTTCAATGGATTTTATTGTCTTAACAAAACAAAATCAATCGACAACATTTTTGGGCCCAACATATTTTGAAACCGCAAGGATATTGAATTCTATAAAAGGCCTTGCACAACGTTGTCCGAGCATATTTTGCTGTTCATGCCAGCGCCACGGGGCGCGTTTATGACGCCTTCCATTTCGCTGTGGTGATAAAAGCTAAGGTTCAGCACGGATGTTGTCTACATGTGTAGGCTGTCCGCCCATCACGGTGATATATATATGGAATATAGGTTTATAAAAATTAACTTATATAGATCCTGCGTGTGATGGGGCGCGCAGGGGGGGTGGGCAACAGGGTTAACAACGACGCCCAAGGGCCACCTTGGGGGCTCTTGGGGCTATGATCATCATAAAAATCCTTGAAGATATTGCCTAGAAAAAGGTGGGAAAGACTCCAAATTATAAACACTTTTAAAAATCTTATATATAAAAACATAAATTAAATTGTTGTTTATCAGATAGTTTTAATAAAAATGGCGGGACATGAAGGCCCCGCCATTTTAACGTAGATATGAAAAATGCTTAGCGATTTTGGCGATTGTCGATTAAGTCATCAACCACGGAAGGGTCGGCCAGAGTTGAGGTGTCGCCCAAACTGCCGTACTCATTTTCAGCAATTTTTCGTAAAATCCGGCGCATGATTTTGCCTGAACGGGTTTTCGGCAGTCCGGGCGCCCATTGCAGCCAATCGGGAGTGGCGATGGGGCCGATTTCTTTACGCACCCACGTTACCAGCTCTTTTTTCAGCTCATCGGTCTGCTCGATACCCGCATTTAAGGTGACATAAGCGTAGATGCCTTGGCCCTTAATGTCGTGAGGCGCACCGACCACGGCGGCTTCGGCGACTTTTCCATGAGCGACAAGGGCGCTTTCGACCTCGGCGGTGCCCATACGGTGGCCCGATACGTTGATCACGTCATCGACGCGGCCGGTGATCCAATAATATCCGTCTTCATCACGGCGGCAGCCGTCGCCGGTGAAGTATTTGCCGGGATAGGTCGAGAAATAGGTTTGCTCAAACCGTTCGTGATCGCCATAGACCGTGCGCATTTGCCCAGGCCAGCTATCAGTAATGCACAAATTGCCTTCGGTGGGGCCATCTTGCGGATTGCCGTCGGCATCGACGATTTGCGGTTGAACGCCAAAGAACGGGCGGGTTGCGGAACCAGGCTTAAGCGCCGTTGCGCCGGGCAGCGGGGTGATCAAGATGCCACCGGTTTCGGTCTGCCACCAGGTATCGACGATTGGGCAGCGGCCATCACCGACCACATTGTAGTACCACATCCACGCTTCGGGATTGATCGGCTCACCCACTGAACCCAGCAAACGTAGGGATTTGCGCGAAGTCTTTTTGACCGGCTCATCGCCGTCACGCATCAGCGCCCGGATTGCGGTCGGTGCGGTGTAGAAGATGTTGACCTTGTGTTTGTCGCACACCTGCCAAAAGCGTGAGGTGTCGGGATAGTTGGGTACGCCTTCAAACATCAATGTGGTCGCGCCGTTGGCCAGCGGACCGTACACAATGTAGCTATGTCCGGTGACCCAGCCCACATCCGCCGTGCACCAATAAATGTCACCGTCGTGATAATCGAACACGTACTGATGGGTCATGGAAGCATAAACCATGTAGCCGCCGGTGGTGTGCAACACGCCTTTGGGTGCGCCGGTGGAACCGGATGTGTAGAGAATGAACATCGGATCTTCGGCGTTCATTTCTTCCGGCTCGCAGGTGGTCGGCTCAGCGGCCACCGCATCTTCGTACCAAGCGTCGCGACCTTCAGTCCAATTGATGTCGCCGCCGGTGCGTTTGACCACAAATACGGTTTCAACCGAAGAGCAATCGGCCAAAGCTGCGTCCACGTTGGCTTTGAGCGGGATGGCTTTTTTACCGCGCAAGCCTTCGTCCGCCGTAATCACGCAGTTGGACGAACAGCCTTGGATGCGTCCGGCGAGTGCGTCGGGTGAAAAACCGCCAAACACGATGGAGTGGATCGCGCCGATGCGCGTACACGCCAGCATGGCGTAAGCGGCTTCGGGGATCATCGGCATATAAAGGGTGACGACGTCGCCCTTTTTAATGCCGCGCGCCTTCATAGCGTTGGCCAGCTTGCAGACTTCATCGTGCAGTTCTTGATACGTGATATTTTTGGAATCCGCCGGGTCGTCGCCTTCCCAGATGATCGCGGTCTGGTTGGCGCGCGCGGGCAGGTGGCGATCAATACAATTCGCCGACGCATTCAGCGTGCCGTCGGCAAACCACTTAATCGAGACGCCGGGAATATTATAATTAACGTCTTTGACCTGGGTGAAGGGCTTGATCCAGTCGAGACGTTTGCCGTGTTCACCCCAAAACCCGTCGGCGTCTTCGACGGATTGCTTATACATTTCAAGGTATTTGGCGTTATCGGCCCACGCTTCTTTGGCGAGCTCATCGGAGACCGGAAAAATTTTGGAATCAGTCATTTTATATGCCCCTCCCTGGGTGTGAGGTCTGTTTTGGTGCTTCCTGTTTATCCCAGCTGCGTCAATTGAGCTTGGCGCGTTATCGTGGATGCTGGGAGCGCATGAATTCGTGTGCCGACACCGCTCATTGTGCAGTGCAGCGAAAAGATTATTGAGGAATTCAAAGGCGGGTGCAAGTGTAGAAAATACCGGGGCGCGGCTTTTCAATCCAACCAAACCGCTCCGTCGCGGACGCTACCGGCAATGGGCGCGAGGTGCTTACCCAGACAGGGTCCATGAACACAATAACCGTCCTCGATGCGAAACAGCGCGCCATGGGTGGAGCACAAGATCATATCTTTTTCCGGCGTCAAAAAGCGTCCCGGCGTGAAATCAAGGGGGGATAAGATGTGAGGGCAGGAATTTTCATAGAGGTAAACATTTAAGCCTTTTCGAACAACCATAATCCGGGTCAAAACTCCGCAGACATCAGCGACAAAGCCCGCAGATTCACCGTCATCAATATCGTCGAGCGCACAAAGTGGCATTGATTTCATGTTTGTAATCCGCCCGCCATGTGGAGTATTTCACGCCACTCATCGTCGCGCACAGGCATCACCGAAAGTCGAGATTGTTTGAGCAGCGTCATCTGTTCCAGGTGCGGATTGGTTTTTATATCCGCCAACGAAACGGGTTTGTTCAGCGCCGTGACGGCCCTGAAATCGATACAGACGAATTTGCCCGTTGCATCGCTGGGGTCGGGATAAGCGATTGAAGCTACCTGTAGAACCCCAACAATTTTCTTTTCATTAACGGAATGATAGAAAAAAACCAAGTCTCCAAGCGACATAGCCTTCATGTAGTTAGCCGCTTGATGGTTACGTACGCCGTCCCAAGGTTCAGTGCCTGCAGACACGTGGTCAGACCATGACCAACAGTTAGGTTCTGATTTGACGAGCCAATACGCCATCGGGATGTGTCCTTGATTTGGCGGCAGATCTTATTGTCTATCCGGTTTTAAAGAAGTCAAAATCGTACGCTATATGTAACGAAGTGGTCAATTGAGACAAGGGTCTTATGGCAGCACTTTTTTCCACGCCCGGATCACGACACTGTCAAATAGCTTGGCTTGTACGAACGGATCATTAGATGCAAACTCTTGAGCCTGTTCAAGACTGTCAAAGTCGACGACGATGAGGCTCCCGCTCATGGTAACACCATCTTCAGCCAAGGTCGGCCCAGCAAAAATAAGCTTATCACCTTGTGCTTTGAGGTATTCGACATGCGCCGGACGGTTGTCCATACGCACATCGAGATAATCTTCTTTATCAGTGCAGAAAATGGCGAACAGCATGAGAAGGGTCCTTATTCTACGTTCAGGGGGCGGCTCAAAAGGCCTGTGATGATGGCGTCCAGATCAACGCCGTGATTCAACACGCCATCGACGGCCAAGCAGATCGGCATATCGACGTGTTTGCGCCGCGCCAGTGCAGTCACGGCGGCGGCGGTGAAAACGCCTTCGGTGACCGCTTTGCGTTCAGCCAGGATGTCAGGCAACATGCGGCCTTGTCCCAATTGCACACCGAGAGAAAAGTTGCGCGATTGCATGGCGTTGCACGTTAGCGTCAGATCGCCAAGGCCTGACAATCCCATCAATGTGTGTTCATCGGCGCCAAGAACCCTAGCCAAACGCGCGATTTCGGCCAATCCACGGGTGACCAAAGCGGCGCGGGCATTGTCGCCCATGGCCCGACCTTCGACAATACCACACGCAATGGCCATCACGTTTTTAACCGCCCCGCCCAGTTGCGCGCCGATGACGTCATTAGAATAATAGGTGCGAAAACAGCGACTTGATAAGCTTTCGCACAATGATTGACCTAATTTTTCATCCGCGCACGCCAACGTTAAAGCGGTAGGCATATCGTGGGCGACTTCAATGGCGAATGTTGGGCCGGACAACACCGCAATCGGGGCGGCGTCGCCCAGGACCTCGCTGACCACGTCGCTCATCAGTTTAAAGGTGTTTTGCTCGATACCCTTGGCGCAGATGATCGCCGGTGTGCCCGGTTTCCAATGTGGCTTAGCGGCTTCGCACACGTTGCGCAGAAATTGCGCCGGCGCAACCAGCAAAACAGCATCGGTTTGAACGGCTTCGGCCACATTTGTAGTGGCGCGGATGCCGTCATCCAAACGAACGCCGGGCAGAAAAGCGGTGTTTTCGTGGGCGCTGTTGATGGCGTTGGCGACTTCGACCTCATGGGCCTGCACGATCACCTTGGGGCCAGCTCTACGGACCGCTGTGGCGAGGGCTGTACCCCAAGCACCTGCGCCTATGATACCGATGGTTTGCAAAGTCATGTGTCTCCGTTGATGACCTAAACTATATGCCTTCATAAAGTCGTCGGTACAAGGGCCGCTGTAAGTCAGTTTCAGGCTTTTACGCCCGCACCGGCGGCTTTGGGCGCATCGGGATCCAAAGGCCAGCGTGGGCGGGGGGCGAAATCGAGCTGATCGGCTTGACCCAAGCGAAGCCGCTCAATCCCCGCCCAGGCGATCATCGCGCCGTTGTCGGTGCATAAAGCTAACGGCGGTGCGGCAAGCACCATGCCTTTCGCGCCGGCGACCTCTTCCAATTTTGCGCGCAGCGCGGTGTTGGCGGCGACGCCGCCGGCCACCACCAAGGTGTTGGCACCAGGGTATTGCTTGCGAAATTCCGCTATTGCGCGGCCGGTACGTTCACCGATGACATCGGCGACGGCGGTTTGAAAGCTTGCCGCCATGTCATTGATGTCTTGTATTTGTAAGGGCCCCGGCGGCAGCGCATC
>Ga0316204_10010330_pt1 | contig 12066 bp, 10 predicted proteins | sample 6monrhotite_MG_2_FD_205661 | JGI IMG/M metagenome (GOLD analysis project Ga0316204, IMG submission 205661) | Microbial mat bacterial communities from mineral coupon in-situ incubated in ocean water Damariscotta River, Maine, United States -... | ecosystem: Environmental > Aquatic > Marine >...
GCTCTTCCGATCTCCACATTGCGCTGTATCAATAGCAAGTTGATCTAGGTGCGGCCATGGGGCTTCAGGATTGACATGATCTGGCGTGACAGGTGAGACACCGCCCCAGTCATTGATCCCCGCCGAAATCAATCCCGCTCCACCGTTTGATAGGTTGGGCGGGGCTTGAATGGACATATCTGGTCCAAAAATGATCCGAGCAAACGCGATTGTCCACTGCAGATCGGCCAAATCCGGCTCGGGCGCCTTCGCCATCTTGGTGCCGGGTTTTGCCCGGAAATTCTGGATGATGACTTCCTGAATATGCCCGTACTCGAGGTGCAGATCCCGCAGTGCCATCAGGCTTTCAATCCGCTCCGAGCGGGTCTCACCAATACCAATCAAGATGCCGCTGGTGAAAGGAATATTAAGCTTTCCCGCGTTGCGGATCGTTTCTAGCCGGACGGGGGGATCCTTGTCAGGAGAGCCAAAATGACAGTTTCCCTTCTCACTCAGGCGTGGTGAAACAGTCTCCAACATGATCCCCATAGACACCGAGACGCTACGCAGCATCGCCATCTCATCTAGGGTCATCACCCCGGGGTTAAGATGTGGCAGCAAGCCTGTTTCACGGATCACCAATTCCGCCATCGCGCGAAGGTACTGCAGCGTGCTCTCATATCCCATCCGTTCAAGCGCTTCGCGTGCCACACTGTACCGCAACTCGGGTTTGTCACCGAGTGTGAAAAGCGCCTCTTTACAGCCAGCCGCTTGGCCCGCGCGCGCGATCTCCAGAACCTGTTCAGGGCTCAGATATGGAGACGTGATCTTCTTCGGTGCTTTGGCAAAGGTGCAGTAATGGCAAACATCTCGGCACAACTCGGTCAACGGAATAAAGACCTTGCGAGAGTAACTCATGATCCGCCCGTGACCTTGATCACGCAACCCAGTTGCTCGCGCCATTAGGACATCAAGCGGAACATCCTGCAGCGCCCATACCTCATGTTCGCAAAGGCCACCGCTGGGGACAACATTCTTCGGAACATACGTCATGCGGCACCTATTTTTTGTTGTTTTACAAGTGGCTGCCTGAACGCGATGGAATTCAGAAAATTCGTTGCGGCGCCGGTATTACCCGATTGAGAAAGCGCAAAAAGATCATCTGCGCAGTCGATATCCACCGCCATCCTATTCAGAGGAAAAACTGTTGCGGCGACACCGATTTTTGTCGCAGCGGCCTTATGGTTGGTGAAGCTATGGGCACCAAAGGCAGGTGCAATCAAATCCGGCTCAGAGAGAAACAAGCCATTCGTCCCACGATTATGACGGTCTGGAACAATGCCTACGAACGGCGCGTTTGAGGCACGAAGACAGGTAAGCCGCACAATGTCCTGCGGCTGGGTCAATGGCAGATCAGCCGGAAGCACAATTACCGAACGCCGCGCATTTACAGCCTGTAATCCCGTCGCAACGGCACGGTTATATCCTTGCGACTCTGTCTCACGGATGACTCGTGCCCCAAACTCTTCGCAAAGGTCAAAAACAATGCCATCGCTTGCAACTATCCAGACTTCGCCAAGATCACAGTCACGAAGCGCCATCAAAAGATCCCGTAGCATCGCCAAAACAAGGCCAGAGCGCTCTTCTGGGTTTAGCACGCTCTGCAATCGACCTTTGGCTTTCGACAGATCTTTTACGGGGATCACAACGTCTGTCATCGCGCGATCTCATGCGCAAATTCAAGTGTCGACTTGGCTAGGGCAATGCGGCTTTCAGTATCCGTCATAATGGTCTGCGTGATATGTGGTTCGATGCCCAACCCGCGGATTTCTGAGGCAAGATCCGCATCCTGAACATCAATAACAAGCCCGTCGATAAGCCCTTGATAATGCAAAGCGACGCCCAGAACAGAGACGTCCTTGCCAAGTTCTTTCATCATCTTCGCCGCCGGACCTTTTAGGGCTTTTCCCCCGACGATGGGCGACACCGCAACAATAGGTGCAGCCGCGGCTTCTAGAGCATCGCGCATGCCGGGAAGTTGCAATATCGGGTCAACGCTGACGTAGGGGTTGGACGGCGCAATCACGATGGCCTCGGGCCCCGAGCGAAGCGCCTCAAGAATACGGTTTTGAGGCGAGGCGCTGTCGATCCCATCAAAGGCAAAGCCTGTAACTGTTGGCCCGCACTGATCGCGCACGAAGTAGTTTTGAAAGGTCAAATCACCGGCTTGGGTCTGCACAATTGTGGCAACGGGGTCGTCGCTCATAGGCAAGATAGTCGCTCCGACGCCCAATCTCTTCGCTTGAACAAGCGTCACGTCGCTCAAAGACACCCCTTGCCGCAAGAGATCTGTGCGCAGGACGTGCGTGGCCAGATCCCCGTCGCCCAAATTAAACCAGTGGGGGCCGCCAAGGTTTTTCAACGCGGCCATAAAAGTCCAGGTCTCGTCTTTTCGACCCCATCCCCGCACCTGATCGGACAGACCAGACAAAGCGTAAATGACAGAGTCGATATCCGGACAGACACGAAGTCCCAGATGGTCGAAATCATCCCCCGTATTACAAGCGACAATCAAGCTGCCCCCGGCAATGATCTTAGACAGACCCAGCACCAATTTGGCACCGCCAACGCCGCCAGAAAGTGTAACAACGCTGCCAGTCATCGGAACAAATCCTCTGATATGTCGCGGATCAGATCCGACGCGGGTCGGTGAACTGCCGTGGCGTGTTCGATAAAGCTTAGGCCACGGAGGTGAACAACCGGGCGGCCCTCAGAAGCCTGCCCCTGCAATAGCGAGGCCGCCGTCGCAACTTCGTCAGCAATGGCCTGTTGGGTCACGGCCAATTCGCGCCCGAACAAATCGGACTCACTGCGTCGGTCCCAAAGACTTGGCAGACCTGCGGCACCGATAGCCACGCCGGTCGTCCCCACTCGCCAGGGTCGTCCAAAACTGTCTGAGATCACCACGGCAACATCGCAACCATGACGCCGTGCCAATGCGTTCCTTAGCTCACGCGAGCTTTTTTCTGGGTCCACCGGCAACAACAAGACGTTCTCCTGACCGTCACCGCTAGCGACATTCGAGGCGTCGATCCCGGCGTTAGCCATGACCCAGCCTCGCGTGTGTTCCACGATTAGAATTCCGGGTTTTTTGCGAATAACCGACTTACTCTCGGATAGGATCAACTCGACCATCCGAGGGTCTTTTTGCACCTCACCTGCAAGCTGCAACGCCTGTGATCCGGGCGTGACGGCATTCAAGTCCACCGTCCGCCCTTCGCTTTTTGACACAATCTTTTGGGCAACGACGATAATGTCGCCCTCTGTCAGAGTGATCTGCGCATGATCCAAACCATCAGAAATCAGATCGCACAGATCGTCCCCTGACTGCACGAGTGGAAAGTTTTTCAGCGCGGTAAGCGTGATCTGATCTGACATTCGAATTCCTACTTAAAATTGGGCGTCTGCAACCTGTGGTTCGCCCACTAACTTGATTCCGGCGCCGTCAATTGTGTAAGTGCTATTGATGAAAATTAGAACTGAGGTGAGCGCCTCGGCAACAGCCGAATTATCGATCCGCCCGGCGTGCCAAGCTGTCATGTTAGCATCTTCGGCCAGCTTGATGACCGTTCCGCGTGACGCTTTGTCGTTGCCGCAAACCAACACGTCACAATCAATGCTATGATCAAGATCGTTGAGATGCGCGGCTGCGATGTTTTGAAATGCGGAAACCACGCGCACCTCATCGCCAAGTTCTTTTTGCACGTTTTTCGCGATGGATCCTCCCTCGGGCAATTGTACCGTGCGCACTTTGGGTGGCATCAAGGGAACGGTCACGTCGACGAAAATTTTGCCATTCAGTTGCGATTTGATGCTGCCCAGTGTTGCCGCGTGGCTTGCATACGGCACGGCCATTACAACAAGGTCACCCTTTGCGGCTGCCTCAGAATTCTCAAGCCCGGAGATCTCCGCGCCAGCCTTTCTGGAAAACTCCGCCGCCTTTTCTGCGGCCCGCTCTCCGTCGCGCGATCCGATGGTCACAGTGTGCCCTGCACGCGCCCACCGAAGTGCGAGCCCCGCCCCAAGGGCACCTGTGCCGCCAATGATCGCAATGTTCATGTTCTTGGAATATTCGGTCATCTCATTGCCTTTCGAGGTCAACTTTGTGTCTTATCTGGACGAATTGCATAGCAAGCGCGACCGGTCACGACCGTCGCGTCAGCGTCATCGATGATGTCGACATCCACGAAACCAATTGTTCGTCCAACGCGCCTAACTGAGGCTACAGCATAAAGATGTTCAGAGATTGCGAGGCGCAGGAAATCAGTGCTGAAATTCAGGGTCAGCATCGGTCCGCCAGCGACAAGCATCAGTGCATAACAGCCGGCAATGTCCACAAGCGAAGCCAACACACCCCCATGCCAATGCCCGGTATCAGGTTGGCGTTCAAACTCGGGGCACATTGAGACGCGAAGCCTCAGCGTCATTGCCTCGTTGTCGACGTTCAACACTTTGGGCCGAAACAATTGATGATATTTGGACCGGCTGATCCGTTCTTGTATATCGTCAACTGTCAGGTTTATGTGCTGCTCAGCCATCTCAGGACGCGCCCTTTACGGAGGCGGATTTGATGAGGTCCCAGACATAATCTTCCAAAACGCCGCGTTGCACTTTGCCAATCGCCGACAGCGGAATTTTGTCGATGAGTGTCATGAACTCAGGCCATTTGGCCTTGTCCAATCCTACCCCTTGGCAATGATCGCGCAAATCGGCAAGTGACACTTCCTGTGCCTGTACAACGACGGCCGCAAGGCGAGAGCCAAGCCGATCATCAGGATAGCCAATAATCGCGACGTCTTCGACGCAGGGGTGACTGAGCAGGGTATTTTCGATTTCCAACGGGGATATGTTCTCTCCACCGCGCAGAATGATGTCCTGCGCGCGACCAACCATCTTGATATAGCCGTCTTCGCGTTGTTCGCAGGCGTCACCGGTCTGATACCAGCCATCGGCATGAAGGCGCCCGTTGGGATCCCCGCTCCAATAGCCCTTCATCATCTGCTCCGGGCTATAAAGCTGCAACTCTCCGTCAACGACACGTGTTTTGGTGCCCGGCGTCGCAATTCCATCGGTTTCCAACCGCTTGTCCAGATCGGCGTCCAGCGGCACTGCTGTGACAGCACCTGCTTCAGAAGTTCCGAAATAGGACCAGACCTGACAGCCGGGCATGGCTTGAAGACCGCGCCGAACCAAGGTCCGTGGAACCGGGGCACCGGCAGACGGGAAATACTTTAGTGTTCTGACACGCTCATCACCGTTTTTTTCAGCATAAGTCACCATATCAACAAGAAATGGTGTCGGTGCGACCGTGAACGTGCAGCGGTAGCGGTCAATCAGATCCACAACCGTGTCAATTTTCCACCGAGATACGAGTATCATCGGTGATTCAAGCAGCAGAGAAAACCTCACCCCAAACAAGAGAGAAACGGCATGACCCACAGGCGATGACACCAAGATTGGGTCATCTTTCGTCAGCCGGAAATGCTTTGCGAACATTTCCACCTGTCTCTGCCACGTTGCACCTGTGTGCATCGCGGCCTTTGGCGTGCCGGTTGTCCCCGAGGTGCAAGCCAGCCAGGCAAGTTCATCCCCCAAACGGGCAATGGGGCGCTCTGGGCCAATTGTGGCGCCCTCGTTTTCCCGGAATCGCCGCTCACCAAGCTGATCAAACAACGGGTTGTCGCCCACCAAATGTTCAGTCAGCACAACAACCTTTGCATCGAGAGTTTCGGCCAATTCCGTGATACTCGTGCCCGCAGACCAAGGAAGATTGACCAACACGGCTCCGCAAAGACGCACGGCGAGGTAATCCACCACGAATTCAATCACATTGGGTCGAGCAACGATCACGCGCGATCCCGGCTCAACCCCCTGCGCGATAAACTGGCCTGCACGCATCCGCGCTTGTTGGATCAAATCCCCAACCGATATCTCGCGTTCGATTTCAGCCACGGCAAGCGACGACGGATCACGGGCGCATAGTCTATCCCATTCTTCAGTGGCAAAATCCCGTGTGCTGGCGTCCTTCAGATAAGTTTCAGCCATCGTTGTAACCTGGGATTTTTTTGATCTTAGTTACCAGTGCCGCAACCTGATCGTCAGTCAGGCCATCGAACCAGGTCTCGTCAATCTGAATCCGGTCAACCTTGCCGCCGTAGCGTTTCGCCAGTGCTGACGGGAGATCTTCGGGCGTGGTGATGACTGCATAAGCTTCAAGCATGTCGTCAGTGACGAGATTCCCCATTTCGCTCCATTTACCCTGGCGAGACAGGTTGGCAAAATCCTCTTGGTTGACGTTCCAGCCGAACATTTCCAGCATTTCGGCGTATTCTGGCGTCGAGGCATAAAGAGCGACCCGCTCTTTGAGGCCCTTGGCGACCTTATCCAAACCCTCGGTGGACGTCGCACAGCCGATGAAGCCATAACCGCCCAAATCTAGATCTTTCAACGTCCGACCCGACCGCTCCAACCCGATTTCAAGATTTGGCAGCATGATTTCTTCGTGCCATTTCCATGTGATCGGATCCCCTGGCAAGTGGCCATTTGCGACCTCACCACACAAGCGGCACATCAGCTTGTTGATCGCGGCGAGGTGAATATCCGGTTTGCCGGTCTCTAATGGGCCTGGGTTATAGTAGGGGATCATCAGATTGTGTTTGTAGTAAACACCGTCGTAATCCAGCTTGGTCCCGTTCTGCCAGCAATCCCAAATAGCATTCAGCGCGTTGATATAGTCTTTCATCCGACGGATTGGTGGTTGGAAGTCCATCCCGAAGCGACGCGTCAAATGGGCTTTGATTTGTGACCCAATCCCAAGTTGGAAGCGGCCGCCGCTGAGTTCATTGAGCGACCAGGCGTCATATGCTGTCGCCATCGGGCTGCGCGGAAATGCGACAAAAACACCAGACATCATCTTGATATCCTTGGTCAACATGGCTCCTGCAGCAGCCGATAGCGTGGGCGGAACGGTGAGCTCAAGCAGCGTTGTCCCGTCATAGCCGAGCCTTTCAGCACGCGCCATCGCTTCAGGAATCAGAGAGAGCTTCTTGGGTCGTACCATCGAGTAAACGCGCATGATTAATGGCCTCCCAAGCCAGTAGATGAGTAGTTTTCTTGCATGAATTCGTCAGAGAATTTCCCGCTTGCCAAATCTCGCTCGAGCGCTTCAGCAGTGCGTGCTTCTGGTTCCCCGTAGCCACCGGCGCCGGGCGTTTCCACGGTGACTTTAGAGCCGAGTTTGACCTCAACCTCGTTCGGTTTGTCCGCGAGCCTGCGCTGTCCCTCAGCGTCTTCAATGAGGAACCGGCCAGACCCGCCAGCTTTGCCGCCAAAGAGTCCCCAGGGTTGGTAGCGAAAACGCTCACCCGCCCCATTGAATATGCACTCATGGTCAACCGGCGTCAGAACCCGTCGCAGCCCCATGCCGCCCCGAAACTGACCAGCTCCGCCTGAGTTTTCAACAAATCCATACTCTTCGACCCGCAAAGGGTACTCTTGTTCAATTGATTCAACCGGCAGGTTCGATGTGTTGGTAATACCCACTTGCACGCCGTCTTTGCCGTCCTTAGTGGCGCGTGCACCCATGCCCCCGCCGATGGTCTCAAAATACAGGTAGGGCTTGCCAGTGCGCGGATCCACGCCGGAGAATACCGCCGTTGTGTTGGCTCCGTTTGCCGCGGCAATGACCTTTAACGGGATCGCCATTGACAGCGCACCCAGCACGACATCAATCACGCGCTGGCAAACATGAGCCCGGGCCGCAACCGGGGCCGGGAAGACGCAGTTCAGGACGGTTCCGGGCTCACAGCTGATATCGACTGCGTCGAGCACACCTTGATTGGACGGCATGCCGCTGTCCAGTGCGCCGATCAAAGCGTAGTTCACGCTCGCTTGCACGGCGTTCAGGGTTGTGTTGATGTTACCCTTAACCTGTGGGCTGGTGCCCGCGAAATCCAGATGGATGCGCGATCCCTCCACAGTCAGCTTCAGACAGATAGGGATGTCGAACGTCTCAAGCCCGTCTGAATCCATATAGTCTTTGAATTCATAAACCCCATCCGGAATCTCTGCGATGGTGTCTTTCATCCGCTGGTTCGTGCGGCTGATAATCTCGTCGAAGGCGGTCAAGACGCTTGCCAGACCGTGCACACCCACAACCTCTTTGAACCTACGTTCGCCGAGGCGGCAAGATGCGATCTGAGCATTGTGGTCGCCCTGACGCTCTTCTGGGACACGCACATTTAGCAGCATGATATCCATGATATCTTGTTGCAGGACGCCTCTGTTGAACAGGCGGACAACCGGGATGCGCAGGCCCTCTTGATAGATCTCGGACATTCCGCCCGCCATCGAGCCCGGAACCATGCCGCCGATATCGGCGTGGTGGGCAATGTTGCAGACAAATGCGACGATATCGCCGTCGATAAAGATCGGCATGGCGTAGTTGATGTCTGGCAAGTGCGTCCCGCCAGCCGTATGCGGGTCGTTGGCGACGAAAATATCACCTTCATGGATGTCGTCGCCAAACTTCTCGAGGACACATTTCATCAACCCACCCATCGACGCGATATGGATAGGCAGCGTCAGCTCGGCTTGAACAACCAGCCGCCCTTGGCGATCCACAATGGCAATCGAGTGGTCTTTGCGTTCTTTGATGTTAGTCGAGTAGGACGACCGCATCAGCGCGACAAAGCACTCATCCGCAATTGAGCGTAGACCGTTCGCAATAATCTCAAGGCGGATCGGGTCAAGCTCGACAGCTGGCATGCTCATGCGACGTCCTCCGGGTTGATAGTGATAATCAGGTGACCATCGGGTGTCATCTCAGCGACGTCACCGGGAAAGACAGGGGTCGTCGTGTCCATCTGTTCCAGAATGGCCGGGCCCTCGACCGTCTGACCGGGGCGCAAGTCGGCACGATCATAGATGCGCGCTTCGACTGGTGTTTCAGCATCAAAATATACCTGACGTGTGTCACGTACAGTCGGCTCGCCCACGCTGCCACTGACCGGAGGCCTGTCTTCGAACTTGTGCAACTTCGCACTTGCCGAAAGGCGCACATTTACGATCTCAATCGGATCGTTATCGCTGGCGTATCCATAGGCTTGGTCATGCGCAGAACAGAATGCAGCAGTCATTGCCGCCACATCTGGAACATCGCTTTCCGAAAGTGTCGCACCTTCGGCAACTGGCACAGCCAACTCAAAGTTTTGGCCGACGTAGCGTGCGTCAATGACCAGCTGTACGCGACGCCCGTTTTCTGGCGCCTTTTCGCTTGAAAACCATGTCTGAGCTCTGACATTCAACCCTTGCAGCGTTTCCTTTAGGATACCAACGTTGGCAGCATTCAAAGCGATACGACGACTGGTGACAAAGTCTTCTTTCAGGTCGGAAACCAACAAGCCTTGTGCACAAACGATACCCGGTGCTGCAGGGACAACCATCTCTTTCATGCCTAGGCTGACGGCAACGTCGCGTGCATGAAGTGGGCCAGCACCGCCGAACGGCATCAGCACAAAGTTTCGGGGATCATGGCCGCGCTCAACAGAGATGGTGCGTATCGTGCGCACCATATTGGCGATCACAATACCCAGCATCCCTTGCGCAGTCTTCTCCGGCGTAAAACCCAACTTATCCGCGATGGGTTGGTACACTTGGCGCGACAATTCGGGATCAAGCCCCATATCGCCATCGAGTAGACCGCGTGCCGATAAGCGCCCCAACAGCAAGTTCGCATCGGTGGTCGTGGGCTCAGTGCCACCGTTGCCGTAACACGCAGGGCCCGGATATGCGCCCGCACTTCTCGGCCCAGCTTTCAGGAGTCCATCACGGTCGAACCAAGCGATGGAACCGCCGCCGGCACCCACGGTTTCAACATCGACACAGGGCATACGGATTGGAAATCCGGCCACATCGCGATCAAACGCCAAATCAACACTATAGTCACGGATTAGCGCGACATCCGCGCTGGTCCCTCCCATATCGAGCGTAATGATATTGCTCCGACCTGTTTGACGTGCGGCATGACCCGCGCCAACCGCGCCCGCAGCTGGTCCTGAAAGCGCCGTACGAACCGGGAATTCGCGGGACCGCTTCACTGACATCAAGCCGCCACTTGACTGATTGATCCCCAATGACGCATTGGGTGCACGCTCTGCAATTCCCGCCTCGAGTGTCTCAAGATAATGCCACATCACAGGCTGCAAATATGAGTTTAGAACCGTTGTGGAGAGCCGTTCATATTCACGAAACTCTGGCTGCACCTCGGAGGAAACAGAAATCGCGATATGCGGAGCACGCTTGCGCAACGCTTGGGCAAACTCTTGTTCGTGCACGTCATTCCGGAAGGAAAAGAGAAACCCAATGGCGCAGGCTGATGCCCCAACTGCGATCACCTCGTCGATTGCAGCATCAATGTCTTCGGCACTCGGCGCACGTACGATCTCACCTTGCGCGCCGATCCGTTCGTTCAACTCAATGCGATGCTCGCGCTCCACCAGTGGGGTCGGATGATCAGCTTGAAGGTCATACATATGGGGGCGGGTCTGCCGTCCAATTTCCAGAAGATCGCGAAACCCTTTGGTCGTGACCAGCGCAACCCGACTTCCAGTTCTTTGGATCAGAGCATTGGTTCCAACAGTAGTCCCATGAGAAACACGTACAATCTCATTTTTGGGAATTCCGAATTTCTCGCACATGGCATCTAGGCCATTCAAAATGGCGTCTGCCGGATTGGATGGGGTCGAGGACGTTTTGAAGACATGGGTTTTGTCGGCCGTGTCGTTTGCGGCGTAAAAGTCTGTGAATGTACCGCCTACATCCACTCCGATTGTCCAGGTCATGCCACGCTCCAATACGTCGATTTGCCGATTTCCGTAGCGTACTACGAAATATATGAGAGTCAAAGAAAATCACGCCTCACTTTGGGGATTCCCGATGAACGCCCCTCAGGTGGAGCTGCCGAAACTTACATTCGCCGCTACTGGCCGAACGAACTGCGCTCTGCTAAAAGACACGAATAATAGTTGTTTAGAAATGGCTGTACGCCCATGAAACAAGGCGCTTTAATGTTCGAGAACCTTGCTGAACGTCCTGGACACCTTATCCGGCGGCTACATCAAATTCATGTCGGTCTCTTCCTCGAAGAATGTGACAAGCATGACCTGACTCCCGTGCAGTTTGGTGTGCTCACGGTTCTTGTAGACGGCGCCATTCGCGATCAAGTTACCGTCGCAGCCTTGGTCGGCGTGGACCGGAACACGGCGGCTGATGTCATCCGGCGACTCACCGGGCGTGGGTTACTTGAACGGCCGGATAATCCGACAGATAGGCGGACGAAAATGGCCAAGATCACTGATGCCGGAAAGCAGATGGTCGATGCTGTGCAGCCCGGAATGATCAAGGCTCAGGCCCGGCTTATTGATCCCCTCAGTGAAGAAGAATACGCCCAGTTCATGGCTCTCGCCGAAAAACTGATTGCCGCGAATGACCACAGTAGCCGTGCTCCATGGCGTCCTGGTAAAGAAGCAAAAAAAGGAAAAGCAGCGGCTGCAAAAACTTGAGCGCGTCGCATGGAAACTAGCGGTGGGCAAAGACCGACGAAGTCAGCAAATTGGAATTGTTATACGCCCGGCACTATGCGCGGAGCGCAGATGGCAACGTGCCGTACCGCGCCCGAAATGCAGTCGTAAAATTAGAAGAACTGGCGAAACCGGTGGCCAGAGCAATCTGAGTGATGCTCAACGCCGAACCTCGCAACAAATTGGCCGCAAAGTCCAATCGCATATTCCTGTAGTAATGCATCACAGTCTCACCAGTCGCGCGCCTGAATACGCGATTGATTGTAAGGTGCTGTTGCTCACGGAACACCGTGTTTGGCGATTATAGCTTTTCGCGGAGGGCTTCGTAAGGCGTTTTGCCGTTGTGCGCGCCGTGAGGTCTTTGGAAGTTGTAGAACCGCTCCCATTCACCCAGTTTTGCTTCGAGATCGACGTCGCCTTTGTAGCTGAGAAGCTGGTAGAATTCCTG
>Ga0316204_10010331_pt1 | contig 12066 bp, 10 predicted proteins | sample 6monrhotite_MG_2_FD_205661 | JGI IMG/M metagenome (GOLD analysis project Ga0316204, IMG submission 205661) | Microbial mat bacterial communities from mineral coupon in-situ incubated in ocean water Damariscotta River, Maine, United States -... | ecosystem: Environmental > Aquatic > Marine >...
TGCCGGCGGGGGCTGTCTTGGTGCGGCTTTCTCCTATTGATTTCAACCTTGCGATTGCGAAGGCCAACGCCAACATCAGAGCCGCCGAAGCGAAGCTGGCCGAATTGGATGTGTCCGCGCAGAACCAACACGCGGCCCTGAACATTGAGCTTGAGGTGCTGGCCGTCAAAGCCGCGGATCTCGCCCGCGCCGAGGCCTTGTTCACCCGAGGCACCCTGACACAAAGTGCCCGCGACGCGGCGCAGGCCGCCCATCTGTTGCAGCGCCAAAAGGTGCAAGGCGTAGAAAGCTCGTTGGCGTTGATCCCCACCCAACACAAAGTGCAAGCCGAACAAATAGCCGTTTACCAAACCACATTGGCCACGGCAGAAATCAACCTTGATCGTAGTGAATTGACCTTGCCCTTTGCCGCGCGTGTGGCGTCCCACAACGTCGAGGTCGGGCAGTTTCTGAACATTGGCCAAGTCGCGGTGTCCTTGGACGGGATTGATAAAGCGGACGTCGAGGTGCAAATCTCGATGGGTGCCATGCGAGACCTGATGCGGTCGCGCCAGCCTCTCGGGCAAATACTGCCAAACGATCCGACGTTGCTGGCGACCGTGTTGACAGACAGGCACTTAACGGCCGAAGTCCGGCTGCAATTGGGTCAGGAACTTGTGACCTGGCCCGCGATGGTCGACCGGATCAGCGATGGGATCGATCAGCAGACCGGCACTATCGGTGTCGTGGTTCGGGTGCAGGCGGCGTATGGGCAGGATGGCGACAGCGCGCGGCCGCCTCTGACTAAGGGGATGTTCGTCGATGTGGCGCTTAGCGCCGGTCCGATCACTGGCGTGGTTCTACCCCGCAGCGCAGTGCGTGACGGCCAGATTCATACCGTCGACAGCGACAACCGGTTGCGCATCATTTCGGCGGACCCGCAGTTGGTCCAAGCCGGGATCGCGCTGTTCGCAGGAGGAATTGAAGAAGGTGCACGCGTGGTTCTTTCGACACCCAGTCCGGTTGTTGACGGGCTGCTGCTTGATCCGCATGTGGATACGGCCGTTTTACCGACGCTTCTGGCGCAGGACGCCGCAAGATGATCCGGTTTTTTGCGTCGCATCCGACCATTGCCAATCTGTTGATGATCTTGTTTCTGGCGGCAGGTTTATTTGTCGGTCCCACCTTGTTGCGCGAAACCTTTCCGCGCGCCACGCCAAGTCAGGTCGAAATCAGCGTGCCCTACCCAGGGGCCCGTCCCGAGGATGTCGAAACCGGCATATGCGAAAGGATCGAAAACGCGCTCGATGCTGTGACGGGCATTGATCGTCACGCCTGCGAGGCGCGCGAAAATTCGGCGCGCGCGGTCGTGCGGATGCGGGAAGGCGATGATTTTCAGGCCTTTGTGGCGGACGTTAAGTCTGAAATTGACGCCATTACGGACTTTCCCGAACGCGCCGAGGCCGCAACGGTTAAACCACTTGGCCTGACGGATTTCGTCGCGTCGGTGGCCATAACTGGCCCAAAATCGCGCAGTGATCTAAACGACTATGCCGAAAGAATTCGGACGGATATGCTGCGCTGGGGCGGCATCCCGCGGGTGGAAATTCGTGGTTTCTCAACCCGAGAGTTGCAGATCAACTTAAGGCCGGATGCGCTCCAACAGTTTGGTATTTCCGTCGCCGATGTTGCCCGCAGCGTTCAGGCTGGCAGTCTGGATTTGCCGACCGGAAGCATCGAGACCTCGACCGAAACCTTGTTGATCAGGGTCACGGAAGAACGGCGCAGTTCTGCCACGCTTGCCGCGTTGATCGTGCGGTCGTCGTCGCTGGGCGGGCAAGTCCGTCTGGGGGATATTGCTGATATATCTGAAGGGTTTGCGCAGGACGATGATGTGATCTTGTTCGACGGGCACCCCGCTGCGATTTTGGACATAACCAAAACCCGTGCCGAAGACAGCTTGCGCATTCTTGACCAGCTACAGGCGTTTCTGGTCTCTGAGCGCGCGCAGACTCCGGTCGGGGTGACGCTGGAAATTACCGCCGACGGCGCGTCGGTCGTTCGTGACCGACTAACGCTTGTGGTCGTGAATGGGCTTCAGGGGCTTGCGCTGGTGTTTCTGGTGTTGTGGCTGTTCTTTGGGTTCCGGTTTTCATTCTGGGTGGCGATGGGTTTGCCGGTGTCGTTCATGGGCGGCATCGCCCTGATGGGCCTTGTCGGGTATTCGCTGAACCTGATGACGACCCTCGGTTTGCTGATCGTGATCGGGTTGTTGATGGACGACGCGATTGTGATTGCAGAAAACATCGCCCGATTGCGGGAAAAAGGGCGCAGCGCGTTGGACGCAGCCGTTGAAGGTGCCGCGCAGGTGTTTCCAAATGTGCTGGCGTCGTTTGGAACGACCGCGATGATCTTTGGGTCGCTCGCCTTTCTATCCGGCGATCTGGGCGCGGTTTTGCGGGTCGTGCCGGTGGTGATGTTGTTCGTGCTGATGATTTCGTTGATCGAAGCCTTTCTTATTCTGCCGCACCACCTGATCCACAGCCTTGAGAGCACCGATAACACCACCGGAGTCCGCGCGCGTGTCGAGTTCGCTGTGAATTGGGTCCGCGAGCGTGTTGTTGGCCCGATTGTCGATCTGACGATCCGATGGCGTTATGCGACGACTGGGGTAAGCTTTGCCGTTTTGCTTATATCTGTCAGCATGTTGGCTGGAGGTTACCTGAAATTCACTGCCTTTCCCGAACTTGACGGAGACACGATTGTGGCGCGGGTTCTTCTACCACAAGGCACACCGCTTGCGCGCACCGAACAGGTTGTGGACGAACTGCAAGCCGGGCTTGATGCCGTCAACGCCCGGCTGACACCTTTGCAACCCGATCAAGCGCCGCTGATCCAGCATGTCTCGGTCTTTCATGGTCTTAACAAGGACGCCTTTGAAGCGGGTGCGCATGTTGCCACTGTCAGCGTCGATCTTTTGCCCTCGAGTGTTCGGGTAAACAACCCCGATGAAATAATGGAATTGTGGCGCAGTTTCGTCGGGCCGGTGCCCGACGTAATCAGCCTTAAATTCGCGGAAAGCACAATTGGCCCCGCTGGTATCGCGATTGATTTGCACTTGAAGGGGGATGACTTGGTCGCGCTTAAAGCGGCGGCAGGCGAGTTGCAGGATTGGGTGTGGCATTATCGCGGCGTCACGTCCGTACTGGACGATTTGCGCGCTGGAAAACGAGAGTTGCGTGTGACCTTAAAGGACGCGGCAGGACCAATGGGAATTACCGCTTTCATGGTCGCAGACCAGCTCCGCGCGGCCTATTTTGGCACCACGATCAGCGAAATGCAGGTCGATGGCAACCTTGTCACGGTCGTTGCTCAATTTGGCAACCAAGACAGGGGCAGCCGCGGTGGGTTTGACGATTTCACCATCACCCGTCCGGATGGCTCATACGTGCCGTTGGACGTCGTGGCGCATGTTGAAACCGGGCAGGGCTACAGCAGGATCAACCGCGAAAACGGGGTGCGTTCTGTTACGGTTCAAGGCGCGATTGACACACGCGTTGCCAATGCCAACGCTATTGTCAGCGACACGCTGGCCCGTTTTGTTCCTGATCTGATGGAAAGGTTTCCAAGTGTCACGGTGGACGTAGAAGGCCAAAACGCCGAGGCCTCAAAGACCCAGAAATCCATGCTGAGTGGCTTCATTATCGGCCTGTTGGGCGTGTTCTTGTTGCTGAGTTTCCTGTTCCGGTCTTATCTCGAACCGATCGTGGTCATGCTAGTGATCCCGCTATCGCTACCAGGTGCAATCTTTGGACATATGGCGATGGGTTTGGATTTTTCGATGCCCAGTATGCTCGGGTTTGTGGCGCTTGCCGGTGTTGTCGTAAACAATTCAATTTTGCTGGTCGATTTCGTAAAGCGTGAGCACGCGGATGCGAAAAGCGTCACGCAGGCCGCAGCGCGCGCAGCACGGGCGCGGTTTCGTGCGATCTTCCTGACAACCACCACAACCACAGCGGGGTTGTTGCCAATCTTGACCGAAACCAGTCTGCAGGCCCAAATATTGATCCCCTTGGTGGCTAGCCTTGTGTTCGGCCTGTTAAGCGCGAGCGTCGTTGTTCTGTTCGTCTTACCCGCGATTTACGCGATCTTGGATGATCTGGGATTTAGCACTTTGGCCAAGGCCGGATGAGCTAGGAACCAGAAACACGGGACGACGAAATCACCCGACTTGGACCACGATGTCAGCGCGCTTCAAGTCGCAAAGAAAAAAGGCCGCCAGCGGCGACCCATTCAAACCAATCAAAACATAATGGTGGCGGAGGAGGTGGGATTCGAACCCACGGAGGGCGTTAACCCTCGTCGGTTTTCAAGACCGGTGCATTCGACCACTCTGCCACTCCTCCGACGAGAAGGGAATTAGCGGGTCTTGTTTGATTCTTAAAGAAGAAGATTGCACAAAATTGCAAAATTACTTGGCGAATTGATGCCAATTGGATTTTACGCTAACCCGAAGCTTCCCTTGTGATCAGAGCGTGGTTAAACTGCGCACGAACAGGATGTCGAAACCAAAGCGATATCAGGCAAAGAACACAGGGCAGGGTATGGGTATTCAGGTTAATAAATCTGCAAGATTTGCAGTGGTCGCCGCGACTTTGTTTCTGGCGGCGTGCGAAGATCCGCAACAATTGACGACATTTTTGCAACCCACTGCCACACCGACTGAAACGACAGTCACCGTGATCGAGCAAGAAGTCGAAGCCCCCGAGGTTTTCCACACGCTTGAAACCGGTCTTTGGGATGGTCGCCCGTCGCTTGGCGGCATTTGGGTCGCGCATCCTGACACGCTTGATCCCGAACAGGTCATTATTCGCAACACATCGAACGGTAAATTTGTCATTGGGTCGTTGTTTATCCGAGAACGCGCTGTCCCAGGACCGCGTCTTCAGGTGTCGTCTGACGCGGCCGTTGCCTTGGGGTTGGTTGCGGGTCAACCGATTGAACTTAGCGTGACTGCCTTGCGCAAACGTGAACTGGAGCTGGCACCAGCAAGCAATCCAGAACCGACAGTTTCCCCGCTACCGGACGTGGTTGAACTGGCGGCCGAAGCGATCGAAGACACTGCAGCGCCGGTTGTGCAAGCGCCTGAGGCCGGGGCCCAAGCCGCTGTTGAACGCCCTGCGGAACAGCCCATCCAGATCACGGAAACTCCGCAACCGGCACCGGCAGCGCCTGCGCAACTTTCGACACTTGAAAAACCCTACATCCAGATAGGCATCTTCGGCGTGGAAGCAAACGCCCGCAACACTGCCACCGCGATGCGCACGGACGGTATTGTGCCGACGGTGAAGGAATACACCGTCCAGGAAAAGACCTTTTGGCGCGTTCTTGTAGGCCCCGCTGCGAACACAGCCGAGCGGCGCGCGCTGCTTGGTAAGGTCCGTGAGAAAGGATTTACGGATGCGTATTTCGTCGCTGGCTAGGCTTTTTGCCGTCGTTCTATTGGTTTTGCCGATTGCGGCGGAGGCTTTGCAACTGAATGCACGCGCGGCGATTGTCGTGGATTTCGACACCGGCACTGTGTTGCTTGAACGCAATGCCGACACCCCTCTGCCGCCTGCGTCTATGTCCAAACTGATGACGCTGCTTATGGTGTTTGAGGCGCTGGACGAGGGTCGTTTAACGTTGAGCCAGAAGCTGCCTGTGTCAAAGCACGCGATGAGCTATGGCGGATCGACGATGTTCCTCGACACGACGGACCGTGTTTTGGTTGAGGATCTGTTGCGCGGCATCATCGTGCTATCCGGCAACGACGCGTGCGCCGTTCTGGCCGAAGCGTTGTCGCCCGATGGCACAGAGGCCGGATTTGCGCGTCTAATGACTGACCGCGCGCGTCAAATCGGGATGATGAATTCAACATTTGCGAACTCGAACGGCTGGCCTGCCGCTGGGCACCGCATGAGCGTGCGTGATCTTGCGATTGTGTCCGAACGGCTAATCAAGCAGTTCCCGCAATATTATTCCCTGTTTGCCGAAAAAGAATTCAAGTTCGACGGGCGCGCACCTGCAAATTCGCGCAATCGCAATCCTTTGTTGGGGTTGGGAATTGGGGCTGACGGTCTGAAAACCGGCCATACACAAGAAGCGGGCTATGGTCTGGTCGGCAGCGCTGTCCAAGGCGATCGGCGGGTCATTTTTGTGCTGTCGGGCATGGAGTCCACAGCCGAACGCGCCACGGAATCCGAGAAAGTCGTCAACTGGTCGTTCCGCCAATTCGTGGAACGCAAAGTTGCAGACAAAGGTGTTATCCTTGCACAGGCCGAAGTCTGGATGGGCAATGCCGGCGAAATCGGTTTGGCCGCCCCTGAGGATATCCAAGTCTTGCTACCGGTTCCCCTGCCGGATCAACTTGGTGCGCGTGTGGAATATAACGGACCCATTCAAGCGCCGATCCAAAAGGGTCAGGAACTGGGAACGCTGGTCATTCCGCGCGAAGGGATCGAAGATTTTCGGGCCCCTTTGGTGGCAGATCGCGATGTCGGGGTCGCGGGATTTTTGCCGCGTTTGCGCGCTTCAACCGAGGTTCTGTTGCGCAGCCTGAACGAAGGCGCTGCATCACAGTGACGGGCACGTTTATTAGTTTTGAAGGCATCGACGGGTCTGGAAAATCAACGCAGGCACGGCTGTTAAGCGACTGGTTATCCGATCTCGGCCACCAAGTCGTTTTGACGCGCGAACCGGGCGGATCGCCTGGTGCTGAAGAAATTCGCCGCATGGTGCTTGAGGGCGATGCAGATCGCTGGTCGGCGGAAACCGAGCTGCTGCTGTTCACCGCTGCACGGCGGGATCATCTTGAGCGGACGATTCGCCCCGCGTTGGCGCAAGGTGGCGTCGTTATAACAGACCGATTTGCAGATTCGTCGCGGATTTATCAAGGTCTTGGGCGGGCAGCACTTGGGCAAATGGTTGACGATCTGCATGCCTTGGTTATTGGGCAAGAACCGGACTTGACCGTTCTTGTCGATATGGACCCGGATATTGGTCTTGAACGGGCTTTGGGGCGGCAAGGCGGCGAAGAACGTTTTGAAGGGTTCGGCGTGGATATGCAGCGGCGGATGCGGCAAGGGTTTCTCGATCTGGCGGCAAAATATCCTCAGCGCATTATTGTGATCAACGGCGGTCAGTCGATTGAGGCCGTTCAAAACAGCATACGCGCTGTCGTTCAGGACCGTCTAACATGAGTGACGATCACCTGCCCGAGCCTGACCGCATTGAGGGCGCGCCGCATCCATCTGAAGCCTTTGCGCTGCTTGGTCAAACAGCTGCCGAAGCCAGCTTTCTGGATGCGTTTAATCAGGGACGCCTTCATCATGCTTGGTTGATCAGCGGACCAAAGGGTGTCGGCAAAGCCACTCTGGCATGGCGTCTTGCGCGGTTTTTATTGGCCACCCCTGATGACACGGCGGGTGGTTTGTTCGGCGATCCCGTCAAACCCGAAAACTTGGATATTCCAGCCGATCATCCAGTGGTTCGACGCATGCAGGCGGGATCTGCGGGCGGGCTTTTTGTGCTTCGGCGTGGTTATGACGACAAAACCAAGCGCCTGCGATCAGTCATTACTGTTGATGAAGTTCGCAAGCTGAAAAACTTCTTTGCCCTTAGCTCAACTGACGGTGGACGACGCGTCGTGATTGTTGACGCGGCCGACGAGATGAATATGCCTGCAGCCAACGCCCTGTTGAAAGTGCTGGAAGAACCGCCCGAGAAAACGACCTTGTTGTTGGTCTGTCATCAACCGTCTCGCTTGCTGCCGACTGTTCGATCTCGGTGTCGCGACCTTCGGTTGCCAAAGCTTGGTTCAGGCGACATGGCGCAAGCATTGCGCGGCGTGGGCCTTGAGATGCCAGCCGACACTGAAGGATTGGTCGTCTTGGCCGAGGGATCCGTCGGCGACGCCGTGCGTCTGGTGAATTTGGACGGCATGAAGACCTATCGCGCGTTGCTGAGCGTGTTGAAATCGATGCCCAAATTTGATCGCCAACTTGCGATCGCTGTGGCGGAAAGCGCTGTGGGGCGCGGTAGTGAAGAACGGCGCGCGCTGTTGTTCTCGCTGGTTGATATTGTCCTAGCCCGCTTGACCCGCGCAGGCGTGTTGCGCCAAGACGGTCCCGAAGTCATCCCGGGCGAAAATGACCTGTTCAGACACCTATGCCCAAACGATTTTGCAGCACGAAAATGGGCCACGGTGGCGCAAGAAATAAGTGAGCGAAACCAGCACGGTTTGGCCGTCAACCTTGACCCTGCTGCGCTCATCCTAGATACCGTTTTCAAGATCCAGCAAACGGTCGAAGGCTGATACGTCTTCGCAAGGACGCACATGAGCACCAACATCCAAATTACAGACAGCCACTGCCATCTGGACTTCCCCGATTTCGACGACAATCGCGCCGAAATCGTTGCAAGGGCCGAACAGGCAGGCGTCACCCGCATGGTCACGATCTGCACAAAGCTACGCCAGCTTGATCAGGTTAGGGCAATTGCCGAAGAATTTCCGTCGGTGTTCTTTGCTGCAGGCACCCACCCGATGAGCGCCGCTTCGGAACCGTTGGTTTCGGTCGAAGACTTGGTGGCGTTGGCAAGCCATCCCAAGTTTGTCGGCATTGGCGAAACGGGCTTGGATTATCACTACACCGCCGACAGCAAACCGATCCAGCAAGAAAGCCTGCGCAATCACATTGCCGCCGCTCGTGAAACTGGTTTGCCGCTGATTATTCATGCGCGCGACGCGGACGACGATATGGCGCGTATTCTCGGCGAAGAACACAAAAACGGTGCGTATAGCTGCGTTATGCATTGCTTTTCGTCCTCGGCTGAATTGGCGAAGATCGCGCTTGATTTGGGGTTCTACCTATCCATGTCGGGGATTGCGGCCTTTCCCAAATCGCAAGAGCTTCGCGACATTTTCGCGTCCGCCCCGATTGAGCGTATTTTGGTTGAGACCGACGCCCCGTATCTTGCGCCGCCACCCTTTCGGGGACGGCGGAACGAGCCGTCGTATTCTGTCCACACAGCCCAGGTCGGCGCAACGGTGTTCGGGATGGACTGGCCCGATTTCGCCGCCCAAACGCAGGAAAACTTCGACCGCTTGTTTTGGAAAGCTGCTGCGTATCAGGCGGCCCCTTAATGGACGAAATCCGGTTTCGCATTCTGGGCTGTGGGTCTTCGGGCGGGGTGCCGCGTCTCGGAGGCAATTGGGGCGATTGCGATCCAACCAATCCTAAAAACCAACGACAGCGTTGTTCGATCCTGATTGAGCAGGAAACCGGCGATGGGATCACCCGCGTGCTGATCGACAGCGGGCCGGACATGCGTGCACAGTTGGTTGCTGCGGGTGTCGGGGTTCTCGACGGGGTGGTCTATACACATGCCCATGCCGATCACGTGCATGGTCTCGATGATCTTCGCCAGATTGTGTTTAACACGCGCAAACGCCTGCAGGTCTGGGCCGACGCGCCGACGCAGGACGCGCTGTTGTCGCGATTTGGATATGCATTTGTGCAGCCAGCCGGGTCGCCTTATCCGCCAATTTTGGAAATGAACGCGATTTTAGGACCGATATCCGTTGAAGGGGCAGGGGGCGTCATAACGCTTGACCCGATCAACGTGAACCACGGATCGATCGATGCGCTTGGATTGCGGGTGAACGACGTCGTCTACATGCCCGATGTCGCCGAGATTTACGACGACGCTTGGCCACAGCTTGACGGACTTGAGTGTTGGATTCTCGACGCGCTTCGTCGTGCACCCCACCCGACACATGCGCATCTGGAAAAGAGCCTCAGTTGGATCAAACGGGTCGCGCCAAAGACAGCGGTGCTGACAAACATGCACAATGATCTCGACTATGAGACGGTTTCGGCCGAGACCCCAGCCCACATCCAACCTGCCTTTGACGGCATGGTGCTGCGCTACCCGCTGAACAGCTGATGTTTGAACTTGTCGAAGTCATTCTGCCCGTCTTTTTGGTCGTCGGATTTGGCTATCTTGCCGTTTGGCGGGGTTTGATCACGGATGGCGCCATTGATGCGTTAATGGGGTTTGCGCAGAAAATTGCCATTCCGTTTTTGCTGTTCCGCGCGATCTCGACGCTCGATTTGTCTGTCGGGTTTCAACCGGCACTTTTGGTCAGCTTTTACAGCGGTGCGCTGGTTAGTTTTGCGGCCGGCGTTACCGGCGCCCATTTCCTTTTTAAGCGCGATTTGGAAGACAGTATTGCTATTGGCTTTGGCTGCTTGTTTTCCAATTCGGTTCTGCTGGGATTACCGATTTCAGAACGCGCCTTTGGCCCTGACAACCTAGCCGCCAACTACGCGATCATCGCCTTTCACGCGCCGTTTTGTTACGCGGTTGGCATCACCTCGATGGAGATCGTCAAGGCCAAGGAACCCAGTGCACGGGTCTTGTTCGCCAAAGTCACCAAGGCGATGTTCAAGAATGCTCTGATCTTGGGAATACTCGCGGGGGTGATCGTTAACGTCAGCGGATTTACATTGCCGCTTCCGGTGACCGATGCGGTTGACCTGATCGCACGTGCAGCCCTGCCGACGGCGTTGTTCGGGCTGGGCGGCGTGCTATATCGTTACCGCCCAGAAGGAGACCTGCGCATCATCGCCATGGTCTGCGCGATATCCCTGATCCTGCACCCCGTGATTGTCTATTCCTTGGGCAGCCTGACAGGGCTTTCAAAGCCTGCGTTTCGATCGATGGTTTTGACGGCGGCCATGGCACCGGGCATCAACGCCTATCTATTCGCTGACATGTACGACCGCGCGCGGCGTGTTGCGGCGTCGTCCGTATTACTCGCAACCGTGCTAAGCGTGTTCAGCGCGTGGCTTTGGTTGGCGATACTCGGGTAGATTATCCGTTCAGGGCTTTTGCAAGCTCGGGGGCAAAGCGTTGATCATAATCGTCGCCGATAAGCGGTCCGATGAATTTGAATAGAACGGTGCCATTCTCATCGAGAAGAAACGTCTCGGGCGGGGCCGACACGCCCCAGTCAAACGACGTGCGACCCGTCGGATCAAACGCGATGGCTGCAAACGGATTGCCGTCTTTGCCAAGATACTTCAACGCATCCACAGAGCGGTCATTAAAGTTAATACCGACGATGTGAATACCCTGCGCGGCCAGTTCAAGCAGCTTTGGATGCTCGGCGCGGCAAGGAGGGCACCAGCTGGCCCAAAAGTTGACCATCGTCACCTTGTGACCCTTTAGCGTTTCAGCCGTCACATTCGGATAGTCGCCCAAGGCGTCCTCGGTCACAATGGGCGCTGGTTTGCCGATAAATGTAGACCGCAGATTGCCCCCGTTGTCCGAGAAATTGCCAATGTAAAACATGATCGCAAGCGCTGCAAAAATCAGCAAAGGCGCCATCATCAAGGGACTGATCTTACGCATCGTTCTTGCGCTCTTTCTCATAGTCGGCCAAGTTTCGTTTGACCTTAGCCGAACGTGCCAAGCTTTGCCAAATCAGGACCACAAGCACCGTAATCGACACGGCATAGGCGGATAATACGGGAACTGCATATTTGCCGAGTTCAACCATTACTGCATCCTTTCTCTGGCTAGGTAAGCGCGTAGCTGACGGGCGCGAATTTCCGTCCGTGTTCTAAGAAGAACGAGTGCAAGGAAGATCAAAACAAAACCGGCGATACTGACCAGTAAGGGGTGATAGAAGATATCGGCTACGTTTTCTTCCTTGTCTAACGAAAGGGATGCGCCTTGGTGCAATCCTTGGTTCCAAAAGTTGACCGCGTAGCGTGACAGCATCGCAAAGACCGATCCGACGATGCATAGAATGGAAGTCAGATCGGCGGCGGTGTCGTCGTTGTCAATCGCTGACCATAGGGCGACATAGCCAAGGTAGAAAAGGAACAAGATCAAGAATGACGTCAGACGCGGATCCCAAACCCACCAAGTGCCCCACATCGGTTGACCCCAGATCGCCCCTGTAAGCAGGGCGATGATGGTCATGGCAATCCCGACTGGCGCGGCCGCGCGCGCGGCAAGGGCGCTAACGTGATGGCG
>Ga0316204_10010332_pt1 | contig 12066 bp, 13 predicted proteins | sample 6monrhotite_MG_2_FD_205661 | JGI IMG/M metagenome (GOLD analysis project Ga0316204, IMG submission 205661) | Microbial mat bacterial communities from mineral coupon in-situ incubated in ocean water Damariscotta River, Maine, United States -... | ecosystem: Environmental > Aquatic > Marine >...
TACTCTCAGCACCGCTGGCATTCGCCTGTGACTACCCGGCACCGCCAAAAGACCTCCCTGACGGAAATTCAGCGAACATTGATGAAATGAAAGCCGGTGTAAAGGCGATCGCCGCCTACCAGGAAATCATGAGTACGTATCTTGCTTGCATCGAGGCCGATGAAATTGTCGCCATACAGGCAATCGCAGATGATGACGAAGACAGTAAACAACAGCGAGCAATCATGTTTGAAAAAAAATATAATTCAGCCGTTGAGGAACAAACTCGTACCGTCGAGGAATTCAATATTGAGATTCGCGAGTATAAAGCGCGCTCGAACTAGCGGACCGCTAAATCACTCACGTCAAAGCCCGTCGATCGGCGGGCTTTTTCTATTCCAGAGGCGTTTCCTACAGGTTATCGATCTCCCGACCGATATCTCGCTTGTTTTCAGTAACGATTCGCTCCAATACTCGAATACGCTCCTCTAGCTTTTCAATTTTAGCCAGCGACTCTTCGAGTTCCGGATCATGCTGATTCTTCTCATGTTTCATCTTTAAATACTTTTTATAACTGTCCGCTGCCAAAACAACGATAACAATACAAACAACGTAGAACATAGTATTCATTGACGCATCCCTTTACCCGTTCTGTTAATCAAAGCCTGCTGAGCTCCTGCTCAATCTGAAAGCGCTTCGAAGTGACGTGTTTTTCAAGCCGCGCAAGTCGCTCATCCATCGATTCACAACGACGATTAATGTCTGCTGCTATCGTTGACTTGAGTACCTCGGTTGAGTCTGCTTCTTTACGTTTCCTGCGCTGACGCCTTCGCCCACAACATCGATCAACCTTACTGCTTGCTTTGTCTTCATGGTAATGGCCGGACTCAGATGGAATGAGAAAGACGGCTGCCAAATAAGCAATTATGGTCACGGGCATTGTCATCAGGAAGGCGATAACTGCCAATAGCCGTGTCACTTTTAGATTGAATCCAAAATGGCCCGCCAGGCCAGCGCAAACGCCGCCCAAGACAGCTCGATCTCTATCCCTGTAAAGCCGGCGTCCCGACTCGACGCCCATAGTTGTCATGAATGTCTCCAATGATCTCTTTTATAGCGATACCAGAATTCATTTTCGCTGTTGCTTCCTGAATAGACGAGTGGCTTTTCCTTGATGAGAACCGTCGCTCCCAAATATAGGGCCGCAGTAACCCAGGAGAACAGCAGCAGAGAAATAAATGCGATGACTCTGACGGTACCGATTCGGAAGTTGAAACGATCCGCGATTCCCGCGCAAACGCCAAACATCCACCCATTCTCGCGGTCGCGATAGAACCCTCTCAAAGGCCCATAGTCAGTATTCCAGCTAGCTCGACTCATCGTTTCCTCCTCCATGCGATGATTACTCTGCCTCCGCAGTTTCAGCTCTGTCTGCCGCTACGCGACGCTTCAGTGCATCAAGTTCCTCTTTCACCGACTCTTCCGCTTCAAGACCTGCAAATTCATGATTCAGATCTTTGGGTAGACCGAGGTCGTAGGCTTCAACTCTGCCTTCGACATCATCTATGCGCCGTGTGTACTGCTCAAATCGGACCATAGCGTCGTCGATTTTGTAATCGTGAATTTTCTTGCGCGCTGCCAATCGACTGTTAGCCGTTTTATGCCTGGCCAATAGCGCCTTTTGTCGCGTCTTCGCGTCGTCCAGTTTACTCTCAAGGCGCGCGATATCTTCGTTGAGCTTGGCTAAGCCTTCATCGACGGCAAAATAGTCCTGTTTAAGAACATCGACCGCCGCCGCGACTCTGGACTTCTCGACAAGCGCCGCTTTCGCAAGATCCTCGCGGCCTTTACGCAACGCGAGTTCCGCCTTGCCATCCCAATCATGCAGATCTCGATCTAACATCTCGATACGGCGATTCAGGTCTTTCTTATCCGCGATCGAACGCGCCGCAGCTGACCGAACTTCGACTAAAGTGTCCTCCATCTCCTGAATCATCAGACGGACTATTTTTTCCGGATCTTCTGCCTTGTCCAAAATCGCATTGATATTGGAGTTCACGATATCGCTGAATCTCGTGAAAATGCCCATGGTCATTCCTCTCGTTTGTTTGATGCCTACCTGTAAAATTGCATCAATCGTGCCAAGTCATGAACAAGCCATCTATGTTATTGTTTTTTAATAATAATATCGCATTAAACGCCCTCAATTTCGAAACCAAAGTTTAGCTAATTACGCTAATTATTAGCCTTTTTCGTCATAATTTGGCTTAATTCGCCAATGGATAGAATTAATCAACCCCAGCAGATCATCGGTGAGGCCCCAGTATTCCTCGAAATGCTGGAACACGTGTCCAGAGCCGCCCCGCTGTCCAAGCCCGTGCTGGTTGTTGGTGAACGAGGCACCGGGAAGGAACTCATCGCATCCCGCCTGCATTTCCTGTCGAACCGCTGGGAGCAGAGTGTCGTGAAGGTTAACTGTGCGGCTCTTACCGAATCGATTCTGGAATCGGAGCTGTTTGGTCATGAAGCTGGTGCCTTTACGGGTGCCGCAAAGACCCACGTGGGCCATTTCGAGCGCGCTGATGGCGGCACATTAATTCTCGATGAACTCGCGACAATTTCTCTTCGGATGCAGGAGAAGATACTGCGCACGATCGAATACGGTGAGATACAACGCGTCGGAGGCAGTGAAACGCTGCAGGTTGATGTGCGCATCGTTGGTTCGACCAATTCTGATTTGCAGCGACTCGCCGCCGAGGGTCAATTTCGGGACGACTTACTTGATCGTCTCGCTTTCGATGTTATAACTGTGCCGCCGCTGCGGGAGCGCATTGAGGACATCATGCCGCTTGCCCATGCTTTTGCAATAAACATGGCCAGCGAACTGAAGTGGAGTTACTTCCCGGGTTTTAGTTCGCGAATTTCGTCAGCCCTGCTGCGTAACAAGTGGCCAGGCAACGTACGTGAGCTGAAGAACACGATTGAACGCTCGGTATACCGATCGACCAATCAGGAGCAACCGATTACCAGGCTGGCGCTGGACCCGTTTGACACACCGTTCAAAATTGAAGAACCGACCTCCGCGAAAAGGAAGAGCGTAATGCCGCAGAGAGCGCCGCTCTTGCCGGCCGATTTGACTCAACGCCTGGTCGATACGGAAGTGAATCTGCTTACGGCCGCCTTGGAAAAAGCCCGATTTAATCAACGAATGGCGGCGGACTTACTGGGGCTAAGTTATCACCAGTTTCGGGGCAAGCTGCGAAAATTCAACATAGGCAGCAAGCCCTGAAACCGGTGATAGGGGGTATTCCTGGCCGGCAGCGCTTAACTCTCGTCGCGATAGCGACGCACATAAATCGCACCGGTACACAGCAGTCCGCAGACCACCAGTCCGGCCCACATCGCCGGGCTTGTAACAAATTTGACGATGTCCAGGTGCTGCAGCAGATTGGTAGCGCCTTCGCTTAAGCGCCACTGTTCCTCTTCAAAGAAACTTTCGATGTCGACAGTTCGGAATATGGGTAGTGAATCACCACGGCCGAGCACATTTTCGGCAAAGACATGGGTTCGCAAAATAATGCCTTCCAGAAGTCCGATCAGGACCAATGGCATGAACGCTATCAACAAAGGAGAGCGTTTCGCATACGCCGACACAAGCAAGAACCAGCCAATAAAGGGTGACATCCATATACCGCTGGCGAGCACAACGATAAACGCTGCCAGCCAATTGTCGATGAGGGAGACCGATCCCCAAATCAATACACTCGCATCGGCACCTTTCATTGACACCCAGATACTCGTGATAACCAGGTTGACCAAGTGGGTCGCAATGATTCCAATCATGGTCGCGGCTGGGATCACCAGGAGCGCTGTCAGCAACTTCGAGATGACGGTTTCGGCATCGGTCACAGGGAGCGAACGCCAAAAAAGGATGCTCTTGTCTTTTCGCTCCGCGTATAACGAGTCCAGGCAATAGAATACGGTCAGTATCGCCAAAGCGATAACGAATACCCAGGATGTACCGATGAAAAAGCCTGTAAGAGCAGCTTTGCGCTCTGCGTCACCGGCAATGTTTTGAGCGCCGAATATCGCAATGTCGAGTTGTGCCGCATAGCCGGACGCGAATACCAGCATCGCCAGCACGCCCAGAGTCACAATGCTCGAAATCGCGATGGGCGTCACGTAGATGGAGCGATGCTCCCATAGTTCGCGTTTTAGCAAGGCTAATTGATGCGTAATCATTTGCGTGCCCCCTTAACCTTCGCAACGAAGAGATCGGCAACGGATGGTGTTCTTAAATCTCCATACCCCTCCAGATGTTCACGACTGACACCCTCGAAGAGCATGACGGATTTACCAAACATCTGATTTTCGGCTATTGGGCCCAGTCCTCTGGCTTTGTCTGCGGCTTCGCCGGACGTCGAAATTTCAACATAGCTGTCACCCAATGACTCCATCGTTGAATCAAGCAATATCTTGCCGTCATTGATGAACATGATGTCCGTCAAGAGATTTTCGATTTCCTCAACTTGATGAGTCGTCACCAGGATCGTGCGTTCTTCATCGAAGTAGTCGTTTAGAAGGTTCGCGTAAAACTCCTTACGGAAAATGATGTCGAGGCCCAAAGTAGGCTCATCCAACACCAGCAATTTTGCATCGATCGACATGATGATCGAGAGATGCAATTGCGTCACCATGCCCTTCGATAATTCCTTCACTTTTGAGGTGGACATGATTTTCGTCTGCAGCAGCAGTTCCTCGGCTCGCTTGCGAGAAAAATTCGGGTGTATAGCTTCCACGTAATCCAGTAACTGCGTGACACGAATCCAGCGAGGCAGTACGGCAACGTCAGCGATAAAACAGATATTGCGCATCAGATCCTTACGCTGCCTGAATGGATCCAGACCCATCACGGACAGCTCGCCTTCACAATCGGTCAGTCCCAGCACCGCTTTGAGCAAAGTGGTCTTACCCGCCCCGTTTGGGCCGATCAGGCCTAGAATCTTGCCGCGTTCAATTTCAAAACTGACGTTATCAACAGCGGTAAACGAACCAAATTGCTTCGTTACCCCCTTAGCGCTGACGAGACTAGTCATTCTCCCCTCCAGAATCCTTGGATGAACTATCTGCTTCGGCCTGCCTGAATAAGTCTGCAACATCGAGCTCCAGACGTTCTATCGTCGCGACGACCGCCGGCCATTCTTTCTCAAGAAACCGCTGTCGTTCGGCCTTCAGAAGCATCGTGCGAGCACCCTCATTAACGAACATGCCTCTGCCACGTTTTTTCTCAACAAGACCTTCGTCGACCAGTTCCTGGTAGCCCTTTAGTACGGTCAGTGGATTGAGTCGGTATTCGGCCGCGACGTTCCTGACAGATGGCAAGGCATCACCGTCCCCGAGCACTCCCTCGAGTAGCATCGCGACGACCCGGTCTCTGAGTTGCCGATAAATCGGCTGGTCTTCATTCCATTTCGGGTCCATTACGTATCCATTCCTTGTAACTTCAGGATTTGCATGTAAAAAGGCGCCGGTCCGCTAGTTCGGACCGGCGCGAGTGTTCCGTCGCTAATTTACTCGTCTTCGCCACGGAAATGACCTAAATCTGTAACAAGTTCGACGCTCACTTTCAGGGACTTATCGCTTAAGTAACCGTGCAAGTGCAGCGAGGTTGTGTCCTCAATACTGAGCACCGGATCGACAGACAGGTTGCTATCAGCCGGGTCGGCGCTCGCGTTGGCCTGTCCTGTAACCAGAGCCACAATCATGAGTAGCATGACGGTAAGGCTGACGTAGTCGTTGAAATATAGGATTGGCTTGGACATTTTTCTTCCGGGGACCCTTCCCCGCCTCTTAGTGAGCTAGTGTTATAGTTGACTATAACACTGAGATTACTGATTGCAAGCTTTTTTTGCACCCCGCTAACCCAATACTGGCCTGCAAGCCGTTAATAAATGTGAGACCCGTTAAGGAATATCGATGCTTCTGAATAGGCAGGCTATGGCGCAGAAACTGACAATATCGTCCGCCGAGCTTTGCACGGCCACTCAGCTGGCCTATCCTTCTGCCATGGGCCACATACCTGAAGATAGTGCGCTGATGCTGCGTTATAAGGATGGCGACATGGCGGCGTTCGAGACACTCTATCGACGCCACAACGATGCCCTGTACCGATACCTGCTGCGCCTCAGCCGTCATCCGGCGACGGCTGAAGACGTCTTTCAGGATGTCTGGGGGAAAATCATCAAAGCTCGCGCCAACTACAGGCCAACCGCGAAATTCACCACTTTTATGTATCGCGTGGCGCATAACTGCTTTATTGACCACATTCGTCGCAATAAGCGACATATACATAACAATGAATTCGAACCCGAATTGCACGCGGATACATCGGAGTCACCCGACACCATTACCGAGCGCAGCCTGGCTAAAGAACGCCTATCAAAGGCTCTGCTGGAGTTGCCAGAGGAGCAACGAGACGTATTTTTGCTGCATGAGGAAGCCGGACTGAATATTGATCAGATTGCATCGGTAACCGGCAGCAACCGCGAAACGGCCAAAAGTCGTCTGCGCTATGCGGTCGGAAAACTCCGCATTGCCATTCAGGAGCCACAATGACCAACGAGCAAAATACAGAGGAATTGGACAGGCTCGTATCAGACACGTATCGCGAGCTATCACAAGAGCAAACCCCCGAGCAGCTGAATCGGGCTATTCTGCAGATGGCGGCTGCGGCGAATACGCGCGGCGGCGCGAGAAGTGCTTTATTCTCAGCGTGGATGAAGCCCGTCGCGGCAGCCGCAACGATCGGCTTGACCCTGGCGATCGTCCTGGAGTTGACCGAGGTTCCCTCGGCTATTGAGCAACAGAGTATTGCGCCTGCGGTCGTCATCGAAGACGAACCGCTGGCCGAAATTGATATAAGCGAAGTAAAGTCGAAACGCAGTCTTAATGCGTTTACCCCGTCGGCACCGGGTGGCGTTTTACCAGCCGCCAAAACAACAGATGCGGGCAGTGTCATCGCGTTGGAAGAATCCGCTGTAGAAAATATTGCGCAAAAGGAGCGGGCGGCTCGATCAATGGCAAGCGACAGCAGCACGTCTTTTGCGGTGTCCAGTGATCTGGCCGCGGAGCCGAAAAAGGATTCGGACACAGCCGATGCCTGCGACGCTTTGGCCCGACAATCGGCAAAGAGTTGGCTCACGTGCATAGAAGAACTACGCGATTCAGGTGCGAATGAGCTGGCTGATCTGGAATACAGGGCCTTGATCAATGAATACCCCCTGGAAACTGCCGATCTCGAGGCGAATAAGTAGTCAACACCAGTGCCTGACGCTGCTGCCGGTGCTAAAATTGCCGGCCCGAACTACTAACAAAAAATGCCCAGGAATCACTACTCATGAAAGCTCCCGTACGCGTCACAATTACCGGGGCTGCTGGCCAGATTGGCTACCAGCTCGCATTCCGTATTGCCTCTGGTCAAATGCTGGGCACCGATCAACCGGTCATTTTGCAGTTGCTGGAAATACCACCCGCATTGCCAGCCTTGCAGGGTGTGGTGATGGAGCTCGACGACTGTGCCTTCAGCACGCTTGCCGGAATCGTCGCTACAGACAACCCGGATGTCGCCTTTAAAGACAGTGACTACGCCCTGCTCGTCGGCGCCCGTCCTCGCGGCCCGGGCATGGAGCGCAAAGATTTGCTGGAAGCGAACGCGGCTATATTCTCAGTGCAAGGCAAAGCCATCAATGAGCACGCCAGCCGCGATATCCGGGTATTGGTGGTCGGAAATCCCGCCAATACCAACGCATTGATTGCCAGTAGCAACGCGCCCGACATTGATTCTGGCAACTTTACAGCGATGACGCGGCTGGATCACAATCGAGCTATGGCGCAGCTCGGCGCAAAAACTGACAGCCATGTGAATGACATCACCTGTATGACGATCTGGGGTAACCATTCGGCGACACAGTACCCGGACGTGAACCATGCCAAGATCAAAGGAGAGAGTGCGGCTGCACTTGTCGACCACAGTTGGCTCGCCGACGAATTTATTCCTGTTGTACAGCAGCGCGGTGCCGCCATCATTAAAGCTCGAGGCGCGTCCTCGGCTGCGTCTGCGGCGTCTGCCGCGATTGACCACATGCACGACTGGGCGCTTGGCACTCCCGACGGTGATTGGGTCAGCATGGCAATCCCTGCGGATGGTAGTTACGGCATCGAGCCCGGTATCATTTACTCCTATCCGGTGCGTTGCAGCGGTGGCCGTTACGAAATCGTTCAAGGACTCTCGATTGATGATTTTAGTCGTGCGCGAATGGAAACGACGGAGCAAGAATTGCGTGAGGAGCGTGCCGCGATAGAAGAACTCTTATAGGAACTACTATAAAGTGAGTGGGCACGAATGCTCAGCACAATTGATAAGGTGGAAGAGGGTTAAGACTTGTTCGAATTTACCGTAGGTTTATTTTGGTTTTTGCTGTTTTTTGGCGGTGGCGTTTTCCTCGCCTATAAACGCATTGACCTGCAAACGTCGACCATCGCGGCCGGCATCGCAGTAGCGGCTTACGTTTTTTTTGGCGACGGTTACCTGATCTGGAAGGCCCTTCTGATAGCCGTATTTGGCGTGATAGTCGTTTTCAATGTAATCGAGTTCCGACGCGAAAAGATTACAAAGCCCATGCTGGCGATTTATCGCACGATGTTGCCATCCATGTCGGATACAGAACGCGAGGCGCTCGAAGCTGGCAGCGTCTGGTGGGACGGAGAGCTATTTTCGGGGATGCCAAATTGGGACCGACTGATGTCATACCCGGCCCCCCAATTGTCCGATGAGGAGCAGGCATTCCTGGATGGCCCTTGCGAAGAGCTTTGCCAGATGCTCGATGACTGGGAAATCTGTCACGAGCGTGCGGATATGCCAAAAGCGGTTTGGGACTACATTATCGAGAAGCGCTTCTTCGCGATGATCATTCCAAAACAATATGGTGGACTCGAGTTTTCGGCTTATGCGAATGCGGTCATCATTTCAAAGCTCGCGAGCCGCAGTCCGACAGCCTCATCAACAATAGGCGTACCAAACTCACTGGGGCCGGCAGAGTTATTACTGCATTACGGAACCGATGAGCAAAAACAACATTACCTGCCTGGTCTGGCCGCCGGCACCGAAATACCCTGCTTTGCTTTAACCTCGCCGCAAGCGGGGTCTGATGCAGCGGCGCTCATCGACAATGGCGTTGTTTGCAAAGGCAAGTGGCAGGGAAAAACGATCACCGGTATTCGCCTCAACTGGGACAAGCGATACATCACGCTTGCACCGGTCGCAACGGTGCTCGGACTAGCCTTCAAACTGAATGATCCGGACCACCTCATTGGCGATCAGGACGAGTACGGCATCACCGCAGCCTTAATTCCGACTGACATTGAGGGCGTCGAGGTTGGCCGACGACATTACCCGTTGACGATTGCGTTCCTAAATGGACCGACGACCGGCAAAGACGTTTTCGTGCCGTTGGACTTCATTATTGGTGGCACCGAAATGGCGGGCAAGGGCTGGAAGATGCTGGTCGAGCTGCTGTCAGTCGGTCGCGCAATCACATTACCTTCGACCTCATCTGGCGGTGGCCAGGCAGCGAGTTATTCCAGCGGCGCTTATGCGACGATTCGCAAACAGTTCAACACCTCGATCGCCAATTTCGAGGGCGTCGGCGAAGCGCTGACTCGAATCGCCGGTCACACCTATATTATGAACGCCGCAGTCGCCGTTACCTCCGGCGCTATCGATCAAGGCGAGAAACCAGCAGTTCCTTCAGCAATCCTTAAATACCACTGTACCGAACTCAGCCGCAAAGTCGCGAATGACGCTATGGACATTCATGGCGGCAAAGGCGTCATGCTGGGTCCGAAAAACTATCTCGGCCGCGCTTACATGGCAACGCCGATTGCCATCACCGTTGAGGGCGCAAATATCCTGACGCGCAGTTTGATTATTTATGGTCAGGGCGCAATTCGCTGCCATCCGTTCGTACTAAAAGAATTACAGGCGGCCGGTGATGAAGATCTGGATCGTGGGCTTATCGAATTCGACGAGGCGTTGTTCGGTCACATCGGTTACGCCGTTAGCAATATGGCTCGATCGTTCTTCCTCGCCCTGACGCACGCCAAATTCAGTAGGGTGCCGCTGAATACGCCGACACGACGTTACTATCAGAACATCAATCGTTATAGCGCCGCATTTGCGCTCGCATCCGATTTTGCGATGCTCACCTTAGGGGGTGAGCTCAAGAAGCGCGAATTACTATCGGCCCGCCTCGGCGACGTGCTGAGCTCCATGTACCTGGCCTCAACAGTACTCAAACACTTCGAGAACCAGGGCCGACGAGCAACGGATTTGCCGCTAGTCGAATGGTCCGTGCGCACCCTCATGTATCAGGCACAAGAGGCGTTGCATGCGTTCTTGCGTAACTTCCCGAACCGCTGGGTTGCGGCATTGCTGCGCGCATTCATTTTCCCGCGCGGACGCACTTATTCGGCCCCTTCCGATGCGATCTCCAGAAAAGTTGTTGGATTAATCACGACACCCGGCGAAGCCCGCGAGCGTTTGTGTGAATTGGCGTATACCACGCTTGAGCCGGGCAATCCGCTGGGCTTGCTGCAGGAAGCGCTTGTGCTGACCAAGGAATTCGAGCCGATAGAGAGGCGCCTGCGACAAGCGCGCAAAGAAGGGCTCTTGTCCTCGGATTATCTCGGCGACCAGATCGGCGAGGCCGAAAAGGCTCAGGTCATCAGCAAGGCCGAGGCGCGCAACATGCGTGCTTACCATGAAAAAGTACTTGCGCTCCTGGCCGTAGATGACTTTGCGCCGGAAGACCTCGCGCGCAGTCCAAACATAGCGCGTGAGCCTGTCGCCAACAAGATCACTAAAAAGAAATCGGCTGCGAAGAAAACCGCAAAGAAGGCGGCCAAAAAGACCACGAAAAGCAAGAAGAAAGTCTGATTTCGTGGCAGTAGTTGATGACGAATAGCGCCGGCCCACTGTATGAAATGAATTTCGTCGTTTCTGACGATATTCTCGCTGAGGTCGATCAGTGGCTTGGGGAAATCGTCGTAGCCGCACGACGACGAGACGGCATTGCTGACGCCCGGGTATTCGAAACCCACAATGCTACGGAGGGCAATGTCGGTCGTACCTGTCAATTTCAGGTCGATACCGACAATGCGCTCCTGGAACTTCTTGACGGCTACTTCTCGGATATCGATGCAGAGGCCACAGTAAAATACGGCGATCAGATAACCCTCGACAATCGCACATTGCACGCGGAAGAGCCGCTGACTCTGCCGGCAAACGAGAGTCCGGTGTGCTTAAACTGTGGCGCTCACCTAAGAGGCCAGTATTGCGGCCTCTGCGGACAACGATCGCGCAGCCGCTTGATCAGTATCTGGGAACTGCTGCGCGAAGCGTTTGGTGACTTGCTGGAATTGGATTCTCGTCTTTGGCAAACGCTCGTTCCGCTATTGGTGCGACCCGGTCAACTCACGCGCGACTATCTCGAAGGTCGGCGCGCACGTTATATGCCGCCGTTTAGAACCTATCTCGTTCTCAGCGTCATGTTTTTCGTCGTCGCATTCTTCGATCCGGCGGAAGACCTCAGCCTGCTATTCGAGCCGGAGCCCGAACCGACGGCAGAGGAAATCGCCAATATTGAAGAAAGCAAGGCCGAGGCTGCTGCCCTCCAAGAATCAAAAAATGCAGCAGCCCGCGAGGAACTGGAGAAACTTGCAGCCAGTGGCGTTCTTCCAGATGATGTTACTGATGTCGATGACAGCTTCTCAATCAACCTCGGTTCGGACAGTGAAGACAGCGAGTTTTTCGGCGATTGCGAAAACGCGAGTATTTCGGACGAAGAAGACTTACCAGGGTGGTTCAGGACGCGATTTACAGACGAGCGCGTCAAACAGATTTGCCTGGATAACAAGGCTCGCGGCAGAGAGAACTTTGCCGACGCCATTCTCGACAACATTCCGGTAGCGCTTATCGTTCTGTTGCCAATCATGGCTTTGGTGCTAAAACTGCTATACCCGCTTTCAAGG
>Ga0316204_10010335_pt1 | contig 12062 bp, 12 predicted proteins | sample 6monrhotite_MG_2_FD_205661 | JGI IMG/M metagenome (GOLD analysis project Ga0316204, IMG submission 205661) | Microbial mat bacterial communities from mineral coupon in-situ incubated in ocean water Damariscotta River, Maine, United States -... | ecosystem: Environmental > Aquatic > Marine >...
TATTCACGTGCCGGAAGGGGCGACGCCGAAAGACGGCCCGTCTGCCGGTGTGGGCATGGCCACGTCGATCGTCTCGGTGCTGACCCAGAACCCGGTCCGCAAGGACGTCGCCATGACCGGTGAAATAACCCTGCGTGGACGTGTTCTGCCGATCGGTGGTCTGAAGGAAAAACTGTTGGCAGCCCACCGTGGTGGCATCAAGACAGTTTTGATTCCGAAGGAAAATGAAAAGGATCTGGAAGAGATTCCAGACAATGTTAAACGCGGTCTGGAGATCCTTCCGGTCTCTACAGTCGACGAAGTCCTGGCTACGGCCCTGGTTAACCCGCTGGTCCCTATTGAGTGGGATGAAGACGAAGATGGCGAAAAGGTATCAGGTAAAGATAAGAGTTCGGATCGGGATGGCGTCGTAACGCATTGAGTACATTGCTGAAACGAAAAAGGGGGTGCTGATGCACCCCTTTTTTTTATCAAAAATGCAATAGAAATTTAAGAAAAATAGTTCTAAAAAAACGTCGGAAAAGCGCAGAAAACTGGGGATAACTCGCTTTTTCCCTTTGACGAAAAGGGTTGTCCCCCGTACACTTTTCAAACTTTCGAGACGAGCACTAGCTTTTCAAGAAGTATAGTTTTGAAAACCAAAAACCAACATCCTGGATTAACCAACATAGAGGGGGCCCAATCGTGAACAAGAACGATCTAGTGGCAAACGTGGCCGAAGCGGCCGATATTTCCAAAGCAGATGCAGCTAAAGCCGTCGACGCAACATTCGACGCTGTTTCATCTGAATTGTCTGGCGGTGGCGAAGTTCGCCTCGTTGGCTTCGGCACATTCAGTGTTGCCGACCGTCGCGCTTCGACAGGTCGCAACCCACGCACAGGTGAAACCATTCAGATTCCGGCCTCCAAACAGCCGAAATTCAAAGCTGGTAAAGCCTTGAAAGATGCTGTGAACAAATAAGCCTCTTTCTTTGATACGATTAACGCCGGTCACAATGTGGCCGGCGTTTTTTGTTGCCTGAATGAACTGCAATGGCAGGAATTTGCTGCTTGCAAAAATAAACTGGAATCTTTCCTCAAATTTTCGCTTTTCCAGCATTGTGTTTTTGCTCGGGGTGCACTAAAAACAGCGCTTCTTCAGGGGCGCTTAGCTCAGTTGGTAGAGCGTCACGTTTACACCGTGAATGTCGGGAGTTCGAGCCTCTCAGCGCCCACCAGAAGAACAAGACGGTTTGGCAGAAATAATACTTCAGTCAAACCACCCAAATGAGGCAAACCGGCTTGACACCTGAACAGGGACGTCGTACATCGGGGCCGCTTCATCATGGGGGTGTAGCTCAGTTGGTTAGAGCGCCGGCCTGTCACGCCGGAGGCCGCGGGTTCGAGTCCCGTCACTCCCGCCATTTCTTGTAAAATCAAATAGTTACCTTGCCCGATGCCTGTCTGACAGCATCGGGGTTGTTGCTTTGTATTGTTTCCCCGGCGGCCCCGAAGGGCCGAATCAGAAAAAATCCCTCGCAGCTGGCCTGTGCGTCATTTTGTAACAAGACAGGCCTTTGATTCACAGATTGGTAGCACTATACTGCCCCCGAATTGTCGCACTGCAACACGTTGCTATTTTCTCTGACTGGTCAGACCTTTAAGCAGGAAAACCGGTCAGGCGGGGCAGGGTGGCGCAGACAAGTGACATACAACGGATTGATCGACCGGCGCTGAATATCCAGGTGCCATATCAAGGTCGACTATTGGGAGTTGAGGACGGGTACGGCGCAATGGAAGAACTGCTTCTCGAATATTTGCCGATCCTGATTTTTCTGGCAGTCGCAGTAGGCCTGTCCATCGTGATGGTCCTGGCGTCAGTGCTTGTCGCACGTCAGAAACCGGACAGCGAAAAACTATCTCCATATGAATGTGGCTTCGAAGCCTTTGCCGATTCGCGGCATCGCTTTGATGTGCGCTTTTATCTGGTTGCAATCCTGTTCATCATTTTTGATCTGGAAGTTGCCTTCCTGTTTCCGTGGGCGATCAGCCTGAAAGAAGTCGGCATGTTTGGCTTCTGGTCGATGATGGTGTTCCTCGGGGTTCTCACAATCGGCTTTATATATGAGTGGAAAAAGGGAGCTCTGGAATGGGAGTAGAAACTTCTACGCTGGTCACGAACAATCACGAAGTGATTACGGACCTGGACGCCCCCTTCCAGCGCATGGCGCAGGACCTGGACGACAAGGGTTTTATCGTTACCGAGCTGGACAATGTCGTGAACTGGGCCCGGACCGGGTCCATGTGGTGGATGACTTTCGGCCTGGCCTGTTGTGCCGTTGAAATGATGCATACCTCCATGCCGCGCTATGACCTGGAACGCTTTGGCGTTGTACCCCGGGCCAGCCCGCGTCAGTCAGATGTGATGATTGTTGCCGGGACGCTGACCAACAAGATGGCGCCCGCCATGCGCAAGGTATACGACCAGATGGCCGAACCGCGCTGGGTGATCTCCATGGGCAGTTGTGCCAATGGCGGTGGCTATTATCACTATTCCTATTCCGTGGTACGTGGCTGTGACCGGATTGTCCCGGTTGACATCTATGTACCTGGTTGTCCGCCAACCGCCGAAGCCCTGTTGTATGGCATTCTTCAGTTGCAGAAGAAAATTCGCCGTACGGGCTCCATTCTGCGTTAGCTGTTCGCATCGACGTTTAAGGTTTCCCCCATGGACGAAGCGCTTACCGAACTTGGCGAATATATCGCCGCCGCACAGCCGGATGCTGTGACTTCGACAACAGTCGAACTTGGACAGCTGACGATCGAGGCCAATGCCGCCGACATCGTCCGTCTGATTACCTTTCTGCGCGATGACAGTAATTGCCAGATGAAGGTGCTGACGGATCTGTTCGGGGTTGACTGGCCGGAACGCGAACAGCGTTTTGAAGTGATCTACAACCTGTTGTCCATGACCCACAATCAGCGTGTTCGGGTGAGAATTCACACTGACGAACGCACGCCGGTGCCGACCATGACGACGGTTTACAGTGCCGCTGGCTGGTTCGAACGTGAAGCCTGGGACATGTACGGTATCATGTTTGACGGCAATCCGGATTTACGCCGCCTGTTGACAGACTACGGTTTTGAAGGCCATCCCATGCGCAAGGATTTCCCGCTGACCGGTTATGTTGAACTGCGCTATGACGATGAACAAAAGCGGGTAGTGTACGAACCCGTACAACTGGCCCAGGAGTTCCGCAGCTTTGATTTTGAAAGCCCGTGGGAGGGTGCAAAATATGTACTGCCGGGTGACGAAAAGGCAGAAGAGGGTGCCTCCTGATGGCTGAAGTTCAAATCAGTAACTACACCATGAACCTTGGGCCGCAGCATCCTGCGGCGCACGGTGTGTTGCGTCTGGTTCTGGAACTGGACGGTGAGGTGATCGAACGCGCAGACCCGCATGTCGGCCTGCTGCATCGCGGTACCGAAAAACTTATCGAATATAAAAACTATACCCAGTCGATCCCGTATTTTGATCGTCTGGATTACGTCTCCATGATGTGTCAGGAACATGCCTATGTTCTGACCATTGAAAAGCTGCTGAACCTGGAAGTGCCACAGCGGGGCCAATACATCCGCGTGATGTTCTCGGAACTGACGCGGATCATGAACCACCTGATGAACGTTCTGGCCCAGGCCATGGATGTGGGTGCCATGACGCCGATGTTGTGGGGCTTTGAACAACGCGAAATCCTGATGGAATTCTACGAGCGTGTCTCCGGTGCCCGGATGCATGCCGCGTATTTCCGTGTTGGTGGTGTGCATCGAGATCTGCCTGCCGGATTGCTGGAAGATATCGCTGAGTGGTGTGAAACCTTCCCGAAGATCATCGAAGATATCGAAACGATGCTGACGGAAAACCGTATCTTCAAACAGCGCAATGTGGATATCGGTATTATCAGCCTGGAAGACGCCATGGACTGGGGCTTTTCAGGTGTCATGATCCGTGGTTCAGGTGCCGCCTGGGATTTGCGCAAGTCGCAACCTTATGAAGTCTACGACAAGATGGACTTTGATATTCCGGTTGGCAAACACGGCGATTGTTATGATCGTTATGTCTGTCGTATCGAGGAAATCTATCAGAGCTTGCGCATCATCAAGCAATGTATTGCGGAAATGCCGGAAGGTCCGGTCTCTGCAACAGAGCACAAAGTGGTGCCGCCAAGCCGGGCAGAGATGAAAAATTCCATGGAAGCCCTGATCCATCACTTCAAACTTTATACAGAAGGTTTTTCTGTGCCGGCCGGGGAAGCCTATGCCGCTGTTGAAGCCCCAAAGGGTGAATTCGGTGTCTATCTTGTTTCTGACGGCAGCGCGAAACCCTATCGCTGCAAGATCAAATCTCCGGCCTACTCGCATTTGCAGGCTTTTGACTTTTTAACCAAGGGCCACATGCTGGCGGACAGTGTCGCCATCATCGGTACCCTTGATATTGTGTTCGGTGAGATTGACCGATGAGTGAACAAAAAGAGGCCAAGGGAACCAAAGAGGTTTTCGCCTTCACACCGGAAATGGAAGAAAAAGCGCTTAACTTCCTGGCTCGGTATCCTGAGGATCGCTCTGCCAGTGCGGTTATGCCGCTGCTTGATCTGGCCCAGCGCCAGAACGGCGGCTGGCTCAGCCAGGCTGGTATGGATTATGTCGCTGACCGTCTGGGTCTTGCGCCGATTCGGGTCTACGAAGTGGCGACCTTTTATTCCATGTATAAACTGAAGCCCATCGGCCAGGTGCATGTGCAGGTCTGCACGACAACACCTTGCTGGTTGCGCGGATCGGATGAAGTGGTCAATACCTGCAAGGACGTCCTGGGGATCGGCATGGGTGAAACCACCGAAGACGGCAAGTTTTCACTGGCTGAAGTTGAGTGTCTGGGGGCTTGCGTCAACGCGCCCCTGATCCAGGTTGGCGACGACTACTACGAAGACCTGGATGCGACGAGTACCAAAGCGCTGCTGGAAGCCTTCAAACGGGGCGACAACGTCAAAACCGGCCCACAGGTCGATCGTCAGACATCGGCCCCTGTTGGCGGCCCAACGACCCTTTCAAACGGGGAGCAAGGCTGATGCTTCAGGATAAAGACCGCATCTTTACAAACCTCTATGGTATTCAGTCGCCATTGCTGGACGGTGCAAAGTCCCGTGGTGACTGGGATGGCACCAAGGCCATCATGGACAAGGGCCGTGACTGGATCATCGATGAGATGAAAGCCTCCAGCCTGCGCGGACGTGGTGGTGCTGGTTTCCCGGCCGGGATTAAATGGTCATTCATGCCCAAGGAGCCGGGTGAAAAGCCTGGCTACCTGGTGGTAAATGCCGATGAAGGCGAGCCCGGTACCTGCAAGGATCGTGACATCATTCGCCACGATCCACACAAGCTGGTCGAAGGTTGTCTGCTGGCTGGTTTTGCCATGGGGGCGGTTGCTGCCTACATTTATATTCGTGGCGAATTCTACCGTGAGTACGAAGTTCTGCAGGCTGCCATCGACGAAGCCTATGAAGCCGGGCTGATCGGCGAAAATGCCTGCGGTTCAGGTTATAAATATGACATCTATGTCCACCGTGGCATGGGCGCCTACATCTGCGGTGAGGAAACCGCCCTGATCGAAAGCCTGGAAGGCAAAAAAGGCCAGCCAAGGCTGAAGCCACCGTTTCCGGCGGCCTGTGGTCTTTACGGTTGCCCGACGACGGTGAATAACGTTGAGACCATTGCGGTAGCCCCGACCATTCTGCGTCGCGGTGGCTCATGGTTCGCCGGTCTGGGACGCGAAAACAACACCGGGACCAAAGTCTTTTGCATTTCCGGTCACGTCAACAACCCCTGCAACGTCGAAGAAGAAATGGGCATTCCGCTCAAGGAACTCATCGAAAAACATGCAGGCGGTGTGCGTGGTGGCTGGGACAATCTGCTGGGTATCATCCCGGGTGGATCATCCGTGCCGATCCTGAACAAGGCTGCCTGTGACAATGTGCTGATGGATTTTGACAGCCTGAAGGCCGAAGGCTCAGGCCTGGGTACTGCGGCTGTGATTGTGATGGATAAATCCACCGACATCGTCCGCGCCATTGCCCGCCTGTCACAGTTTTACATGCATGAAAGCTGTGGCCAGTGTACGCCATGTCGTGAAGGCACAGGTTGGATGTCCAGGGTTATGGATCGTCTGGTCGATGGCGAAGCAAATATCGAGGAAATAGATCTTCTGCAGGAAGTCACCAAGCAGGTCGAAGGCCACACAATCTGCGCGCTGGGTGATGCTGCTGCCTGGCCGATCCAGGGATTGATCAAAAATTTCCGCCCGGAAATTGAACGCCGCATCGTCGAGCGTAAACTTGAGCAGGGTGAGGCGAAATCGTCATCACCTGAAGCTGCGTAAGGTAAGGAAGCACCAATGCCGACACTGTCAATCGACGGCATCGAAGTTACGGTAGAGGACGGCCAGACCGTTCTTCAGGCCTGTGAAGCTGCGGGCATTGAAGTGCCCAGGTTCTGCTATCACGACCGTCTGGAAATCGCCGGTAACTGTCGCATGTGCCTGGTCGAAATGGAACGGGCACCCAAGCCTATTGCCAGCTGCGCTATGCCGGCAGGCGAGGGGATGGTCATTCGCACCAACACGCCGACGGTCAAAAAAGCCCGCGAAGGTGTGATGGAGTTTTTGCTGATCAACCATCCGCTTGATTGCCCGATCTGCGATCAGGGTGGTGAATGTGATCTGCAGGATCAGTCCGTGGCTTACGGCAAGGACCATGGTCGTTATGCTGAGACCAAACGCGCGGTCAAGGACAAGAACCTCGGACCGCTGATCAAAACCACCATGACGCGCTGCATTCATTGCACACGCTGTGTGCGCTTTATCACCGACGTTGCCGGTGTTGAGGAACTGGGCGCTGTATTCCGCGGTGAACATACCGAAATTGGCACCTACGTCGAAGCAGCCCTGACTTCTGAATTGCAGGGCAACCTGATTGATCTGTGCCCGGTGGGTGCGCTGACTTCCAAGCCTTATGCCTTTACGGCCCGGCCATGGGAGCTGAAACATACTGAGTCCATTGACGTGCATGATGCCGTTGGCTCCAACATCCGGGTTGATACCCGTGGCCGCCAGGTTATGCGGGTTCTGCCGACGCTGAACGAAGACATCAACGAAGAATGGATTTCAGACAAAACCCGTTTCGCCTGTGATGGATTGTCAAAACAGCGTCTGGATACGGTTTACGTTAAACAGGACGGCAAGTTACAACAGACCGATTGGGAAGAAGGCTTTGAAGCCATTCGTGCCCGCCTAGATGGCGTTGAAGGCAAACGTATAGCTGCCATCGCCGGTGATCTGGCCTGTGCAGAATCCATGACAGCCTTGAAGGACCTGATGACGGCCCTGGGATCAACCAGCATTGATTGCCGTCAGGATGGCGCAAAGATCGGTGGCGGTGCCCGTGGCGGCTATCTGTTCAATACAACAATCGCCGGGATTGAAGATGCAGATTTTTGTCTTTTGGTTGGCACCGACCCGCGCTTTGAAGCCAGCATTCTGAATGCACGTCTGCGCAAACGCTATCTCAAGGGCGGTTTCAAAATCTATTCTGTCGGTGCTGAACTGAACGCAACCTATCCTGTGACCAACCTTGGTGCCGGATCAGCTATCCTGAAAGAAATCATCGCCGGAAGTCACGATGTCTGCGCCGAGATGGTCAAGGCAGAACGCGGCATGATCATTGTTGGTCAAAATGCGCTGGCCCGTAGTGATGGCGCGCAGATTCTGGCCGGTCTGAAGACCATTGCCGAAAAAACCGACATCGTTACCAGCGACTGGAACGGCTTTAATGTCCTGCACAAGGCTGCGGCCCGTGTTGCCGGTCTTGATCTGGGGCTTATCCCGGGTGAGGAAGGCCTTGATGTGGCGGGCATTCAGGATGCCGCCGGTAAGGGTGGTCTTGATACCATCTTCCTGCTGGGTGCGGATGAACTGGATGCAAGTGCTTTTGGGGATGCTTTCGTTGTCTACATTGGCCATCACGGTGACAGTGGGGCGCATCGTGCCGATGTGATTCTGCCGGCTGCCGCCTACACTGAAAAGTCAGGGACCTATGTGAATACGGAAGGGCGTGTTCAACGCACTGAACGGGCGGCCTTCCCACCAGGGGATGCCCGCGAAGACTGGACGATCCTCCGCGCGTTGTCTGAACGACTTGGTCAGACACTGCCATATAACAGTCTGCCTGAATTGCGTGCCCGTATGGTGGAAGTTGCACCGCAACTGGGCGCGATTGATGACATTGCGGCTTCTGACTGGGGTGACTTTGGCGCTGCCGGTGATCTGGCTGCGGACGACTTCACTTTATCAAACGGTAATTATTATCTTGGCAATCCGATCTGTCGGGCCTCGGACACGATGGCTCAATGTTCGGATCTTTCCCTGAATACGGCAGAAGGGGCGACCGGTACTCATGGCTGAGCTCTGGAACATATATCTCTGGCCCTTGATCTGGATTCTGATCAAGATTCTGGTCATCGTCATTCCGCTGTTCCTGGCCGTGGCCTATCTGGTCTGGTCTGAACGCAAGATTATCGGTCTGATGCAACAGCGCATGGGTCCCAACGTTGTGGGGCCATGGGGCGTCTGGCAATCCTTTGCCGACGTGCTGAAGCTGTTGATGAAGGAAACCATTTTGCCCACAGGGGCGAACAAGGTTGTCTTCCTGATTGCGCCCATGCTGACCTTTGTTCTGGCCTTTGTGGCCTGGGCCGTTATTCCGGTGGGCGAAGGCTGGGTTCTGGCCAACATCAACGTCGGTATCATGTACCTGTTCGCGATTTCCTCGCTGGGTGTTTATGGCATTGTCATGGCTGGCTGGGCCTCGAACTCACGTTACGCCTTCCTTGGTGCGATGCGCTCCGCTGCCCAGATGGTGTCCTACGAAATCTCCATGGGTCTGGTGATCGTTACCGTGTTGATGTGCGTTGGTTCCCTGAACCTGACAGATATTGTCAACGCCCAGAAAACCATCTGGTATGTGATCCCGTTGTTACCCATGGCCGTGGTCTTCTTTATCTCCACGCTGGCTGAAACCAATCGCCATCCGTTTGATCTGCCGGAAGCCGAGGCCGAACTGGTCGCCGGTTATCAGACCGAATATTCCGCCATGTCCTTTGCCCTGTTCTTTGTTGGTGAATACGCCAACATGATCATGATGAGCAGCATGACGGTGATCCTGTTCCTTGGTGGCTGGTTGCCGCCGCTGGACATCGCACCGTTCAACTGGCTGCCGGGGCCATTGTGGTTTGGTCTCAAGGTTGCAGCCATTCTGTTTATCTTTATCTGGTGCCGCGCCGCCTTCCCGCGTTATCGCTACGATCAGCTGATGCGTCTGGGCTGGAAAGTCTTCCTGCCGATGTCCCTGTTGTGGGTTGTTGGTACGGCGGGTGTGCTCGTTGCTTTCGATCTGGCGCCATAGGGAGGCATAAGCGATGTCATTTATTCAACGCAATGTCCGGGCCTGGTTGCTGACCGAACTTCTGACCGGTATGGCCAAGTCTTTCAGCTATATGTTCAAGCGTCGCATGACCCTGAACTACCCTTATGAAAAAGGTCCGTTGAGCCCGCGTTTTCGCGGTGAGCACGCCTTGCGCCGTTACGCCTCAGGCGAAGAACGCTGTATCGCCTGCAAACTGTGTGAAGCGATTTGCCCGGCTCAGGCTATAACCATTGAAGCCGAACCGCGCGAAGACGGCAGCCGCCGGACCACGCGCTACGATCTGGATATGACTAAATGCATCTACTGTGGTTTCTGTCAGGAAGCCTGTCCGGTGGATGCCATTGTCGAAGGCCCGAACTTTGAATACGCCACCGAAACCCGCGAAGAGCTTTTCTATAATAAAGACAAGCTGCTGGCGAACGGGGACCGTTGGGAAAATGAAATCGCTGCAAATATCGCAGTCGACGCGCCTTATCGTTGAGGCGAGGGAAATGAACATGAAACGAGACCGGATCTTTATTAGCCAGACCGACAAGGCGGGGAGGACGCAGCCATGATAATTCAGGCGTTGGCGTTTTATCTGTTCGCCGGTGTGGTCGTTGCCAGTGGTGTTATGGTGGTATCCGCCCGTAACCCGGTGCACTCCGTATTGTTCCTGATCCTTTCCTTCTTCAGCGCGGCCGGGTTGTTTGTCCTGCTGGGAGCAGAATTCCTCGCCATGTTGCTGGTTGTGGTTTACGTCGGCGCGGTCGCGGTTTTGTTCCTGTTCGTGGTGATGATGCTGGACGTTAACTTCGCGGCCTTGCGGGAAGGCGTGCTTGAATATCTGCCCTTCGGGTTGTTGATCGGACTGGTCATGCTGGTTGAACTCGGCATGTTGTACGGTGCCTGGATTACCGGACCGGAAGTTGCCATGACGGCAACATCACCGACGCCGGACATCAGTCAGGTTACCAATACCGAGGCATTGGGACAGCTTCTCTATACCAAATACGTTTATCTCTTTCAGGTTGCCGGCATGATCCTGCTGGTGGCCATGATCGGGGCCATTGTGCTCAGTAACCGGCAACGCGAAGGTGTGCGTCGTCAGGTCATTGCTGATCAGATTGCCCGCACCCGCGAGGACGCTGTGGAAATCAAGAAAGTAACACCGGGAGGGGGTATCTGATGGATATCGGTCTCGGACATTATCTTACCGTCGCAGCCATTCTGTTTACGCTTGGCATCTTCGGAATTTTTCTTAACCGCAAAAACGTCATCGTCATCCTGATGTCGATTGAACTGATGCTGCTGGCCGTGAATATCAACTTCGTGGCTTTCTCCAGTTTTTCCGGCGACATGGTGGGACAGGTGTTTTCCATGTTTATTCTGACGGTGGCGGCGGCCGAAGCGGCCATTGGTCTTGCCATCCTTGTTGTGTATTTCCGAAACCGTGGCTCTATCGCGGTTGAAGACATTAACCTGATGAAGGGGTGATTGAGTTGTATACAGCCCTCGTCTTTTTGCCCCTGGCGGGCGCCATCATTGCCGGTCTTTTTGGCCGCATCCTTGGTGATCGTGGATCGCAGGCCGTTACCCTGATCGGGATAACGACTTCGGCTTTGCTGTCCGTTTATGTCTTCTTTGATGTTACCGGAAACAATAATCCGGTTGTTGTCGACCTCTTTACGTGGATTCAGTCCGACAGTTTTGAAGTTTCCTGGGCCCTGCGCGTTGATCAATTGACCGCCGTCATGTTGATGGTGGTCTGCGTCGTTTCTGCCGTAGTGCACTGGTACTCGGTTGGTTACATGTCACACGACAAGGCCATTCCGCGGTTCATGTCTTACCTGTCGCTGTTTACCTTTGCCATGTTGATGCTGGTAACGGCTGACAACTTCCTGCAGATGTTCTTTGGCTGGGAAGGTGTGGGACTTTGTTCCTACCTGTTGATCGGCTTCTGGTATGATCGCCCGTCGGCTAACGCAGCTGCCATCAAGGCTTTTGTTGTTAACCGTGTCGGTGACTTTGGTTTTGCCCTTGGCATCATGGCCATCTTCTTCACCTTCAATTCGGTTGAATTTGATGTGGTCTTTGCCGCAGCCCCCGATATGGCCGGTAAGACCTTCATGTTCCTCGGCCAGGAATGGGATATCCTGACGACCATCACCATGCTGTTGTTTGTTGGTGCCATGGGCAAGTCAGCTCAGCTTGGACTGCATACCTGGCTGCCAGACGCCATGGAAGGCCCGACGCCAGTGTCGGCCTTGATCCATGCCGCAACCATGGTGACCGCCGGTGTCTTCATGCTGGCCCGTACTTCCCCCTTGTTTGAGTTCGCACCATTCACCCTGGAAGTTGTCACCATTGTTGGTGCGACGACGGCCTTTGTAGCCGCCACCATTGGTCTGGTGCAGAACGACATCAAACGCGTGATCGCCTATTCAACCATGAGCCAGCTTGGTTACATGTTCTTTGCAATTGGTGTCGGTGCCTACCCTGCAGCCATCTTCCACCTGTTGACACATGCCTTCTTCAAAGCGCTGTTGTTCCTGGGGGCCGGTTCGGTCATTCA
>Ga0316204_10010336_pt1 | contig 12061 bp, 7 predicted proteins | sample 6monrhotite_MG_2_FD_205661 | JGI IMG/M metagenome (GOLD analysis project Ga0316204, IMG submission 205661) | Microbial mat bacterial communities from mineral coupon in-situ incubated in ocean water Damariscotta River, Maine, United States -... | ecosystem: Environmental > Aquatic > Marine >...
CCTAAATCTGAATACCAGCAACGAAGGTGCAGAGCCAGTTCCTGGTGAATGGCAAACTTACACATTCGATATGTTAACTCTTTTAGATGCTGGTTTAGATATTAGTGCCATTGATGTGGTCATGATATTTCCTGCTTGGGGCGCTGGTGCAGGTGCTGTCTATCGCATAGACAATGCTGTATTTAAACCTTAGTCGCAATAAGCGTGTTATTTATTATTTTCCTTAAATAACACGCTTTTTTAAATGAGTGTATAGACAAAAATTAGTAGTTTTAGGTTGGTTTATTTGCAGTACAAATTATTGCTTAAACCTGACAATCTAAGATCAGAACGAAAATAAAAGTAGGGTAATTATGAAACACATGACCTTCAAAAAAACGCGCATCGCAGCATCAGTTTCTTTGCTGCTAGGTGCAGGTATGACATTTGCCACATACGCCCAAGAGGCGCAGCCAGCAGATGACGATGTAGAAGTAATCCAAGTAAAAGGTATTCGAGGCAGTTTAGCTCGCTCAATGGACATTAAACGGGAAAGCAGTGGTGTAGTAGATGCCATTTCGGCTGAAGACATGGGTAAATTCCCAGACACCAATCTTGCTGAATCGTTGCAAAGAATTACTGGTGTATCCGTCAGTCGATCCAATGGTGAGGGCAGCCAAATTACGGTTCGTGGGTTTGGACCTGCGTTCAACTTGGTTACTTTAAATGGTCGTCAAATGGCTGGTACCGGTTTTTCCCGTTCATTCAATTTTGAAAATTTATCATCTGAAGGGGTGAGTGCTTTAGAGATATATAAATCTGCACGAGCCGACATTCCAACTGGTGGATTAGGTGGCACAGTCAACATTGTTACCGCTAAACCATTAAATTCGCCAGGGCAGAAATTTGCAGTGATGGCAAAAGGCATTCTTGATACTTCCAACGAAGTAAATGAGGACGTAACACCAGAATTTGCAGCTATATATAGTAATACCTTTGCAGAAGATCGATTTGGTATTGCAGCTAACTATTCTTTTCACCGCAGAGATTTTCAGAAGCAAAGTGCCAATGTGCGTTCATGGCAGTTAAACCCTTCTCTATCTGCTGATGCAGCGAATATTATTGATGGTAGACCGAAGGATGAAAATGGCGACCCTATCAAGCAATATTTAGCTCCAGATGAGACTGGCGCACTTGTTCCGACAGCTGGCGCTTTTTTCCCGCAAGAATTAGGTTATTCGATTGATGATGTACAACGTGAACGAACTAACGCACAGGTTACCTTACAATTTGCGGCAACCGATGACATTATTCTGACTCTTGACCACACCATTTCAAAAGCGACGACAGGAACCAACACTATATCTTGGGGAATGTGGAACGGTAGTTTTGGTGGTAATGCCAATGGTTACGAACTTGATGAAAACGGCACGGCTATTTATTATAACTCATCAGGCGATGATGGATCTTACACCGCAATTAGAGATACTGGTGAAGTAGACTCTGCCGCAACGGGTTTTAATATTGACTGGAATTTCTCAGATAGTCTTAAGTTTACATTTGATGCGCACAACTCTAAAACAAACACCAGAAATGGTTTAGATGAAGGTTTAGGAGCGCAGGCACTGGTGATATTAGGTTCTGCCGATCTATCCAGTAAAGAATATATTTTCCGTGATGGTGATATTCCTGGGTTTAATATCAATTGGAATAATGGTTCGAATGAAATTTCACCCTCTATGATCGGTTCAAATTTTAGTATTTTTACCAACACCCCTGGAGAATCTGAAGTCACTCAATTTAAGTTTGATGGTGAATGGTTACCAGAAAACGATTATGGCTTAATGGCGGTGCGTTTTGGTGTTGGTAAAACAGAACAATCGTTAAGTGGCAGCGGTGGTGCTAATAATGCCAATTCACCGGGCTTCGGTAACGGCACCTTCCAAGAAATCTTCCCTGACAGCATGTTTGAAAGACGTGATTTAAGTGGTTTCCTTGACCAGTTCAATTTTGGAGCTGCGGGTGGAATTAGCCCCGGTTACACTTATACTTACAACATTGATGAAGCCATTGCTCGTCAAATGGCATTCTTAACTGAAGCCGAGATTGGCAGTGATCAATATGTTGTGGGTACATTTGATGGCTTCCCAACCAATAGAATTGACGAAGATACCATTAGTTTCTACATTTCCTCAAACTGGGAATTTGAAGTTAAAGACTATTATGTTGATGTTAACTTTGGTATTCGCTACGAAGAAACTGATATTGTAAGCCCTGCTAAAAGCCGTGTGCCAGAACTAGTTTACTGGGCTGGCGGTGCAGAATGGGTTACCCAGTTTGCCGGAGGCGGAGCGGTTGAAGAAGTAGACTTTACCGGTAATTATGATCTGTTATTGCCTATGTTAGATATTAAGGTTGATCTTACCGATGATATCGTAGCTAGAGCATCAATTGGTAAATCCATCACCCGTCCAACTTTGGGTCAAATGTTAGGTAACTTAAGTGTCACACCTTCACCAAAACTCGGTGCTCGAAGTGCTAGTCGTGGTAATCCAAACCTAAAACCGTTTGAATCCACAAACTTGGATTTGTCATTAGAATATTACTATGAAGAAGCAAGTTATGCTGCTGTGGGTCTATTCTGGAAAGACGTGGCCGATTGGATTGACAATACCACAGTAGCCACCACCATTGATCAGTTTGGACCATTGTACGATGTTTACTTAGGACCACGCTGGAATAACGCTATTGCTGCCATTCAAGGACGTGGAGAACAAGCAACTGATACCGCCATTTACGCAGAAATTGTAGCTGGAGGTGTTGGTTTAGGTGAAAACAATCGAATTTTACCTGTTGATGGCGACCCTTTGATCCAATGGAACATCAGTTCACCAGAAAATGTGGGATCACGAAAAGTTAATGGTATTGAAATGGCCGTTCAGCACTTTTTTGGTGATACAGGTTTTGGAGTGGGTGTCAATGCAACCCTTGTTAGTGGCGATGTTGAATATGATCGAAACATATTAACAGCTCAAGCAATATTACCTGGTTTGAGTGACTCAGCTAACTTCCAAACATTTTATGAAAAAGATGGTTTATCGGTTAAATTAACCCTAGCTTGGCGCGATGAATATTTGATTGGTCAAGGACAGCCTGATACAAGTGATGCACCACCCAACTATGCTGAAGAGTATGCCCAATGGGATATTAGTGTAAATTATGAAGTGAATGAAGACTTAACAGTATTCTTTGATGGGATTAATTTGACTAATGAGACAGAACGCACATATGGCCGCTTTCAAGAGCAATTCTTAAGTGCAGCCCAATATGGTCCAAGATACGTTTTTGGTGTTCGATATAGCATCCAATAAGCAGCATGAATAAAGGCTAATTTTAGCTAATCACAATCTTTCTTTATTGTGAATGTACCAAAAGGAGATCTTATTTAAGATCTCCTTTTTTGTTTTTCAAGTACACATTAATTTAGCTTTATTTGGTGTCTAATAAACTGAAGGCGATCAGATAGGTAGGTTGGGCTTGAGCCCATCATTCTCGCAATTCAAATATATACTGTCATTTGACGATTCTGACGCTAACAAAATCTTCGGTTTGACGCCCTGAAGGGCGACCTACGGGTTATCGTTAGTTGGTCGAGACATATTCTATGGGATGGGCTTGCGCCCATCATTCATATGATTGTGAAATCTAGACCGCTTGTCTTCTCTTTTCCAACTCTTCACGAACTTCATGAGCTTTTTGTTCAGTGATGGGGTATTTGTATACCATCCAGATTGCAATGCCTGAACAGATTGTCGGAATAAAAGCATCAAAAATGCGCATTAAATAAATGGTTTGCTCGGACTGTGCACCACCTAATTCTACGTCGAAACCTGTGTAATTTAATAATACGCCACCACCAGCAAGCGCAACAGCCATACCCAATTTGACTACCCACCAAAATATTGAACCAAACATCCCTTCGCGTCTTTCGTGAGTATTCAATTCATCCATGTCACACACATCAGCAATCATTGAGCCCATCAAAGTAAACAAAGCCCCCAATCCAAAAGCCATAAAAGGTGCCGGTACTAACACCAGCCAAGGGTAATCAGGATGATAAAAGAACCACTTCAACGAATATCCAAGCATAGAAATCGCAGTAGCATAATAAAAGGCGCGTTTTTTACCTATTTTGGTCGATAACCAGGAAACAAAAAAGATAACCGCAAATGTGGTGCCTGCCATCATAGTGCCAGCCCACCCAAAGTACTCGGCACCCATGGATTGGTCGCCAGCAAATACATAATAAATTATCACGTAAATTTGAAATGAAGCCACCAACTGAAAACCATTAAATACCAAAAAGGTAGCCACACACAAATACAAGAAAGGCTTAAACTTCAGAGCAATAAGAAACCCTTTAAAAAAGCCTTTGATAGCCCCTTTAATGGATTTGTCATTTGGATCAGATATGCTATCAGGCATGGGCTGGCTAGCCGGTGGCACAACAAAACGTTCTTTTAACAACAATGCTGGCAGCACACCTACCGTCACGGTAAAAGTAGCAATAATAATAGCTAACCAACCAGCACCTTCAATAATGTCATCAAAACTATCAAGTTGCATAAACCACACAAACCAAGGTGCGACTAAGTACGCGACATAACCCATGGCATTTTGCACCGCCATCAAACGTGTCCGTTCGTGATAATCAGGGGTTAATTCATAGCCTAATGCGACCCAAGGAGTAGCGAACAAGGTGTGGCCAAGTAAAAATATAATTGAACCTATTAGGAAAAACCAAAAATAGAATTCTTCGCTGTACCCTCTAGGAAACTGCCATAGCAGTGCAAAGAGGATACCCGCAGTGATTGCCCCAAAAAAAATGTAAGGTCGTCTTCTACCCCATTTAGACTTAGTATGATCAGAAATATAACCCATCAACGGATCGGTAATCGCGTCAGTCAGACGAGGTAATGCACTCACTAAACCCACCAACGCCGGATTCATTCCTAACCCTAAATTTAGGACCACAACCATGCCTCCCATAGCAGCGGCTAGGATGTTGTTAACAAATGCGCCTAAACCATAAATGAGTTTTTTGGAAAATGATATTTTGTCTTCGGGTGCTGTTTCGAAATGTTGCTGGTCGCTCATAAATGGTTTCCATCACTGGGTTAGGTCGGATGAAAAGAGACTAGTTCAAGGATTGAAAACCCTAGGGAATCTCGGCACACCCAACTTGATTAATAGCAGATTACACAGAATACAATAATCAACAATACTAAAACGACAAGAAGGTAATTTTAACAAGTTGAAGCGGTTTTTTTACATGACATCTACACTTTTAACGTCATTGCAATTTATTCCTAGACACTCTATCCAACTTACCTCTCATCAAGTCCACCCTAGCTTGTTTACATTGTGTAAATTACACAGTGAAATATTGTTGTACTCATAAGTAAAATTTTTGTTAACAAAAACAGTTCAGCAATGACTTTTAGCAACAATGAGTAAATACGGATCTTTAATGTCATCAAACTTATTAATCGACTCAGCAAATAAAATAAAATCATGCGCCGAGTCCTCTAACCAGCCATGCATACTAAACAGCTTAATGAAGCGCATGACAATCGAAGAAAAAATGGGTCAAATGAGTCAGTTTTTTGGCCATGGTGAACATATATCTGAACAACTTGCTGAATCGATTCGACAAGGACGAGTGGGCTCAGTTCTAAATGAAGTCAGACTAGACATTGTTAATGAACTACAACGTTTGGCCGTGGAAGAAAGTAGACTCGGGATCCCCCTCTTAATCGGACGAGATGTCATTCATGGCTTTAACACCATATTTCCTATCCCATTGGGACAAGCCGCCAGTTGGTGCACTGCAACCGTTAAACAATGCGCCCATATCAGCGCACTAGAGGCAGCCACGTCTGGGGTCAATTGGACCTTTGCGCCTATGATCGATATAAGCCGCGACCCTCGTTGGGGTAGAATAGCGGAAAGTTTAGGTGAAGATCCTTATTTGTGCTCAGTCTTAGGCGTGGCCATGTTACAAGGGTTTCAAGGCGACGATTTACAAAAAAATGGCAGTATTGCCGCCTGCGCTAAACATTTTGCAGGATACGGTGCCGCTGAGAGTGGCCGTGATTATAGCACCACCAACATCCCAGAAAATGAATTACGTAATGTCTATCTGCCCCCTTTTAAAGCAGCTGCCGATGCCGGTGTCGCCACTTTTATGTCCGCCTTTAGCGACCTTAACGGCGTACCTGCGTCGGGTAACAAGTGGCTAATGACAGACATATTAAGGGAAGAGTGGGATTACCAAGGTTTTGTGGTCAGCGATTGGGAGTCTGTTGTGCAATTAACCACTCACGGTTTCAGCGAAGATAATAAAGATGCCGCTTACGAAGCCGCAAATGCCGGTATTGACATGGAAATGGTCAGCACCACTTACCTTGACCATTTGCCAGACCTATTAGCAGAAGGCCGCGTAAACATTAAACAGGTTAACTATGCAGTCACAAAAATATTGCAGCTAAAGTGGCAATTAGGCTTATTTGATTCTCCCTATACTGATGCAAACTTGTTACCCAAACCTCTCAATTCAGAGCATTTACAGGTCGCCAAAGAAGCCGCTATCAAAAGCTGTGTGTTACTCAAAAATGCCAACAACATACTGCCATTATCAGCAGAGTCATTAAGTTCAGTCGCTATTATTGGACCTTTAGCTGATGATCCCTATGAGCAACTTGGCACTTGGATATTTGATGGCGACTCAAAACACAGCCAAACCTGTTTGACTGCTATTAAACAATTATTATCCGCTCAAGTCAGTATTGATCATGTTAAGGCTATGGAAACTTCCCGCAGTCACGACCAGACTGGTTTTAAACAGGCGGTTGAATCGGCTATAGCTGCAGATGTAGCCGTATTGATTTTGGGTGAAGAGTCTATCTTATCGGGCGAGGCTCATTGTCGGGCTGAGATTAATTTGCCCGGTTGCCAAGAGCAGTTAATCGACGCGATTGCTCAAACAGGCACACCCATAGTGTTGGTGATCATGGCAGGTAGACCCTTAACTATAGAAGCAATATTACCCAAAGTGGATGCAGTTTTGTTTGCTTGGCATCCAGGTACAATGGCGGGCCCGGCTATCGCTGACTTATTATTTGGAAAAGCTTCTCCTTCCGGGAAGTTACCCGTTACTTTTCCTAGAAAAGTTGGACAGGTACCTATTTATTACGGACAAAAACATTCAGGTAAGCCCGCTACTGAAGCAACTTTTGTGCATATGGATGATATACCTGTGCGCTCACCACAAACATCACTCGGAATGGCCGCCACCCATTTAGACACGCACTTTAGCCCCCTATTCCCCTTTGGTTTTGGTCTGTCTTACACGCAGTTTAGTTACCAAGATCTTGAACTTAACAATAAAACAATCCATCTAGGCGAGACATTAAAAATTAGAGTCATGTTGACCAATACTGGCGACGCGGACGGCGAAGAAATAGTACAATTATATATTCGCGATTTGGTAGGCAGTGTGACCCGTCCAGTCAAAGAATTAAAAGATTTTAAGCGGGTAAAGTTGGCAGCGGGTCAAAGTGAATGGGTCTCATTTGACCTAAGTACTGATAAACTGGCGTTTTACGACAGAAATATGCAACTCAAAACGGAACCAGGTCAATTTCATCTTTGGTTAGGGGGTTGTTCACAAACCGGGTTGCGGCATGAATTTGAGATCATAAATGAATAAAGTACTCCAAAACAAATCGATACAACAAAAAGTAGACGACTTGTTGAGCAACATGACACTCGAACAGAAAATCGGGCAAATGACCCAAGCAGAGCGTATGACCTGCTCGCCACAAGAAGCTAAACATTATCACTTGGGATCTATTTTAAGTAGCGCTGGCTCTAGCCCAGATGACAACTCCCCTAAAGGTTGGGTAGAGATGAACGATGCTTATTGGCAGGCATCAACTCAGCAAGACTCACAACATATTGGGATCCCTATTCTTTATGGTCTTGATGCGATCCATGGCAATAACAACGTTAAAGGCGCAACCATATTTCCTCACAATATTGGATTAGGTGCTGCCAACGATCCTAAACTCATTAAACGTATTGCTGAGGTCACAAGCAAGGAAGTATTAGCTACGGGTGTTGATTGGGCATTTGCTCCCAACCTAGCCGTTGCTCGGGATTATCATTGGGGACGTAATTACGAGAGTTATGCGGAAGATCCAAATCTAGTCTCGCTATATGCCAAAAAGATGATTGAAACCCTGCAAGGTAAACTTAACCAAGATAATATTTTAGCCTGCGCCAAACATTGGGTGGGTGATGGCGGCACACAATATGGTGTAGACCAAGGCGATACCATCCTCAGTTGGGAAGAATTACAAGCAACCCATATTCAGCCCTACAAAGCCGCAATCAAAGCGGGAGTGCTGAGTATCATGGTGTCTTTTAGTAGCTGGAATGGTGACAAATGTCATGCCCATAAATTTTTACTCGTGGATATCCTGAAACAAAAAATGGAGTTTGACGGCATTGTAATCTCCGACATGCAAGGCATTGATTACTTAGAAGACGACTTTTATCTGGCGGTCGCACAGGGTGTAAATGCGGGTATCGACATGTTTATGGTGCCCAGAAACTGGCAGCTTTTTATCGAAAACTTACTCAGCCACGTTGAACTCGGTACTGTGTCTATAGGCAGAATTGATGAAGCTGTCAGGCGTATTTTATCTGTAAAGTATGCATTTGGATTATTTGATAAGCCGCGCCCTGCCCTGCGTAAGTGGTCAAATCACACTTCATTTGGCTGTGATGAGCATCGTCAAGTAGCCCGCAAAGCAGTCAGAAAATCCTTGGTTTTATTAAATAATAGTAACAATATTTTACCCCTTAAAAAGAATGCACGTATTTTAGTCGCCGGGAAAAATGCCGATAACCTTGGTCATCAATGCGGTGGTTTTACTGTTAATTGGCAAGGTGTGTCTGGCAATGCAGAAATAGTAGGTGGCACCTCAATTTGGCAAGGCATTAAACAAGTCGCCGAAAATGCACAGTTAAGCGTAAATGGCGACGGTCTAGAAGCCTCACCAGAAATGTATGACGTTGCCATAGTGGTAATTGGCGAAACACCTTACGCTGAGGGTATGGGCGATATTCGAGATGACGACAAAATCATCACTGAATCTGGCGCTCAAATTAATGGCCAAGTAAAAGTGTTACGTGCTTGGGGTGACTCTCTTGAACTCAATAAATTGTATCCAGAAGACTTACAAACCATCAAAAATATTACCAGTAAAGGCGTGCCCGTAGTTGCCATTTTGGTATCGGGTAGACCGCTAATTATTGAACAAGAATTAATGACCTCTAGTGCGTTTATCGCAGCGTGGCTACCTGGCTCAGAAGGCCAAGGGATCAGTGATGTATTGTTTGGCGATTATGATTTTAGCGGCAAGTTATCTTTTAGCTGGCCACAGTTATCACAACCTAAAGTAAATAAAGGTGACAAAAACTACAACCCATTATTTCCTTATGGTTTTGGCCTAAGCTATTCTTAAAGCGGCTTAGGCAAGGTTTGAAGGTGGGACAATGTAGGAACGAATTCATTCGTGAACCTGTTACACCCAACAATTCGGCGCTAAAGCACCTCCTACAACTATGCTCCTAGCATCAGTTATTCAAACCCTCAAAGTATTATTAGAGAGATAACAATACACTCATTGTAAAATTGAGTGTTTTTTTAACCCATATGCAAACCACGTTATCGTGGCTGATGTCCTGATAATTTTGAACGTGAAATTTGAAGAACTGAAAAACTAGTACCTAATATTAGCTACGAATAATATGATGACGATAGAGTGCTCGAACAAGATCTTGCCTAGTGTGTACATATAACATAATGAACACAGTATCACCTGCTACTTCATACAAACACCAATGCGAGGTCTCATCTAATCTCTCCCGCATTTTAAGTCCAAAATCCACTAATCGCGGAGAGTAGTGGAACATCCTAGGGTTCTGAGAAATAGCAGTTGTTGATCGAATCAATAAATCATCAACAAAGTTGCCAGCCTCTTCAGGGGAATGTCCTTTGATAATGCCAAAAGCCTCAATTTCTGCAAGACAATCAAATGCAAACTGAGTCACCTCTATTTTCATTCTTAGCTTATTTCCGCGCAGACCTGAGCTTTTCTAGCGCATCATCTACACTCATCGTTCTACCATTTTCCGCATCCGATTTCGCCATTAATGCCATTTTCACGAGAGCATTGGTTTGTCTTTCAGCTTCTTGCAAAGCAAGTTCGGCCTCTCGTTCTTCAACAGGTTGCATGAAAAGTTGCGCAACGCCATTGCGTGTAACGTAAGCGCCACCAGAGAATAATTCAGGGTTTCCGATGCTGTCTCTTGCGGCTTTTTGTGACATTGAACGATGTTTAGTTTGCATATTAGTAACACCATTAGTATTTAAACTGATAAAGAAAATGTAGCACAAAAATTAGCTTGTGTACAAATTTGCACCTAATTTGCACACCAATAATTGTACTAAGGCTCAGTGGATAGCAGACATTCTAAGGTCTGCCCAATTCAAAGCCTCTTGAAACAAACGTCCAGACAGTTCAGTATCTACTGCTATTTGTTGGCAAAACAGTTCGATGTTTTGCCAGTCTGCCTTTTCAAATAATTCACATAATTTTAAAAAGTTGGCTGACTCACCTTGACGATTAATGATGGCGTCTTTTATTTCTTGGTGCAGCGGTAATTTGTCCATAAGTTCTTGAATATCGCCATCAACCATAGCGTCGATTAAAGACAATAACCCAATTAAAAATGCCGAGGACTGAGAATGAGTTGGCATGGCGGCTTTAACCATTAACTCACAAAAACGCCCTCGTGCTAAGGCCATAACAGTCAACTCTTGGGGTTTACCTATTGAAAATTGCGCGGTAAACAACAAACAAATAAAACGTTTTAATTCTTCGAAACCTAATACTAATATGGCTTGTTTTATAGATGTTATAGCTGCATCGCGCTTAAAAATGGGGGATTGCACATAACGCAGTAACTTAAATGCCAGGTTGACGTCATCTTCAAAAATGGCAGTGATCTTTTTAATATCAAGATCGTCTTTATTGATTTCGGACATCAAGTTAACAACTGCAACTTGAGAAGGATTAAAAGCAACCGTCTGAATCACTTCAGGCCGACTAAAAAAGTAGCCTTGAAAATACTCACAACCAATACTTAAGGCGTGTTGAAACTCTGAGTAAGTTTCGATTTTTTCAGCTAGTAACTTAACATGAGGAAAGGGGCTTAATGCCGTTATAATTTCCTGAAACTGCTGTTCAGATGTCAAAGAATAGTCGAGCTTTATAATATCAACATAGGGGAAAAAATGAATCCAAGTGGAGCCATGCTCGTAATCATCTAACGCAATGCTATAACCCTTTTCTTTTAAATCAATACAAGCAGCCAGGAGTTTTTTAGTAGGTTTGGCTGTTTCGAGTATCTCAACCACAATTTTTTCTTTGTCCAATAATAAAGGATAACCATTTATTAACGAATCATGGGTAAAGTTGATAAAGGCTAATGATCCTTGCGTTAAACTCTCCAAGCCCAAATTATATTCTAAGCCATCAATAATTTTGGCAGTGGCTTCATCATCGCTTATATTTTTTGGAAAAAAGTTATCTAGGCTGTTGCGAAGTAATAATTCATAGGCGAATAGCTTTTTGTCTATATCCAAAATGGGCTGGCGTGCCACATAAAAATTCAAAATCATATATCCCTGTTAAGATAACTCATCGCAATTCAAGCTCTTAAAACACTTTGAGAGTAGTGTATCAGAAATATAAGAACTTTTTATTTGAGCAACGAGCTTGCAACAATAAGGCTACCACTTCAAGCAATAAAACTGTCATAATTTTATATACCCGTCTCCCTTGAAGCTGCAGCGTTGTTGGCTGCTCTCACTCACCCCAATCACTTAGTACGCCTAAGCTCATGGGGCTGAGTTCCTTTGCCGCCTAGCTGCAACTCCAATGGCTTT
>Ga0316204_10010337_pt1 | contig 12061 bp, 9 predicted proteins | sample 6monrhotite_MG_2_FD_205661 | JGI IMG/M metagenome (GOLD analysis project Ga0316204, IMG submission 205661) | Microbial mat bacterial communities from mineral coupon in-situ incubated in ocean water Damariscotta River, Maine, United States -... | ecosystem: Environmental > Aquatic > Marine >...
ACCCAAGGAATAGCCGAAAAATAAGCAACATCTATCGAACGGTCGGTATGAGGCAACCCTGTGGTTTTTCTAATTTCATCAATAACCTTTAAGGCCTCACGTTCAAATACGTTAAAATCCTCGTAATATGGCAAATAACTAAAACTAAACGTACCGTCAGGTCTGTTTATGGTGGTTCCTGCTCTAATTGAATCTACAATAACTACTTTCTTCTCATCAATAATGCGGTATTTAAAAGACTCTAATCTGTTTACCGCAACCAGTGATTTATGGAGGTAATATAGAAAAAAAGAGGCATTTAATTTTTTAGAAACCTGATACGCCTTCGTAACATCTACTTCAGCTGTTAACCCAAAAAATGGTTGATCATATTCTTTAAAAAAATCGAAATGTTCTTTTCGATTCCAGGCTTCTAAATCAAGATTTTTCATTGGAATCAATCTCTTTTTCTAACAGTCTATTCATATTTTTTATTACTTCATCTAGCTCGTCTCCCGATTTACATAATTCATTCACAATTTTATCACTTGCCACCACTGTTTTCTCAAGTTTAATTATCTCAAGCAATCCTAATATTCTAGCTAAAGGAGCGCGCACTTCATGTGAGTTCATATGCGCATAGCGAATAATTAAATTTAATTGTTCACTAATTTTTTTTGATCGATGCTTGACTAAATCATCCAAATTTTCGTTTAAATAAGTGAGCGTTTTATTTGCCAAAGCAAGTTCTGCTGTTCTACTCTCAACAATTTGTTCTAAATTGTTTTTATGCTGTTGTATATTTTCACGTGTTTCAAATTGGACTAAATATAGTGATGTAATTAAAGAAGTGGCTACCATCTCAAACCTAATAGAGCCCATTATATTAAAATAGGATGGCATAAATTTAGTTACATTAACGCCTACCATTAAGTCAGATAATATCATCATAGGAATTAATAAGAGCCCATAATATATTATAATATAAAAAACCCATAGAATACCTTTTGTAAGGGTGGTTAAAAAATACTCACTTGTTTTTCTATAAAACCACCAAGTAATAAATGCGGGTATAATATGCATTACAAATGTGGTTACAGCAGAACCCTCTCCTGGTAAGCCGATATCAATTGTGGTAATTAAGCAGCTTATAATTAGGAATAAAGGATTTTTGATATAAAATACACTTACGATTAACGGAATTTCTCTTAAATCGGTTGAACCACCAACTACACCAGGGATATCAAATTTTAACTCCCCTAACCCCAGTGATAAAATACCAAAAAAGAATGCGTAAATAAAATCACTTAATAATGGATTCTTTTCAAAATTACTTCTAAAACTGTATATCATGTAGTTTAATCCTATTAGATACTTTTCCTATATGCGTTGAAGATAATATACTTATTACATGGAGTAAGGCACATTCGATAAATATATAAAAATTAGCATACCTATTCAGCCCTTAAAGTGCCCAATTTTGACACCAATGCACCATTCTTATAGCTACGTGGACTAAGTTGTACAAAAAAATTTAAACATAAAACTTTTTTTATGGTTCTTGGAGTCTTAGGGTCTTCGTGGCAACGTTTTTCTAGGTGAATAATTACAATTTTGGAATACAAAAAGCTCATTACCTCAACAAATACATTTTTCCATAACCATTTTTAAACCCTTTATCTCCAGCTGAAGTTCTTAGTTCTACGCTTTCACCATTAAGCCGTAAGGTTACTTTATATAGATAAACTCCATTGGCTAATTGGTCTCCGAACTCATCTCGGCCATCCCAGGCAAAATCCGTTTGGTTATTACCAATGTAAATGGGGCCGATTTCATCTTGCGTTATAGTTCTAACTACTCTACCTGCCACCGTTATAATTGTAATTTTAATTCCATCGGGTATTTCACTACCTGTTAAGGTGAAAACAAATTTTACACTGGTAGAAAACGGATTAGGATAGGGATAAAAGTTTGTGACAGTCGCCTCATTTATCACTTCAAAATTAATGGCGTAAGGCTCAGTTCCTGCACTATTTCCACTTGCATCTTCCACTTGTACCGTTAGTGTGTAAACCCCATTTTCTAACTCTTTGGGTCGATAATTAATCTCAAATGGCTTGTCTTTAGATGCAGGCTGGTAATTTCCAGATAGCCCAATACGTTCTTGGATGCACCCATCACAAGGCCTTGTTAGAAATAGGTTAATCCCCGTTGTATCAGTCTTTAATAGAAGCGGGTTTTCATCTAAAATTTTAATCAACACGTTAGGGGTAGCCGAAACTATTTCTCCATCATAAATATACCTACCATCAAAAGATACATCCAATAGAGGGTTGGTCTTGTCTTTAACAACCGTTAAGTAATTAGTTAATGAAATGGTGTTGTTAACGAATAATTGCTCTGGTTCATTAAAATTATTTACAAAAACAGTTAAGTTGTTTACTCCTACAAACCCCTTAGATCCCATAGGAATTTTAAATTTGGTAGTGTCATTGGGCGCTGGAGCATCAATCAACATAGTTTTAGAAATAGACTCTCTATTACTCTCATTAAAAATAGTATATTCTACTTCTAACTGATTTTGAAAAAACGTATTTGTAATATTTATAAATCCAAATTCTGTGTATAGTGAGTCACCTTCTTGAACTTCTATTTGCAATCCATTGCCCTTGTCGTTTCCTACATAAGTAATTAACCCCTCTGGCGAAGGCGTGTAATTAACCAACCACTTATCTAGCTGCACCGGGGTTTTATTGATCGTATCGAGCACGTGGTATTGTAAATGAATAAATGGATGTTTAACAGGATCAATAAAGTTTAATGGTGTCTCTTTAATTTTTATTCCAGAAGACAGCACAGTCTCCACTCCTGCCAATGTTTTGCCAATAATATCTACCTCATAATCATCATTGGAATCTAGGGCCGCCAAATCAAATGTTAATCGCTCCCACGAAGAAGCTGGCCCAATTTGTACACTTTTCATCATACCTACACCTGTACTTCCAACGACAGACGTAAAAGCAGGAGTTTCAATTATTTGCTCATCCTCTGGGGCCGTTTCGGCAATAATTTCGAGCAAGCTATTTCCAGCTCCATTCCCATTTCTTCCAAACAATATATAAGGCTCATCGGCTCCTTTTGAAACTAACACTGAAGGATTAGCTCCTACATTTTCTAAATTAGCCAAAGTGATCCCAGCAGTATTAAAATCAAATTGCCCAATGGTAAATATCAAAACATAATCGTTTGGTTTTACGGCAACTAGAATTTGATCTAGCAATGCGCCATTGGCATCGTCAACAATATTAATAACTTGAGGAGATCTACCGCAGGTCCAACTATCAACTTGCCCACCAAAAATGGGCGCATAAGGAGATGCATTTTTATGGTTAAAGGCTACTACTGCCAATCTATTATCGGTACACGATGAAAAGCTTGTACCTAATATAAAGGCTTGCCCATCAATTAAAAACTCTACATCTTGTGAAGTTAGTGCGGGATGATTTGCACCAAACGTTTTAACATTAATACCCAACGTAGTCTCTAAAAATTTTATTTTTTTAGTAGCATCATCAATTACTAATCCGTTTAATGAATTATTGGCAATTTGTTCTTTATCAACTTGTGCCCAACCTTCATCACCGTCTTTTATGTATGTAAAAGAAGACTCTGTCCATACATCGGACTCTCCTGGTTCCAAATCTTTATATTTAGAATGCCAATAATAGGCTAATGAATCCGTTTCGGGAATGCTAAATCCTGACCATTCTGCAATTAAGTCTCCAGTCTCTTCTACTACATTAGGACTGTTAAAATTAGCATTATCTGCTAATTCAAATGCAATGGCTCTGTTTTCAGAAGGCTGGCTACTTATTTGAGCTTTTAAGCTAAATGGCTGACTGGTAACAATACTAAAATTTGCAGGTGATAAATTGAGAGCACCCGATAATGGAATAAAATAATTATAAAATATGCGATTATTTAATTTGCTTAGCTCAGTTAGTTTATTGCCAGGATCGAGTACTATTTCAAAAGAATTTGTGCCAAAATTAGCCTTGAAATTATTATTAATTACATAAGTTAACGTATCTGAATTGCGTACTGGCTTGTAAGTGATTGTATCATAATCAATGACCGTTCCGTTTTGCAAAGTTCTTCTTATAAATACCTCCAACGAATCATTTAGATAGGCTCCAAAATTTCTAATTCCAAGTTTAATCGCAAAAGAATCGGCTTCTGCGGTTATTCCTTGGTTGGTGAGTTCCACAAGCTGCACATTATTAGTAGATATATCGTAATCAGGTAACTGAGTGCCAAATAAATTAATAGCAGGATCACCGTGCAAACCCATTTGCTGTATTTGCGTAATATAATAAGGTGCAGAGGCGCCTATAGCTAGCTTCGAAAGTTGCTTTCCTGTTTCATTCAAAATTGCTCCGATGGATTTATCCATATAATTAAGATCGCCATAGCCAATGGAATAAAATAATGAACTCCACCGGTTCAACACCGAGCTAAACCCAAAAGATGTATGTGCAATTACTGCCGTTGAGCCTAAATTGGGTGTTAAAACCCAGTCTTCTCCAAAAATGTAATCATTGTTGTAGATATTACCTGCATTACATCCATTCATTAAAATTAAGGGGTATCTACCTTTATTATTATAACCGTTAGCGGGATCTGATACAAATCCTATATCAATATCGGTAACATTGGGCGCAGAATGCCCAAAAAATGTAATTTGATTTATGCCAGAATTAACAGCTTCACTTACATTAATAAATTCCACGGGCTCGGAGGTAGTTTTAGATTGTGTAACCACCTCCCCACCCAAATAAAACCCATTAGCAACATTTTTATAACCATCTACAAAGTTTCTAAAAGTTGCCAGTTCACTTTCACTATTTCCCCCACTTAAATGAATTAAATTTTTACGCCACAATTTGTCAAAAGGCAAAGATTCGTGCTCAATAACTTTATTTAAATAATTAATTACATCATCGGGTGTACTCGCCCCCAACCTACCAGTAGGAACCGCAGACTCATAGGTTGTTCCATTTAAACCCGCGGTAAAAGTGGCATCTGCTCCTGGTTGCCCAGCAGTAGGCACCAAATCGTAATAATTAAAATCAGTTAAAGGCCTGCGGTAAAATTTGTAGCTTACCAGAAGTGATTTTCCAATAATAAAAAGGTGTTGTGGGTTCCCATTATCTACCATAAACTCCATAAAATTATAAATAGATAATGGGGTTATTTCACCATAGCTAAATTGCTCGTAAAGTTGTTGTATGTCCACTACCAATGTATCAAAACCACCACCATTGGCTGTACTTCTATAACCTCCATAAGCTCTAACGGCATCATTATATCCTCCCGCATTCTTCATTAGGCTTGAATGGCTAATAATAAGGTAATTTGCAGAGGTATTCAGCTGCCGAAATGAAACAGCTTCAATAATAGGCTCCATTGGATTAAGATCATTTACCCATAATGTTCTTGGTGCGGTAGCATCACTAAATCCTGATTTAATAATGTTGGGGTCTATTTCTGTATCAATTACGGTTAATACATTATTGGGATCCGTTATGTCATATACATTTGCATTTGCAGGGGTATTCGTAATGCTTATATCGTTTCCACCAGTCGGTTTTGCGGCCAAAAAATATTTTTTAGCCGCACTCCCATTCATATCAAAATCTTGTGCATAGTTCAATTTAACATAGGAAATAGAGATATTGCTATTAGCTCCTCCATTGGCATTTACCGTAATTCTAACGGTAAGTTCACCTGTACCTGCTATGTCTGACCAACTAATTGCCTCATTTATTAAAAGATTTGAAAAATTATCAAAATTATACGTACGTAACGTGGTTAAACTAGCGGCAGAAGGTCCGACCTGCACTGTAACATTATGCGATTGTTCATTACGCCCAACCAGCAATAATTGCAATTGGGGTGATGGTCCGGAAGGAACTGTTTGAATAATAGTTGAAAGTACGATATCCCTAGCACTTCCATTTTCGATTATTCTCGTACCTGTAAATCCTTCTCCTACGCCAAAAGTGGTAAGGCTATTATACGCTGCCTGTGTTTCGCCTTGAGAATAAATATCGGTATAAACAGTAAGATTATCGTTTAGGTGATAGGCATCATTGGCTCCTCCTGTAAACGGAGTTGAAGTTACCATTCTTCTACCATTTGTAGCACTCACATTATAGGTTAAAAAATAGGCTGTTGTATCTGAATATAAATTATAATAATTATGAGGTTGCGTTGATGATGGTTGGTATAGATCGGCATCTAAAGTGCCATCATTAGCTTGTCCATAAAAGTCAATATAATCATTTGTGTTAAAAATGGCATCATTTTCACCCTCTACAAAAATAGCCACTTCTACTCCTCTGTGGTAAAGTTGTATTCTACGTGGATCAATTGTAACCGGAAAACCAACGCTATTTAGGTTATCATAAGTTAGCCTGTACATGCCCTCTTGGCCCACCTTAATTTTGAAATATGTTTTAGTAAAATCAATCCACTCATTACCATACGATTGTGCTTTAGATCCTAAAGCTATCATAGTAAAAGCGAGTATTAGAAATAATTTATTCATCCTTTTTATCCAAGTTAACCATGAAAGAAAAAACATGTGTGTAGAGTGATTCGGTTTGTTCCCCTACCGAAGTAAGTGCATAGTCTAAAGAGATGCCACGATAATTAAATCCTAAACCAAACGTAGTTTCTGCAATGGGGTATGTGGTACCATCAAAATTTTTGAGCTCTTGATAATTTTTAACTCCCATCCGCACAAAGGCGATAGAGGCATAGCTTATTTCCAATCCAACAACCGGGTCAATCGCGCCTAAAGATGATTTGAATAAAGTATTTCGCTTGCCATCAAACGTAATTATCACATCCAATGTAGGCAGGAACCCAAATTTTTTATAATTAAATTGGTAAGCGGCCCCAAGTACTAACCTAGGCAATGCAACTTCTAACGATGTAGAAGGAATAATATTTCCTGTTTGTGTAAACGTTGAAGTTAAGGAATCTGAATTATAGCTCCAAGCAGTGAATGTTCCTGTGATATCTCTAAACATTGCCCCAAACTGCCATTGTTTTAATTTATATTGTGCCCCTGCATCTAAGCCAAATCCCCAACCCGTTGCAAACTGCCCTGCCTTACGATGAATAATTTTAAAATTACCTCCAATATTTAAGCCCCCTAAAATTGGCAATTTTCTGGCATACGAAGCAAAAAAACCATAATCAGCTGCAGAAAAAAAACGCACATTATCGTAATTAACAGCACCATTTGCATCGTACAAAAAACGCGTATCTGGTATGTCATCAATTCCAAATCTAATAATTGAAAACCCGATTGCACTCAACGAATCCAATGGCATACTAAAGGCAGCATAATCAAATTTAGCTATGCCAGAAAAATATACAGCATGTTGTAATACACCATTATAATCATTGGTCTGGTTTAGCAATCCTGCAGGATTCCAGTAGCCGGAAGTAACATCGTCAACTATCGCAACCTGAGCATCGCCCATCGCAGCAGCACGTGCCCCTACTCCTAGTGCTAAAAACTCATTAGCATATTTAGGGGTATTAACTTGAGCCTGTATAGCAAAACTAAAACAGGTGAGATAAAAAATAATTAGTAGTTTTTGCATCAAGAGTGTAAAATTAATCGAATCATATAATTAGGCTCCATTTTACCTAATAAATAGTTTTGCATGTGTCAATACATTTGATTGCGTTAATCTGCATTATGTAACCCTTTTGAGCTAAACATATTAATGCACCTTCGTACCTTTATAATTTTAAACGCAATAGCCATGAAAAATATTTCATTCATTCTTTTATTATCAATAGCATTCGTTGGGTGCGGAGAGGATTCTAACCTTACCAAAGAGCAAATAGAAAAATATACGAAAGAAGGCAAAATAATTGCGCAAGCAAGTTTTAACACTTTGAGTGGAAACCTTAAAACGGCCATGAAAGGAGGTGGTGTTGCCAAAGCTGTAGGTTTTTGTAATGCAACGGCACTTTCATTAACTGATAGCCTATCAGCTCAACATACAGCCGTTATTAAGCGTACAAGTTTAAAATTACGAAACATGGCTAACGCTCCTGATAGTCTTGAAGCTAAAATGCTTAATATGTATCTAATTATGTCGCAAATGCGAAACCCAATTATGGTACCTAAGATCTTAGAAAAGAATGAAGACGAAATACAGTTTTATGCTCCTATAATGATAAAAAATGAAACGTGTTTGAAATGTCATGGTATTATTGGGCAAACGATGAAAGCCGAAGATTATGCTATTATTAAGCAATTATATCCAAAAGATGAGGCCATTGATTACCGAATGGATAAGTTCAGGGGTATGTGGAGCATCACTTTGAAACGGTAAATAGAACTTCATTCCTACCTGCTGTAGGAATGAAGTAAAAAATTCAATTCTATTTAAGAAAGAGCCTAAAAGGTTCTAAAATACTCGACAATAGAGCGCGCCTGTTCTTCAGTTAGTCCCATATTTGTCATAGGCACATTATTATACTCAACTAACAAAGCTTTAGCGGCTTCATTTTTTTCTAGCATCTCTTGTGGGTTAATAATCATATTCATAATCCACTCTGGAGATCTACGATTTAATACCCCTTTTTGAGCCGGCCCTATAAATTTCACTTCTGGTTTATGACAAGCAGTACACATCTGGCCATACAATACTTTACCTGCCTCGGCCATTTCTGCATTAACAGCCTCATCAAATGTAACTGTAGTAACAGGGCCAATTCCTTTATCCAACATAAAATCAGCAGCTACAGCCTCTACAACTTCTTCAACAACAGGTGTAGCTTCAGCTTCAGCTGATTCTTCTTTTTGTTCGGTGCTTCCACCGCAAGATACGAGGGCAGCAAGACCAAAAATTCCTAGTAATTTAAATGATTTTTTCATTCGTATAATATTTAAAAATTAAAGTATAAATGTAGCAATAATTAGCAACAGCCAATCACCACAAAGATTATTTTAAGTTTTACTTTTACTATGATCCGACTAAATTTTAAATAAATCAAAATGGTGCTTCTTTGAAGAATTAAGAGCCGTTTTAGTCTTATCTCAAAAAACACCTCCTACTTGCAAGTATTTTTGTATATAGTCAAGATTGTTCTTCATTTTTGTCTTAACACAAAAAGAAGCAAAAAAGTCAAGAAAATTTAATGCTGCCCCCCTTTTGCTTACGCTCACCTCGCTATCCCGGATAGCTATCGGGACCACCCACCCGCGCCTACTCGTAGAAAAAGTGCCGATAGCTTAATTTCCTTTTACTCGGATGATAGTATTTTACTTTCTAAACCTGAATTTTAAATATTTAATGGTTTCGCCCGCATCGCTGAATTTTTTCTCAAACCGTGTTTGGATACCATAATGCTCGCTATTAAGTGGAGATCTATATAAATTCATGGTCTGTTCTAAATCACGGATATCATCTCTATCAGCGAGTATTTCGAGGGTGTATTTAAATAGTCCAGTATTATCTGTTTTAAATTTAAACCATCCATCTTCGTCCAAAATGTTTTTGTAAATATCCAAATATCTAGGATGGGTAAGCCTCCTTTTTTCATCTCTATCTTTTGGTCGAGGATCAGGAAACGTTAACCATATTTCAGCTACTTCATTTGGGGCAAATAGTTTCTCTAACTCCAATACGTGCGTCCGCAAAAAAGCTACATTATGTAGCCCTTCATCCATTGCTTGTTCACTGCCCACCCAAATGCGCTCCCCTTTAAGATCTATTCCAATAAAATTGGTTTCTTTCATATTACGAGCAAGCCCTACCGTGTATTCCCCTTTACCACAAGCTACCTCAATAGCAATTGGATTTGCATTTTTAAATTGAAGTTTATTCCAATTGCCCTTTATTCTATCAAAAAGTGGCTTGCCTATTTCCAAGGTATTATCACGCTCTCTTAGGTCTGCAAAACGCTGCAATTTACTTCTCATTATAATTTTTCAATTTCTGCCACAACAAAAGTACTTCCGCCAATAAATATTAAATCATTCGGTTCAGCGGTAATTTTTGCTCTAAAAATAGCTGATTTAACCGAGGGAAACGAATCTCCATTTAGATGATAGTGTGTTGATTTTTGTCTCAACTTCTCTGCCCCCATTGCCCTCGGAATATCAGCAGCGCAAAAGTAATAAATAGCGTCTTGGGGTAATAGGCCTAGTACTTCATCAATCGATTTATCATCAACCATTCCCCAAACGATATGTAACTGGCGATATGAATAATTTTTTAACTGATTTATTATCATTTGAACTCCATCCAAATTATGTCCTGTGTCGCAAATAATCGTTGGGTTTTTACCCAATTGCTGCCATCGGCCTTTGAGCCCCGTATTGGCAATTACATTTTCGAGCCCTGTTCTTATATGGTCATCAGTAATTTTATACTCTTTTAATAAATCGATGGTTTGCAATACTCCTGGCAAGTTAAATTGCTGGTAATCTCCTTTTAAGTCAGGTTTTAGCCCTTCTATAAATAGCTGATTTGATTTAATACAATTAAACCTCTCAGAATTTGCCTGCTCAACCGTGTAGTTATCAGTAGCAAAGTATAGTAACGTGCCTACATCACTTGCTTTATTAATAAAAACTTGTTGTATCGAAGGTTGTTTTTGGCTGATTACCACCGGTACTTTGTTTTTAATAATACCAGCCTTCTCAATCGCAATCTTTTCTAAGGTGTCTCCTAACAACGATTGGTGATCCAACCCAATATTTGTGATAAGTGCAACTTCTGGAATGATAATATTAGTGGAATCCAGCCTTCCTCCTAACCCTACTTCAATAATCGCAAAGTCAACATTATTATTTGCAAAATAATCAAACGCCATAGCTACGGTAATCTCAAAAAAAGAGGGTGATATTTTTTCAATTATTGGCTTTATTCGGTGCACAAATTCTACGATCGTCCGCTGCCCAATATCTTTTCCATTTATTTTAACACGCTCCGTAAAAGACTTTAAATGGGGTGAAGTGTAAAGCCCAACTTTATAGCCTGCTTCTTGCAAAATAGAAGCCAACATATGAGAGGAGCTCCCCTTCCCGTTTGTTCCAGCAACGTGTATGGTTTTAAATTGCCTTTCAGGGTTACCCATTGTTTTCATTAACTCAACAATATTACCCAAATCCACTTTGTAGGCAGCTGGCCCAATGCGTTGAAACATGGGAAGGTTATTATATAAATAGTCTAAAGTTTGTTGGTAAGTCATTGCGGTTACTTCCATTAATAATTAATAATCAGCAATTATTAATTCATTTTACGCAAAACAAATATCTTTTCTAACGTATAAGTAATAGTTTAACAAATATTTTATGCTCCATATCCCACAACTTCTAAAATCGTACGGTGAGTTAGACGTACTGAATATAAATAATTTCAGAATTGATCAAGGGTTGTATTGGATTCAAGGAGCAAACGGCACAGGGAAATCCACTTTCTTTAAAGCAATAAGTGGAATAATTTCATTTAAAGGCGACAGCATAATTGATAACGTCTCTTTAACACAATCTCCCGTTGAATACCGCAAAAAAATAACTTATTGCGAAGCTGAACCTGAATTCCCGAGCTTTCTTACGCAAAAAGATCTACTCCAATTTGTAGCAAACGCACGAGGGGCTACACAAGAGCAAATAGAAAAACTGCAAGAAGCATTAGGTACTAAGCTCTATGAAAACCAACCAATCGGAACTAACTCATCGGGAATGTTAAAAAAGACAGGGCTCATACTCGCCTTTCTTGGCCAACCAAGCATTATTTTATTGGATGAGCCGTTTACTGCCATCGATCACCAATCGGTTGATAATTTGATAGAACTTATCATTGAATATCAATCAACGTATAAAGTTACTTTTCTCGTTACTTCCCATATTGATTCGGAACATTACCATTTACCTTTTAACAGCGTATATAAAATAGAAGATAAGAACATTGTTAAAATAGACGAATGAGCTCATTGCGCGTTTTAATTAGATCATTGGTTCGTGTTTTTTACGAAACCAATT
>Ga0316204_10010338_pt1 | contig 12060 bp, 12 predicted proteins | sample 6monrhotite_MG_2_FD_205661 | JGI IMG/M metagenome (GOLD analysis project Ga0316204, IMG submission 205661) | Microbial mat bacterial communities from mineral coupon in-situ incubated in ocean water Damariscotta River, Maine, United States -... | ecosystem: Environmental > Aquatic > Marine >...
TCGGTTTAATGAAATAATGCTGATCGCATTAATTCAAAAAGGACTGGGCCAGAGATGGCCCGGTCCTTTTTTTATTAAGCTATAGATTTTTTATTCTATATTCTGCACCTGCTTATTGAATAAAAAAATAAATACAACACCAATCAATAACTTACTTAATATAACGTTATACAGAACTTACAATCTGCCACCAATTCTGCCACCATCTGGCAATACTGAACATTCATGAACAAACAACCCTTTCTGCTAGCTATCACCATCATCCTTTACTTATAATTCCTCGTTCCCTTAAAGCCTGAACTATTTTTATTTCGAATTCTTGATAAGTATTTAAATATTCACGAGCAACCTTATGACGTGGATGAATAGTATTCTTAATCACTTTTCCATTTTTATCTTTTCGGTCTCCTCTTAAACAAAAGAAATCCATATACTGCCTAGGTGAGACACCTTCAAAATGCATAAATACAACTTTCTTAGAATTGTTCTCAGTTTCTGATGGATCGTATGATATATCATCACCATGAAGTCGTAGCGCCAGACTTTTTTCATATGGTTCAATATAAATCACAGTTTCAATACCCGATGCTATTATATGTCTAGCGCAATTATGACAAGGGAAAGTAGTTGTATAGAGGGTACAGCCTTTAACAGATATTCCACCTTCTCTTGCTACACTAGTGATCGCATCCATCTCAGCGTGTACTGATCGAGAAAACTCTATTAAATCCTTTAATCGTGAATTATCTTTTATTAGATGAGCCAACTCACTAGCATCATCTACTCCCATACCTAGCTTCTCTGTTAATACTTGGCTAATTTCTACACAAAGTTTATCTTTATGTTTATCATTCGAACAAAAACCTTTATTTACACATCGGTTATCTGGATTATCACTTTCAGTATATAAACCACCTTTACTTTTTGGTACGTCATTACAACCCGTAGCAATCACAGCGCCTTGTTTACTTGTGATTGAAGCACCAACCTGTCTAGATAAACATGCAGATTTTAATGAAGCAGAATAAGCCGTATACATTCCAAATTCATCACTTGTCGGCGTCATTCCATTATAGCCATGCATTAGCCTTATAAATCGCTCAATTTTATCGAATAAAATTTTGTCATTAGAATGATTATCTCTTATAAAAAAATCGGCTAACAACAATGTTTTTTCAAGATGCTGACCATGCGATATATTTTGTTTTCTATCCTTATCCATGACTTCGGCCGCATCGGCATCACTTAAACCGTCATCCACTAACGCGGCCTTTCTTACGTCTTCACTCGCTAAAACACCAATAAGATAAAATAAATCTCCATATACAGTTTTTAATAATTCCACTTCGTCAGGGTGTTTTAATTGATTGATTAAAAATGCAGTCTTAGGAGGGGTATACTCACCAGATGAAACTTCGCCTTTTTTTTCTATTTGTGCTATTTGTTCTATTTTTCTTCTAGCAGATATATCAGTAACAACTAATTCAGCAAGTATTTCATTATTAAATGTACTTCGTAATTCATTGCCAGCTTTCTGTAGATTAATAATCCTAGCTTTTTTGTCTCTAGGATCTGAGATAACCTCAATCTTGCTTTTTTTCATGGCATCGAGAATTAAATCGCTTACCTTTATTTCTTCAATCTCATAACCTTCAATTAAGAGCACTTCTTTAACTGTTTCTACAGATTTCTGAAGCCCACAGCCAACAGCGCCACCAAATGCTATTACAAGCTCTTTTGATTCTCTTTTCTTTAATTTTTCAGAGGTATGGTCATCGGACGATGAGGATTCACTACTAACTAATTCGAGTTGTTTAGGTTTTTCAGACATGTAGCAGGCATCCTTCCTTTTATTATTTTAGGAAAGATAATAGTGATTAATTGCTATAAATGAAAGGTATTACTTACTTTCTCTAATTATAAAGAGAAATTACCAAGTGAGATGTTCTGCTTCTTTTAAAAGAGCTGTGATAGCTATTTCTTTTTTAGAGTTTTCTTTTGTTTTCCGAGCAGCGTTAAAATCAATAATCGTTGCTTGAGATTTAGAGTTTTCTACGGCATTAAAATTAAGAGATAGCTGTTTTATGTAGTGCTCATTATTATAGTTATTATCCATGCCCCCTCCTGTACATCTAGTACTTTTATACCCTTAGCCTAAGAGTATATACATTAAATTTGCTTAAAACCTAGTATTATCAATCAATAATACTTATCCACCATAAATTAAATTGATGGGGATTTCGATGACGTATTATATATCACAAAATATGAATCTACTAAGAAGTATATTGCCTCACAATACATAATCCGACCAATTTACGTCTCTAAACTTTAACCCTCTCAAGTTAAAGATTGGTTAAAACCAAGCATTTGTACGAGGTCCGCCCTGCCGAATCAAAACGGCTATAGAAGACTAAGCTCCACAGTACCTTTTAACCACGGGGTGCCACTTAACATCTATAGTTAACACCTCCAAAACACATACTACGTATAGCTTTCTAGTTATTAGTGCAATAGTACCAAGTAAATTTACCTCACTTACATCTCTGCCTAATGAAGACCACAATTATCATTACTGATAATTATATATATATTAATTATTGTAGGTTTTATTAATATATAGGTAGTTAACACCTTGACACCTATGAGTATCAAACACTCCTACGGTATAAGCCTCAGAGGTTCCACCACATTAGAACTAAGTGTTAACTACTAAGAACCAAAGCCGGGTATATGAACTCTTTCCCATACCTCACGTAACTGTACTGTGGTTTTTAATCGTGATTCTTCACTACCCTTCTTTACGTATATTTTTATATTTTTATATTTTTACCCAAGACCTTCATACGTCCATCACTATTTTCAAGAGCAGGATGCCTACAAAAATCTAGATTTTTTAATACATCAACAACTTTCTGAGGACTTGTTTTTATACCATTAAATTTAAGTAGCTCTAATACAGATGTAGTACAAATTAAATTATTTCTAAAACCTAACTCGTTAAGATCAATTGCTTCCTGCACTAACTGTTCTGCACCTCCCAGCGAAGCAATAATTGCTTCTTTAGTACTAGACGTCATTGGGCCTCTGTGACAGCCTGTAGCTGGGTTTAAATTATCGGAGATTACATATGTTTCTAAATAATTAGCCACAATCGCGTAACCGTTTTCATTTTTTAACCATTTGTATAAATTCGGGAAATAGTCACCGTCCATACCATCGCGGGCTAAATCTGTATAGTCTTGTTGTGCCGAATAAAACACCGCATAACGACGGTCATTTTTAGTTAAACGTATCGCGTCCTTGTGATTGCTATTGAACATAAAATTACAAAATATATTTTTCATTCTCTGTGCTACGCCCATTGAACGTATAGCATGACGATCATTAGTTATCATCGGCTTTAATATCTCGATCATATTTATTTTATGATCCGGCACATAAATATCTTCAACACCAATAAATAACGTTCCATATAACCATTCGTTGAACTTTTCAGTTATTTGTTCTGCTGGTGGCATATGCGTAAATTTCTGACCTATAGCAAACGCGACGCACCGGGTAAACAATGTTTTACCGTTCCCCTGCACGCCTTGTAATAACGGTGCCCATTGAAATTTAACACCTTTATGCTGAATACACGCCGCCATATAAGCTAACAGAATCGCCCTGTCGCCCTCATTCGGTAATAACTTGCATAGGTGGGTTAGAAATGGTGTTACGTTGCCTTGCACCCGCTTAGTGTTGACGGGAACGTATATATTAACGGCTGTTTTACCTTCGATATCCACGAATGCACCCGGTGTTAAATCCGGTCTAAAACATGTTGTATCGGCTTTACGATATCGAACGAGTTGCGATTCGGTAAACGCCTCCCATGCTTTGCGCGTTTCTTTTTTACCGCTATCGTCCATTGCGAAAGTATACCCGCCGTAAATCGCGTTAAATTGTTCGGATTTATAAAACGCCCCGGACGGTGTAAATATTTTATGTAAGTCGGCAACGTAAACGCACCCGGTAAATAATTCGATTTGTTGGTCCCGGTGTAAAAATTGTAACCCGGTTAAATATTCCGGCTCGTTAGTTGTACCCATTGGGTCGCTTGCGTTTTCTACCGGGGTAATTATTTCGATTAATTGTTCGGGTGTTTTGTCGGAGTTATCCATCCAAAAACCGGCCTCGACTACCGGGCCACGGCGCGCCGATAATTTTGCAATCGTGTCAACGTCGCCCATACAATCAATTAACTTTTGAGCGCGTATATTTTCGGCGTATAGTTTTTGTTTCGGGGAACCTTTTAACGCCGGGGCGTCGAATTCGTTTACTAATGTTTTATCGACTTCGGTTAATTGGGACCCATATACCGGACCTTGTAAACTAACCGAACGCATGATCGACATACGTAAATAGTCTTTATGGTGGGTCCACTTATCGCGCACTAATCCCGATTGCCATACGATACGTAACATACGTTCGCAATCTTTACCGGTCCAAAATGCGAGGTGTTGTATTAACGCCATGTCCGCCGCCGATTCGTCGTACTCACCGCCGTCGCTTGCGTCCGGTTGCCACATTGCCGCTAATACTTCGACGTTACGTTCCCATAGATCGGCGAACGTTGCGCGGGTGCCGAACGTACCGGCGGCGCTCGATGATTGTAACGCCTTGTGTATTAATTCGTCGTCGTCTTCGGGTCCGTGCCATTCTGGAACCGGGCCGGTCGTCCATTGTTCGGGTTGTAATGCAATTTTAGGCGGCACGTAATTCGTTACAAAATTCGGTAGCCACTCGTTATGGGTGGTGCCCGCGTCGCCGATAATGTCGCGACCCGTTAACGCAACGAAACGCCCTTCGGTGTAAAACTCTAAACCTAACGGGATATTTTTACACGCGTGATCGGGAACGTTACCCATACCGAAAATATGTAGACCGGTACCCGATTGTGATATCTCAACCGCCGCGCCCGGAAAATAACTTAATACCGCGTTAGCAGTATCCGACCACGGGGACGACTCATCGACACGACATTTATCGATATCAACAAAGAAAAACGGATCGTCTTTTGTAAACACAAAACCAACGCCGTAATTTTCGCCGTATAACTTAGCGGTATTAATTGCGGTTGTTGCATCGGTCCACGAATCCGGGTCGCTAACGCTTGCCGGTTTTGCGCTTCTATAATCAATTGGTATTTTTATTAATTTGCCGTTGCGTTCTTCGGTCGTCCATAAAATGAACTGACAATAATTAGCAAGCGCGGCAAGTGCTGCGGGTAATTCTGTTAACATATTCATAAAGGTCTACAGCCTTTGCATATCAAACGTCAGCATTACTCACAAGATGCTGGCGTTTTTTTATTTACAATGAGGAGTTTTTTTCAAGCCACGCAAGATATGCTGACTCACGGAATCCAAGTATACGATTTTTTATTTTTACAACTTCTGGAAGGTCCCCGCTATTGAGCAACCTCCAAAGAGTTGTACGAGACATACCCGTTAACTCTGCGAACTCAGTACGAGAAATAATGCGATCAGTTTCGAATTGCTGTTGATATTCCATAAGTCACCATTCATAACGTTAATATTCGTTTCTACTGGTGACAAATATATATTAGAAAAATATACGGAAAGAAGGTATAGCAAACCAGAATAGTTAATTATTTGTATCAAATTAAATCTAATTTAATAGATTGCAAATATTATCCAGACTATAATTTCATTTCAGATAAAGACAATTTATTAAAATTATAATAAGAACTTCTGATTCTGAGATACAAAAGCATACTTACACCCTGATGAAGTCATTCAAAATGAATTACTTTAGCTTCTGCAAACGGCAACAATCTCTCATAATCGGATTTTTGAGTTTTTACTCTGACCCAAAATCTTTTACTTCTGCTGAAAAAGAATTTTTAACCAATTCCATATATTTTGGAGTAAACCTCCAGAATCTAGTGCCGGAGTTTCATAGTAGGATCGGCGACGTGCTTCTTCATGCTGTCGTCCCGAATTTATTTTCTCTGTCGACCACTCTTCTGACCAAATCACTTCACCATGGTGAATCCAGTAGTGCGACTTACATGCCTGTTGCCAGTTCCCAATAGACGGATATAAGCATGGACCACGACCAGCATCCTTAATCTGCCATTCTGTGGGACCTAATGGCGTCCGAATTTTTGAACCACAGCCACAAGCACAGAGATGTGCTGCTGTACTGAACTCTTCTGATACATACAATACACATGGCGCGAGTTGTTGTGGCATATAGTGGACTTGTTGTAATTTAATTCTCATACAAATATTAATCTCCAATAATATTGATATCGCCAAGCTGGAATAAGAGATGAATAAAGTCATCCTCGTCTGAATAAAATCCTCGCAACTTTTTAAATTTTATAATAGCTAGGCATGCGTTGAGAGCATTAAGCTCACTGATTTGAATGTTAGTTTTATATAGATCATCTGGATTATCAGTCAGTGGCGCCAAATTCTTTGCACGCTGCGCTTGTCCATCTTCTTCAGAGTAGTACGTCATACGCAGCATGCCATTAATCGCCTTATGCTTGCGATTAAGCCCCATACCAACATCAATAAACGGGATACCCATCGACAACAGCAAATCGAAAATTCCCGCCCTCGAAGAACCTTTATCAACATTAACGAATGCAAAAGTCACACCCTCCAAGTCCTGTCGACATGAAGAGTCTATAAACTTAGGCACGAATGAGATTCCTGTTCGAAAACTGTCGTACCGGTCATGGTAGACCTCTGACTTTTTCTTCCCTAAATCATCCGGATCAAGCTTTCCTGGTGATCGAAATGCTGTATGAACATGGTAAATATCAGCATCGAATGCCCTGATTTCTTTGACTGGTGTCTTAGCAATAAAATCAAGCACGTACGCTCCTGTACCTCCAAGTCCTATTATCGCGATAACATCATCCTTGAACTGCACTGATAAATCCGTGATTTCTGCTCTGCTAGTCAATGTATCCTGAAATTTAAAGACTGAATCGGAAACTATCCTTTCTACAACACGATATGTATAGGGATTACAATCATGCAATTCGACAGCTGGGCCAGAGATAATCGACACATAGCTCTCAATTTTTTCATAAAAATCCTGGAACTTACCGGTTGCTCTAGGTTTGTTGGAAAATGATCGCTCCACTGCTACATCGAGACAAGCTTCACTCAATGGGATCGTGGTGGTTCCGCCACCAAGATTGGGAATTGGTGCTCCATCAATCCCGTGCGGAACAGAACCCGCAAAAAATATCTGATGATCAACCTGCTCAACCCTTACCTGGTCGATGAACGTCAATTTCGCAACTATTGCCCCAATTTGAACCTGCCGGTTACTGTCGAGATATGGAATATCCCTTATTACAAGACAATTGCTATCAAACGCGACCGCATAGCCCTTTTCGACTAATCGTCGAATATCGTCATTATGACTGACCAGTTTCTGAAACATTGAATATCACTCCTTCTTTTACTTTTACGGTAGCACCTGGTGACAGGATGCCTTCTGGCTTATTGCCGTGACATTTCTTGTAAGTTACTGAATAGGTGATTTCGGGATGTTGTGCGTAGTCAGGTACTTCCAGAGTCACGACCTCGCTATAACTGATATCCCCTTTGGGCCATTCATGTGGTGTACCTTCTACAATGATGGTTACTGTTTTATTTTCTTTACTCATGACATGTTCTCCTATCGTGATATTTGCGTAAAAATACGATCTAAAAAGCCTGGATTTACTGGGCTCACAATAATTTCCAGCTTCACCCTGTATACGTGAAGCGTGACTTTTAGGTTTGTCACGGTTCACGTATACGAGGGTGTTGCGTGATTTTTAGGCATGTCACGGTTCAACGTATACTTAGGTTAGAAGGCCATTTTTGAGATAGAATTGGTCAAATATTCAATAGTTGAGACACTTTTTTGCCCAGCTCTAAAGAACTACAGCGAGAAATTACGGATGCTGGTGACGAGGACCTTTTCCTCTATATCGCGGTAGATCATGACGCCCCTGAAGGAAAGTGGGCACTAGAGGAGCTCTGGAAAAGACATGGAACCTGGCTTTTTGATAAATGCTTAAAAATCTGTAACATCTATAATCAAGGAAATGCCATTGCCGCAGATCTGGCTAGTGCTGCCTTTACAAAAGCCATTGATCGCGCAGAAACCTATAAACCGATAGAGAACGCAAACGATGAGAAAAACATCAGACGTACACGAAAATGGCTTGGTACCATTGCCCAGCATCTCTTAATAGACGGTTTTCGCAATCCCAACCGCTCAGTTTCTGCTAGCCCGGTCGATTTTGACATTGCACTCGATCAGTTTTCAACACAGGATTTTGTTGAGTGGTTTATCCAGCAGAATGATGTACGGCATTCTGCAAATATACCGGATGTAATTGGTAAAGCATTTGAGAAATTAAGTAATCGAGAGCAAAGAGTCATCATTGAAACCATTATGCAACGTGATAAATCGCCCAGTCAGAATTATGTATTAAGAGGCGCATCAATCAAATTAGCTAACGAGCTTGGCATCAGCCCAGACTCGGTCAGGCAAATACGGAAACGCGCTTTAAGCAAAATAAAAGACACACTAGATTCTTGGAGGTCACCACTATGAAACGTAGTAAAGACCAGAAAAAGAATATCGCGAAAATAGTTCGATATTCAGCTAAAGATGAAACCAAGGCATGGGACTTCATCGAGGATGCACTTCAAAAAAGTGGCCACTTATTCCCAACCACGGATGACTCTGTTGATAATTCCAAGCCTTCAAATGATACGGCAGGCCTGCCGCCCGGATTGAAAGATGTAAATGCTGTTCTAGATCGTGGAAGAAAGGTATTAAAGACTGGCCTTAACATAGAGCCTAATTACAATTTGAGTGATGATGTGAGAAGTGGTTTTGCTGCTGCTGCGAGAAATGGTTCTCGTATACCTGAAAGCATGTTAGAAAAGATGCACCACGACAGAGAGTACTCAGAGAAGAATGAGCCTAACGATGCAAACTGAAAGAATAGAAGAAATTGAAGAGCTAGCTGGCTACATCTCAGAGTCATACTTCGGCAGGAATAAAATAAATCCCATTGAAATTGCTAGCAGAAACAATATATCTTTTAGTTTTGGAGATTATCAAGATTATTTCGATGGTTTACTGGAATACATGAATGAAAAATTTCACATCTATGTAAACATTAATCACGTAAATAATCAGGACCACCCACGATCAAGATTTACCGTTGCTCATGAACTAGGGCATTATTTTATAGAAGAACACCATAACGCCCTAATTACAGGTGCGTTGTCACACCCTTCATTTACAGAGTTTAATTCTGACAATATTATCGAGAAAGAAGCTGATTTATTTGCCGCCTCTTTATTAATGCCAAAGAAGAAGTTTATTTCTAGTTCCAAGAAAACTCCTATGGGCGCTAAAGGTATTGTTGAATTATCAAAAATATTTTCAACATCATTAATGAGCACTGCTATTCGTTATGTTGAAAATAGCACCTACCCTGTCATGATTATCTTTTGGAACAATAACAAGCGATCATGGCAGAAGGGCTCAGATAGCTTTGATGACATTAACTGTGGGTGGACATATAAAGACAGCGAATCAATACCACAAGACACACTTACATGCATGGCTCTAAATGAAAAATTAAGCTTTGAGTCTGCTTTAGCTCAAGAGAAAGGAAGCGTGCTTTCCACGTGGTTTCCGTCAATGAAATTTAGTTCACGCAATACGGATATATTAATAGAACAAGCCATCCCAGTCGGGCGCTATGGTGTGTTAACGGTTCTGCGATTAGACAATTGAAAAGATAAGTGCCTGCAAAGGAGCGAAAGCTGGCCTTTATCTGAAATTATTTGAATTACTGCTTATGGCTAATATGAGAACATTACGGCTCATGACTCAAATGTCAGCTAAAAGGTTAGTTGTAGTCAGATTATATTGAGATCAAATAACACACTGTGCCAGATCGAATCTGAGCTAATACAAATTATCTTTAGAAAATTTTCTCTCTAATAACTCACATACCTCTAATTCTTGACGTTTTCGCTTTAACACTAATTTTTCATATTCTGACCAATAATCATCTGCTGTTGACTTCCCTATATGAAATTCAGTACTGGCTATCTTAATTGCTTCTGTCTGCGAATGATTTTCACAGATAAGAGCATCTATTCGACTTATAATTTCCCAAAATGGTGCTTTTTTACGTTTATGAGGCACCTGTAATCCAGTCCCTTGTGCAATTGCAGATATAGCCTTCTTCTCTTCACCTTTTTTAGCAAATTGCGCTGCTTCATATAATGTTTGTGCAAACTCAACGGCAACTATAAATGGCAATGGTTTTCCACTAGCAATTTGTTCCGCAATAAGTTCTAAATAATTACCTGCATCTTCTACACTTAATTTACGTTTATCAACTATTGCACCAATTTCACCACACTCTGATAAATTAAACATAACCTTAAGCTCTCTTTCGTCTAAATGTGGTCACATTCGACATAGGATTAATAATCGGCGTTAACTGATCAGCAATCTTCTGTAATGCTTCCCGGCGTTCGTCAAGATAATCATAACGATCATAAATTCCTTCAACCCCTTTTAACTTATGATTTAGACAACGCTCAGCCACATGACCAGACACTCCCACCTCAGACATTAGACTACGACACGTACGACGAAGATCATGCACAGTGAAGTGATCAACTGTTTTAAATTTATCTTCTCTGAATAGTTTTTGAATTGCAGCATTAATAGTATCGTGTGACATATGCCCCTGCCTCTTACTCTTACGTCGTTTAGGAAACACATACTCAGAGCCACAAGCGCGTATATATAGCTCTTGAAGCCACTCTATTGCCACAGGGGGAAGCGGGATACTAATAGCAACACCTGTCTTGCTTCTCTCCTCTGGAATATCCCAGAGCGCTTTATCTATATTGAATTCATCCCACGTTGCCGCGACTAATTCACCTTTACGCACTCCCAGCACTAGCAACAATGCCACAGCTAGATAATTCTCACGGGTAAATTGATCATTGTACTTTTGAAATATGGTAAATACTTTTGTTAGTTCCTTCATAGTCAGATAGCGGTTACGACTTTGCTCAACACCTCCAGCATGTTGCACGGTAAATGCTTCGGCTGGATTTGTTGCTATTAAATTTAAGCGGATACCGTGACGGAAAATTTGCTTACAGTACATCAGTGCATCATTAGAAATAGTGGGTCTATTGCTACTCGCTATTTTTTCAATAGCCGCACGTATATCAACTGGACTAATGCGATCAAGACCTAACTCACCGAATACAGGTGATAAATTCTTTTCGTATACTCGACGGGGAATATTAGGGTGCTTAAGTCGTTTCTCACAATCTTTTATCCAGTCAGCTGCAAGTTCATCGACCGTTTTTATTTTCACACTGTCAGGACGTTTCTTTTCAGCTTGAGGGTCAATGCCCTGCCTTACTTCTATTTTTATTTTTGCGGCATCTACTGTGGCATTTGCTAGAGTTAAATCAGGGTATCTTCCGATAGAAATTTCACGACGTTTTTTATTAACTGTATAACGAACAATCCAAAAACCAGTTCCTTCTTTACTCACACGAAAATATAAACCATTACCAGCCGCATGATATCCAGACTCTTTTTTTCGTAACAGTGATTTGATTTGTTTGTCATTAAGTTTCACAGCCATGTTAAAAACTCCATTAAAAAAGTGGTGGCAGATTTTAATTTTCTGCCTTAAAAAATGGTGACAGATTTAATCTGCCATCATTTCTGCCACCACTATCTTGAAACATAGAGAATTATTTGTAAACACTTAAAAACAAAAAAGCCCTATGTATAGGGCTTTACGAACACTTTGAAACATTTAGAAACGTTTAAAAACATCACTCTATATTCTGCACCTGCTCTCTCATTTGCTCTATCAACACCTTCAGCTCAACGGATGCCTGAGTCGTTTCTATATCTGTCGACTTTGATCCTAGCGTATTCGCCTCGCGGTTAAGCTCTTGCATC
>Ga0316204_10010339_pt1 | contig 12059 bp, 13 predicted proteins | sample 6monrhotite_MG_2_FD_205661 | JGI IMG/M metagenome (GOLD analysis project Ga0316204, IMG submission 205661) | Microbial mat bacterial communities from mineral coupon in-situ incubated in ocean water Damariscotta River, Maine, United States -... | ecosystem: Environmental > Aquatic > Marine >...
GTTTTTGCCTTTGCCTCGGTTCGGCTTTATGTGTTGCAACACGACACTGGCCACCACTCCCTGTTTGAAACACGGCTTCAAAATGAGCTGGCAGGCCATGTTCTGTCGCCCTTCACCTTTGCACCTTTTGAGGTGATGAAGCAAAACCACAACCTGCATCATGCAAATATCGGCAATCTCGACCACCGCGAAACCGGCGAGATTCACACTATGACCCTGCAAGAGTGGCAGCAGGCCGGACTATGGCAGCGGCTGTATTATCGCCTGTACCGCAACCCGTTTCTGTTTGTGCCACTGGGCGCCGCGTTTACCTATTTTGTCCGCTATCGCTGGCCCAAGAACAGCTCCCGCTTTGGGGCGCTTGGGGTGATCCTGCACAATGTCGCCATCCTGTGCCTGCTTTGGCTGTTGTATCACTACGCTGGCTGGCAGGGTGTGTGGATCTGGTTGGGGTTTTCGTTTCTGGGGGGCATGATCGGGGTCTTTCTGGTCTATCTGCAGCATAATTTTGAAGACACCTATTGGGACAGGCGCCCGGATCTCAACCCAGCCGAGGCCGCCTTGCAGGGCTCGTCCTGCCTGGATTTTGGTTGGGTCTTTGATTTCGCCGTGGCCAATATCACCCTGCATGACCTTCACCACTTTAACGCGCGCATCCCTAGCTATCGGCTGCGCCAATGCCACTATAATCTGCCGGCCGAGTTTGCCTTGCGGCGTATCAAATTTGCCGAAGCCCTGAGGGCTTTGTCGCTAAAGCTTTGGGATGAAGACAAAAAGCGACTTGTGCCCTTTCCTGGGTAACTCTTCACGTGCAATAATTTCAAACAACACCCGACGCGCAGCAAGAAAATTCAGAGGAGTACGGCAGGAATGACTGATATTATTGAACTGAGTGGCGTTGGTCCGGCGCTGGCAAAAACCCTCAAAGATCATGGGGTGCGCACGGTAGAGGCTGTCGTCGCAGCGTCCTTGGAGGATTTGAAAGCCATCCCAGGCATCGGTGCTGCCCGCGCAATGCGGTTGAAACAGGTCGCAGAGATCAGCAAGGGTGGCGCCGTGGCGACCCCCGTGGCGGCTCCTGTGAAGCCAGCTGCGAAACCAACTGCCGCAGGGGCGGGAAAGAAAAACCTGCCCTCAAAATCAAAAGCTAAGTCAGGAGTGAAAACCCAGACCAGCAAGGTAAAAGAGGCGGTGACGTCACAGGTGTCAGAGGCGGAGGAAGCCTTGAGCACAGCCTTGGCAGCAGCAGAGGCTGCCCGTGAAGCAGCGGAACAAAAGGCGGCGAAGGCCAAGGCCAAGGCCAAGAAATCGGTGCGCAAGGCCGAGGCTTTGATGGAAGAAGTTGCCAAGGCAAAAGAAAAAGCCCGCACTAAGGCCAAAAAGATGAAGGCCGATGCGCGCCGCGCTATTGAGCGGGAAAAGGCGAAGGCCCAGACCATTTTGGACGATCTGGCTCAAAAGTCCAAAGACATGGACAAAGAGAAAACTAAGGAGAAGGATAAAAAGCCTAAAGCCAGCTCCAAATCTTCGGACAAAAAGAAGGCCAAGAAAGCAGGCAAAAGCTAGGCCTTTGATTTTGGGTGAAAACCTCCCGAACATTTTATAAAAGGGGGCGCCACTCAGGATTGAGCGGCGCCCCTTTTTTCAAATTTGGTATTCCGCGCTGATTGGGTGGTTTAGACCAGATCGCCATCGGCGGTGAGGGTCAGTTTGCCCTTCAGGTAGGGACCCAGAACCTCTGGCAAAATAACCGAGCCATCGGCCTGTTGACCATTTTCCAAAACCGCAATCAGGCACCGTCCAACTGCAAGGCCCGATCCGTTGAGGCTGTGCACAAACTCAGGCTTGCCACCGTCCGCAGGGCGGAACCGTGCGTTCATGCGGCGGGCCTGGAAGGCGCCTGTGGTGGAGACCGATGAAATCTCGCGGTAGGTGTTTTGTCCCGGCAGCCAGGCTTCGATATCAAAGGTGCGCCGGGCGCCAAAGCCCATGTCGCCAGTACACAACACCACGGTGCGGTAAGGCACACCCAGTTTCTCCAGCAGCCCTTCGGCGCAGCGCAGCATGCGCTTTTGCTCGGTATCAGACTCATCCGGATGGGTGATCGAGACCATCTCGACCTTTTCAAACTGGTGCTGGCGCAGCATGCCAGAGGTGTCGCGCCCGGCCGATCCCGCCTCAGAGCGGAAACACTGGGTATGGGCGGTCATGCGGATGGGCAGCTCTGCGGCTTCCAGCACGTCGCCAGCGACGGAATAGGTCAGTGTCACCTCAGAGGTGGGCACCAGCCACCAGCCATTGGTGGTTTGGTAGCTGTCATCACCAAATTTTGGCAGCTTGTCCGTGCCATACATCGCTTCATCCCGGACCAGAACCGGGGTCTGCATTTCGGTGAGACCATTTTCGTCCACATGGGTGTCGACCATGAACTGCGCCAGGGCGCGGTGGATACGGGCGACGCCACCTTTGAGAAAGACAAACCGCGCACCGGATGTTTTGGCAGCAGTTTCAAAATCCATTGCCTGAGCCACGCCTGCGATCTCAAAATGTTCTTTGGCTGCAAAATCCAGCTCACGCGGGGTGCCCCAACGGTTGACCTCGACGTTGTCGTCTTCATCGGTGCCATCAGGCACGTCGTCGGCTGGCAGATTGGCGATACGGGCCAGCATGTCGGTCTGCTTGGCGTCCAGCTCTTTGGCTTCGGTCTGCAGCGCAGCCACTTGCGCCTTTTTCTCGGCCACTTCCGCGCGCAGGCGTTCAAAGGTCTCGTTGTCGCCTTTAGCCTTGGCGGCGCCAATTTCCTTGGCGGCCTTGTTCTGCGCGGCCTGTGCGGCCTCGGCCTGCTGGATCTTGGCGCGGCGGGCTTCGTCCAGGGCCAGAAGGTCTGAGGATACGCCCGCATCCCCACGCCGCGCCAAAGCAGCGTCAAAAGCAGCAGGGTTTTCGCGGATTGCACGGATGTCATGCATGATGGCGTCTCCTCGACGGTTTTTGAATCAATGAGCAACCTATGCCGCAGCGGTACAGAAAGAGGAAGGGGGCAGGGGCAAAAGCTGGGAAATGTTGTAGCGCCGCAAGGGGGAGGGCCGGCAGCTGCCTGGGGCATTTTGCCTATGTGCGGTGTGTCCTTGCTAGAGGGCGGATTTACCTTGGTTGCTTTGATTGCTTTTTGTTGCATCAGCAGAGACCGCATTTCCCCAGCTTTTCAGGGCCAAACAGCGGGGCTGCCTTGCAATGCCTGGGTGCAGCGCATAGGTTCGCCGCAAATTCACGGCACCTCGCCAAGAGGGTGCCGTATAGACAGAAGGAAGACCCCCCTTGGATATGAACCAGATTGGCCAGTTTCTCCCCCTCATCCTGATCTTTGCGATCATGTATTTCCTGCTGATCCGTCCGCAGCAGAAAAAGATGAAAGAACATCAGACCATGGTCTCGAATGTGCGTCGCGGCGATCAGGTGGTCACCCAGGGTGGCCTGATCGGCAAAATTGCCAAGGTCAAAGATGACAACGAAGTCGAAGTCGAACTGGCCGAAGGCGTCAAGGTGCGGGTGGTGAAATCCACCATTGCGCAGGTCCTGACCAAAACCGAGCCGGCAGCTTAATAGCCCCCTTTAACAAACTGAAAAGGCAGGGCAATGCTTCAAATTGATCTCTGGAAAAGGGTTCTCATCTGGCTGGTCTGTGTGACCGGCCTTTTGCTTGCCCTGCCAAATGGGTTCTACACCCGGGTGGAGCAGTCCAACGATGCTGCCGCCGAAATCATCGCCAAAGGCGACACTCCCGAACGGCAGGCCTTGGTCGCGCAATGGCCCAGCTATCTGCCGTCCTCGCTGGTCAATCTTGGTCTCGATCTGCGCGGTGGGGCGCATCTGCTGGCCGAAGTGAAGGTCACGGATGTCTACGCCGGCCGCATGGATGCGCTTTGGCCCGAGGTGCGTGATGCCCTGCGGCCCGAACGCGCTACGGTTGGCAGCTTTCGCCGTCAGCAAGCACCTGAAGGGCAGATTCGCCTGAAGATCTCCAAGCCCGAGGGCATGCCCCGCGCGCTAGAAGTGGTGCGCGGTCTGGCTAATCCGATCACCAGCCTCACCGGGGCCGGCGCGTCTGACATCGATGTGTCCGGGCAGGGTGATGTCATCACCATTGAACTGTCCGAGGCGGAAAAACTCGCCTCTGATGATCGCACGGTGCGCCAGTCGTTGGAAATCGTCCGTCGCCGGATTGATGAGGTGGGCACGCGGGAGCCGACAATCCAACGCCAGGGCGCGGATCGCATTCTGATCCAGGTGCCTGGCATTGGCTCCGCGTCTGAGCTGAAAGCCATTATCGGCACCACCGCCCAGCTGACCTTTAACCCGGTAGTGGGACGTGGCTCTGACCCGGATGCGCCTGCAGGTGTTGGCAACAAGGTCATCCCGTCGCTGGACGAACCCGGTGCCTTTTACACAGTGGAAGCAGCGCCGGTTGTCACCGGTGAGCAACTGGTAGATGCGCAGCCTGCTTTTGACCAGAACGGTCGCCCCGCTGTGAATTTCCGGTTCAACACCTCAGGTGCGCGTAAGTTTGGCGACTATACTGCGGAAAACATTGGCTCTCCCTTTGCCATTGTGCTGGATGATGAGGTGGTCTCGGCGCCGACCATCCAGTCGCATATCCCCGGTGGCTCCGGCATTATCACCGGTAACTTCACCATCGAGGAAAGCACCCATCTGGCGATCCTGTTGCGCGCAGGCGCCCTGCCTGCGGAGTTGGAGTTCCTGGAAGAACGCACTATTGGGCCAGAATTGGGCCAGGACAGCATCGATGCCGGCAAAATCGCCACCATCGTCGCCTTTGTGGGCGTGCTGGTGTTTATGGCGCTGAGCTATGGGCTGTTTGGGATTTTTGCCAATGTGGCCTTGATCCTGAACGTGGCGCTGATCTTTGGCTTCCTCAGCCTGATTGGTGCAACGCTGACCCTGCCGGGGATTGCCGGTATCGTGTTGACGGTTGGTATGGCGGTTGATGCAAATGTGCTGATCTTTGAGCGGATCCGTGAAGAGCTGAAAGCTGGCCGTGGTCCGGCACGGGCCATTGACGAGGGCTACTCCAAGGCGCTGAGCGCCATTCTGGACGCCAATATCACCACCTTCATCACAGCCGTGATCCTGTTTGCCATGGGCTCTGGCCCGGTGCGCGGCTTTGCGATCACGCTGGGACTTGGCATTATGACCTCGGTCTTTACCGCGATCTTTGTCACCCGGTTGATCATCGTGATGTGGTTTGAACGTCGTCGTCCCAAAAAGATTGAGGTGTAATCATGCGGTTAAGACTTGTTCCCCAGGAGACCTCATTCGATTTCTTCAGCAAGTGGAGGATCTGGCTGGGTATTTCTGCTCTTATGATGGTTGTCGGGCTGGCGTCCTTTGGCCTGCAGGGGCTGAACTTTGGTATCGACTTTCGCGGCGGTACAACCGTGCGAACCGAAAGCACCACGGCGATTGATGTAGGCCTGTACCGAGAAGCCATTGCGCCGCTTGAGTTGGGTGATATCTCGATTACCGAGGTGTTTGACCCGACCTTTGCGGAAGATCAGCATGTTGCGATGATCCGTATTCAGGCGCAGGCCAGCGGCGAGGCGATCTCTGGTGAGGTGATTGAAACCCTGCAAACCACGCTGGACGCGGTGGCACCGGGCATCAAATTTGTGTCGGTTGAATCCGTGGGTCCCAAGGTCTCGGGTGAGCTGGTGCAAACTGCGATCCTGGCGGTGGTGCTGGCGATTGGTGCGGTGCTTATCTACATCTGGCTGCGGTTTGAGTGGCAGTTTGCCTTGGGCGCGGTTGTGGCCTTGGTGCATGACGTGGTGCTGACCATCGGGATCTTTTCCGAGCTTCAGATCAAATTTGATCTCGCCATCATTGCGGCGCTGCTGACGATTGTGGGCTACTCGCTCAACGATACCGTGGTGGTGTTTGACCGGGTGCGTGAAAACCTGCGGCGCTACAAAAAGAAAGACCTGTCGGAGGTGCTGAACCTGTCGATCAATGAAACCCTCAGCCGTACCGTGATGACCTCGGTCACCACACTGCTGGCCCTGATCTCGCTTTATGTGCTTGGCGGCGATGTGATTCGCGGATTTGTCTTTGCGATGATCTGGGGGGTGATTGTCGGCACCTATTCCTCGGTCTTTGTGGCCTCCACCATCCTGCTGTGGCTGGGCGTCAAACGTGACTGGAGCAAGCAGGCCAATACCGCTGGCAACCAGTTTGGCAATATCGACGCCTGAGTGCGTCGAGCCGAAGCACTGGCGTTACCAACAGACGAAGCTGCGGGGGCTCTCCGCAGCTTCGTTTTGTTTTGACAAGCCGATTGCGGACATGGCAGGGATTGCCCCGGTTTGAGGCGCGCAGCGCAGCGTAACAGAGATAGGACAGCCCATGCAGCTCAATGAGGTGACATTTACGGAAGCTCGGCCTGTTGATGGCTATGGGCCTGGGTTCTTTCGCGTCGGCGGAGAGGTCCATCATGGCGCCTTGCTGATCACCGCCACGGGGCTGAACACCTGGGGCGGCTATGGGGATGAGACCAGCCTCTTGGCCCTGGCCGGGAAGGTGGATGTTGTGTTTATCGGAACCGGGGCGGAAATCGCCCATATCCCGGCAGAGCTGCGCAACAGCTTGGAAGGTGCGGGGCTGGGGGTAGAAGTGATGAATTCTCCGGCGGCCTGCAGAACCTATAATGTGCTGCTGTCAGAGGGGCGTCGTGTCGCGCTGGCGGTTCTGCCTGTTTAACATCCGATGGCTAAAATCTGCGGCATTGGTCCGGCAAAGCTGCCCTATTGGGTGAGATTTGACATGCCGCAAGGCGCGACCCTGGGCTTTCGTACTTTTGTGCAGCCAAACAATGAGATAAGCCTGTATTCATGTCACTGAATGTATCAGATCTGAGTATTGCCCGTGGTGGGCTGCCGGTGTTGGAGCGGATCAGTTTTGAACTGAAGCCCGGACAGGCTCTGATTCTGCGTGGTCCCAATGGAATTGGCAAAACAACCCTGCTGCGCAGCATCGCGGGGCTACAGCCTCCGCTTGGCGGCGTGGTCAGCGGTGGCGAAGATCAGATCGCCTATGCGGCGCATTCCGACGGGTTGAAATCCGCTTTGACCGTGACCGAGAACCTGCAGTTTTGGGCCCGTGTTTTTGGCACCCACAACATCGAACCAGCGCTGCAGGCCTATAATCTGACCACGTTGCGGGACCGCCCTGCAGGGGCGCTGTCGGCGGGGCAGAAACGGCGCTTGGGCCTGTCGCGGATGATGGTGACGGGGCGGCCGATTTGGGTGATGGATGAACCCACGGTAAGCCTGGATCAGGCCTCAGTCGCCTTGTTTGCCCAAGTGGTGCGCACCCATCTGGAGGCCGGGGGATCGGCGTTGATTGCCACCCATATCGACCTTGGGCTGGATGCCAGGGTGCTGGATGTCGGTCCCTATAAGGCGGCGCCGCTGGATATCGATGATTTTGACGGGGGCTTCTTGTGATTGCGCTACTGATGCGGGATCTGCGCCTTGCGGTGCGGGCAGGGGGCGGGTTTGGCCTCGGCCTGGCCTTTTTCCTGATTGTCACCGTGATGGTGCCCTTCTCCGTTGGCCCCGAGTCCGACCTGTTGGCGCGGATTGCACCGGGGGTCTTGTGGCTGGGGGCGCTGTTGTCCTGCCTGCTGTCTCTGGACCGGCTGCTGGCGCTGGACTGGGAAGATGGTTCATTAGATCTGCTGGCCACTGCACCGCTGCCGCTGGAGGCTGTGGTCAGTATCAAGGCGCTGGCCCATTGGATCACCACCGGCCTGCCACTGGTTCTGGCGGCACCCGTGCTGGGAGTGCTGTTGAACCTGCCCCTGGAGGGGTTCAAGTGGGTGGTGATTTCGCTGCTGCTGGGGACGCCGGCCTTGTCGGTGATCGGCACCTTTGGCGCGGCGCTGACAGTGGGGCTGAAACGCGGCGGGCTGTTGCTGTCGCTTTTGGTGATGCCGCTCTATGTGCCGACACTGATCTTTGGCGCCGAGGCGGCGCGGCGCGGCGCAATGGGCATGGTGGTTGAGACGCCCTTGCTGATGCTGGCGGGGATTTCCGCCGGCGTTATCGCGCTGATGCCCTTTGCCAGCGCTGCTGTTTTGCGTATCAATCTGCGCTAGCTATTTAGTAATCGAAACCACGGGAACGAGAGAGCCAAAATGTCGATCTGGGAATATGCCAATCCACGAAAGTTCCTGCAGACTTCGGAACGGGTGATGCCGGTGCTCTGGGTGAGCTCGGGGCTCTTGATGGCCGTCGGGCTGATCTGGGGGTTCTTTTTCACGCCGGATGATTACCGCCAGGGCTCCACTGTCAAGATCATCTTCTTGCATGTGCCCGCTGCCCTGATGGCGATCAATGCCTGGTTTATGATGCTGGTGGCCTCGTTGATCTGGGTGATCCGCCGCCACCACGTCAGCGCACTGGCGGCCAAGGCCGCGGCGCCCGTTGGCATCGTGATGACATTGATTGCCCTGGCCACGGGGGCGATCTGGGGGCAGCCCATGTGGGGCACCTGGTGGGCCTGGGATCCGCGCCTGACCTCGTTCTTGGTCTTGTTCCTGTTTTACCTCGGATATATTGCCCTGTGGGAAGCCATTGATAATCCTGACACCGCTGCTGATCTGACCTCGATCCTCTGCCTTGTCGGCACTGTCTTTGCGGTGCTGAGCCGCTATGCGGTGAACTTCTGGAATCAGGGGCTGCATCAGGGCGCCTCGCTGAGCCTTGATGAAAAAGAAAACGTGGCGGATGCCTTTTCCAACCCTCTCTATGTCTGCATGATTGGTTTTGGATTGTTTTTCCTTGCCATGGTGTTTTATCGCACCGGAACAGAAATTCGCGCGCGGCGCATCAAGGCGCTGATGGCGCGTCAACGGCAGGAGGCGTGACCATGTTGCCAGATCTGGGGAAATACAGTGAAACGGTGCTGTCGGCCTATGCCGCGTCGCTGCTGCTACTGGCGCTATTGGTGGTGTTGACCCTGTGGCGCGGCCGCCGGGTGCGTCGCGACATGGATACGTTAGAGCAAAGGATGCGCCGGGATGGCTAAGTTCTCACCGCTGATGGCGGTTCCGATTGTGGTTTTTGCCAGCTTTGTGGGCCTCGCGGTCACCGGCATGTACCGGGAGGATCCCGACAGCCTGCCGTCGGCCCGCGAGGGCCAGCCCGCCCCGCCGGTGGTGCTGAGTGAATTTGTCGGTAAAGAACTGTTTGATGATGCGGATTTGCGCGATGGTGAGGTCAAGCTGGTCAACTATTGGGCCAGCTGGTGCGCGCCGTGTCGGGTGGAACACCCTAACCTTGAGGCCCTGTCGCAAGAGGGGCTGACGATCTACGGGGTGAACTACAAGGACCAGCAGGACAATGCCGCGTCATTCCTGGAGGAACTGGGCGATCCCTATACGGCCATTGGCCGCGACGAAAAAGGCCGCATGGCCTTGGACTGGGGCGTCTACGGCGTGCCGGAAACCTATGTGGTGGACGGAAACGGCAAGATCATCCTGCGCTTTGCCGGGCCGATAACGCAGCGGGTGATCAAAAACACCCTGCGCCCGGCCATTGAAAAGGCCCGCGGCCACTAAGCCTGTCTTACCCCTAAGACAATTGCTTGGGGAGCAGGGGCTGCGGGCCCTGTTGCTCAGGCAGCGTCAGTCAAAGATCGAAAGGTCGAGATCAAGGCCGCAGCCCAGCCAAATGCTGTGGTCGCGGTGATCTTCCAGGTCGTTGCCGGTTTCGGGATGGGCAAAGACAATCAAATCCCCCCGGTTCAGCGCCAGCCATGGCAACAGTTCGGTGAACTGTGCAGGAGTGGCGGCCAGTTGGCAGGACCACATTGGATGCGGTCCGACAGGTTTTTCATGGATGCGGCCCAATTGAACCCCAAAGCGCGCAACGGCGCTGTCGCACAGCGTTTTTGCCGCTTGCAGGCTGTCGGCGTCAAAATAGACATGGGTATGGTAGCCCTGGATGCTGGATATCTGTTTCATTCTGCCAACCTACGTGCTGCTGATCTTGGTTGATAGCTCCAGCGCTCCACAGGACCTGTGCGCCCCTGCTAAAGGCGATAGCCGCCGGATACAGTCAGGATTTCGCCGGTGATAGACGATGCCGCATCAGAGGCCAGAAAGGCCACCGCCTGGGCGATGTCATGGGCCGTGGCCAGCCGCCCCAGGGCGGTTTCATCGGTAAAGGCTTTGGTCAGATCTGCATCGCGTGGGGACTCGGGGACATTCACAGCGCCGGGAGCGACGGCATTGACGCGAATGCCCCTTGGCCCCAGCTCCTTGGCCATGGCGCGAGTCCAGAGGTTGAGCGCGGCTTTACTGGCGCCGTAAGTGACATGGCCCCTGGGCGGCAGGACGGCATTGATTGACGAGATGCTGACGATCGCCGCTCCCGGGGACAGATGCGGCAGGGCCGCACTCAGCAGCGCCTGGGGCGCCAGCAGGTTGAGATCAAGAATGGCCCGTTGTTTGGCGACGTCAAATGTGTCCAGTGGGCTGGCGTCAAGCGATCCGGCGTTGTTTGCGATGACATCAATCCGGCCAAAGCGCGCCATAGTGGCCTTGACGACCTGTTCCGCGCTGCCATCCTGGGTGAGATCTGCCTGCAGAAACAATTGGTTGTCATTCACAGTTGTATCCGGCGCGCGGTGGCACCAGGTCAGCGCCACATTGTTATCAGGGTGAAACACCGCAGCAATGGCGCGCCCAATACCATGGGCACCGCCAGTGATCAGCACAGTTTTGACCAATCTGTGACCTCCTCAAAAGCTCTCTCCTGACCAACGCTCTACCAGAGCGCCGGTCAGGATCAGAGGGCTTTCACTGTCTCAGGATTTGGCGAGATTGCGCAGAACGTAGTGCAGCACGCCGCCATTTTCGACATATTCGATCTCTGGCGCCGTATCTATGCGGCACTTCAGGGTGATGTCTTTGACCGTGCCATCGGCAAAGGTAATGGCGCAGGGCACATCTTGCAGCGGCTGGATGGTGTCGAGACCAAAGATTGAAACCGTTTCCTCCCCGCTCAGGCCGAGGCTTTTGCGGCTGTCGCCATTGGTGAATTCAAAGGGGATCACCCCCATGCCCACCAGATTGGACCGGTGGATGCGCTCAAAGCTTTCAGCGATCACCGCCTTGACGCCCAAGAGCGCGGTGCCTTTGGCGGCCCAGTCCCGCGAGGAGCCGGCGCCATATTGTTCACCGCCAAAGATCACTAGCGGAGTGCCTGCCGCCTGATAGGCCATTGAGGCCTCATAGATCGAGGTCTGCTGCCCATCTGGTCCTTTTGTATAGCCGCCCTCAACCGGGCTGCCGTCTGTCTGGGCCAGCATTTCGTTCTTGATGCGGATATTGGCAAAGGTGCCGCGCATCATGATCTCGTGGTTGCCCCTGCGGGAGCCGTAGGAGTTGAATTCACGGGACTGCACCTGGCGCTCCAGCAGATACTGGCCGGCAGGTGTGGTGGTTGCAAAGGCGCCCGCCGGAGAGATGTGGTCGGTGGTGACCATATCGCCAAGCACCGCCAGCACCTTGGCTCCGGTGATATTGGTGATGCTGCCGGGGGTCGGCCCCATCCCCTGGAAATAGGGCGGGTTCTGGATATATGTGGATTGGGCGGGCCAGTCATAGGTCTCGGCCGCGGTGGTCTGCACCGCTTGCCACTTCTCGTCGCCTTTGAAGACATCGGCATATTTCGACAAGAAAGCCTCGCGGGTGACGGTTTGTTCGACCAGATCCGCGATTTCCTTGGTCGAGGGCCAGATGTCCTTGAGGTAGACATCCTGGCCGTTTTGGTCTTGACCAATGGCATCACGGCTGAGGTCGATATCCATGGTGCCAGCCAGGGCATAGGCCACCACCAGCGGCGGCGAGGCGAGGTAGTTGGCGCGCACATCGGGGCTGATCCGGCCCTCAAAATTGCGGTTGCCCGACAGCACCGAGGTCGCGACCAGATCGCCAGCTGCAATTGCTTCGGACAGTTCTGTCTGGAGCGGGCCAG
>Ga0316204_10010340_pt1 | contig 12057 bp, 14 predicted proteins | sample 6monrhotite_MG_2_FD_205661 | JGI IMG/M metagenome (GOLD analysis project Ga0316204, IMG submission 205661) | Microbial mat bacterial communities from mineral coupon in-situ incubated in ocean water Damariscotta River, Maine, United States -... | ecosystem: Environmental > Aquatic > Marine >...
GGTAATTCGAACCGCGATAATTTTGCAGATGTGAAGCCCTATAGGGGGTTGTGGTGGTTAGCTCAATGAGTATGAAATCATTATGAATTTAGATGATAGGGCTAACCAAACTACGTTCGGTGATCTGGTTGGTGCATCGCAACAAGCGATTTCAAAACATGTGCATGCAGGTACATTGCTTGAGGGTGATACTTATCGTGGTTGGTTGTCTGCGTACACAGAAAAATTACGTGAAGAGGCAGCCGGTCGTGGTGGATCTCAGCAAGAAACATTATCCAAAGCTAAAACTGAAGAATCTCAAGTTAAGACCTCGTTAAATCGTCTTGAATATAATAAAAAAATTGGTGTACTGGTAAGCAGTGATGAGGCGGGTGCCGCATTAACAGATTGGGCCGGGTACGCAAATCGTGAATATAAGTCGGGGTTAGAAAAAATAATACAATCATTAGAGGGTGAGCATGGTATATCGATCGATCGTGCTATGGTAAATAAAATTGCTGGATCTACAACCGAAAGAATACAGAGTTACGCGCACAAACTTGGCGCATCTCTTGGTGAAAGCGTCTGATCAATTTAATCCACCTCAAGAAGTCTCGACTTATGAATGGTTAAGTAAAGATTATTATTTACCTGAAGAGGCGGGTCATGCTGGCCTCTATGATTTTTATTACACGCCCTATTTTATAGGTGTCGCAGATGCACTGGATGATATAAATACGTTTGAAGTAGATTTAATGAAAGCCGCTCAAATTGGCTGGACTTATTTTATCATTGGGTATTTATTAAAACGAATTAATACTGATCCTTGTCCGATACTTGGTGTGTTCGCCAAAGAAAAAGATGGTAAAGCTTTTCATGATGAAAAGCTGGTGCCAACTGTTAAAGCGACCCCGTTAGCCAGAGCAATACTGGATGTAACTACATCTCGTTCAAGTGGTAATCGATGGGATTACAAAGGGTTTCCTGCAGGTTTTTTAAAACTGGTTGGGTCTAATTCACCGGGTAATGTTAAATCAACATCTTCTGTTGGTGTTGGCATTGTTGAGGAGCCTGATGATACCAGTGATAACGTAAAAGGTCAGGGTGATTCAATTGGGCTTGTTTCTGAGCGTTTAAAAAGATACACGGGAAATAAAAAGTTAATTGTTGGCGGTACGCCTGCTGTAAAAGGATTGTCTAAAACAGAAAAACGTATTGATCAATCTGATAAAAGGGTATTACCAGTTGCGTGTCATGAGTGTGGTGAAAAGCATGCGCTCATATGGGAAAACGTTTCCTGGTTAGATTCTGATACACCATTGAATCATGATGTTTATGGTGATGCTATTCCAGAGACTGCTGTTTATGTATGCCCGCATTGCGGATCTGCATGGGATGATTTTCAAAGACAAAATAATATTAGAAATACTGTCTTTAGAGCAGTAGAAGAAAAGGACCCGTTAGCCGGTTGGGTACAAACTCAAGAGTTTCATGGTATTGCGGGGTTCTCAGGTTTAAGTGAATTATATGCTTGTGTGCCTGGTACGTTATTGAGTGAAGTTGTTCGTGAATATTTGAATGCTAAACATTTATCTGATCAGGGTGATCAGACTGAAATGATCAAGTTTATTAACCAGAAACTTGGTAAGACTTATGAGTATGAAAGTAAAGCGCCGGATATAACGGAGCTACAAGATAGGGCTGAAGACTATTCTGAATTATTTGTTCCTGATGGAGCGTATGTGCTTACTGCAGGCGTTGATATTCAGCATGACAGATTGGCTGTTACCATTTGGGGTTGGGGGCCAGGAGAGGAGAGCTGGTTAATATACTGGGGTGAGCTTCAGGCGAAAACATCAACTACTGATGTTAAAGATCCTGTATGGGATGCATTGGCTAAATTATTGTTCACACCTATCGAGCATGAGAAAGGGTTTAAGTTAATTGTCTCAGCAGTATCAATTGATACATCTGATGGACAGACGTCAGACCAAGCCTATACATGGGTGAGAAAACATCAGAGAAAAAATGTGATGGCTATTAAAGGCTCATCAGATCGTGTGACAGATCGTGAGATTTTTAGTAGGCCAAGGCAAATAGATACCAAAGGTAAGCGGCATAATAAATCTGCAAAGTATGGTTTGCAGGTGTTTATGGTTGGTACTCAAAAAGCAAAAGATTTGCTAATTGGTGAGCGTGGTCGATTATCGCAAGTTGGTTCGGGTGCTGGACATATGCACTGGTATAAAGATGTTAGATCTGATTTTTATGATCAGATTACATCTGAGGTTAAAGCGCCTCATAGGTCTATACGTGGCAAGTTAGTTTGGCAGGTGAAGAGCGGTGTTAGAAATGAGGCGTTAGATTGTACGGTTTATGCCTTACACGCAGCTAGGTCGTTAAAAGTTAACTTAATGACTGATAAAGGATGGGAGGCATTAATGCGTAAATTAATGCAGCAAGATCTATTTGCAGAATCTGAAAAAGATGTATCAGCAGATAAAAACAAACAATCAAATAATTCTAATAACTCATCAGATAATGAATGGGTTAATACAGGCGATGACTGGATATGAGTACAGCAACTGAAATGCTTGGTTTATATATTGCTGCTGAAAAAGCAGTGCTAAGAAATCAATCATATTCATTAGGTGGGCGCTCTCTTACGCGTGCCGATTTACCAGATATTGTTGCGGGACGTAAAGAGTGGCAAGAAAAAGTTGCTGCAGAAAGCTCGAGCTCTCAAGGCGGTTCTAACTTATATAGTGTAGCGGATTTCACATAGTGAATATTATAGAAAATATAATTCAAGCCTTTTCGCCTGAGCGTGCTTTTCGTCGTGCGCAGTATCGTCGTGCACTTGCTGCGTATGAGGCGGCAAATCCAAGTCGGTTGAGAAAAACAGGAGCCGATAATAGCAGCGGTGATGCGGTGGTTGGTCGTGCTGGTGCTGCGCTTAGAGGGTACGCAAGACAGCTTGAACAAAATCATGATATAGCAAATGGTGTTTTAAATGTTCTAGTGAATAATACGGTCGGTCCGTTTGGTGTTAGCACAGAGCCGCAGCCTCGTAATAAGGAAGGTGATATACATCAGGATTTTGCTGATGAAATTCTGGAGCTATGGAAAGACTGGTGTTTAAGTCCAGAAGTTACAGGTGAGCATGATTGGGTGGCGTCACAACGTCTTGCTTGTCGGACCTGGTATCGTGATGGTGAAGTGTTGACTCAGTTACTTGAGGGGTTAATTCCATCGCTTAAGCATGGGACTGCAGTACCTTTTTCATTAGAGCTAATAGAGACGGATCAATTACCTTTTGATGATAATGAATCAAAGGGGATAACGCAGGGCGTTGAGCGCAATGCTTGGGGTAAACCGGTTGCGTATCATGTTTTTAAATCGCATCCTGGTGATGCAACCGCGTATTACAATATGAGCACTAAGCGTGTATCAGCTGATAATATGTTGCATCCCAAAATTACAAGTCGAATTAGACAGGCGCGCGGTGTTTCTATTTTTGCATCTGTTATGCGCCGCCTTGAAGATATTAAAGATTATGAAGAAAGCGAGCGCGTAGCGGCTCGTATTTCTGCGGTGTTGGCGGCATACATCAAAAAGGGAACAGCAGAAGATTACACGGCGCCAGAAGATGGTAAAACTGATCGTATATTTAGTATGAAGCCGGGTATGGTGTTTGATAACCTTCGACCGGGTGAAGAGGTCAGCACTATTCAAAGTAATCGACCTTCATCATTAGCGGCGCCATTTTTGAATTTACAACATCGTGGTATTGCTGCAGGTACCGGTGCTAACTACTCATCGATATCAAAAAATTATGATGGTTCATATTCTTCACAGCGTCAGGAATTAGTTGAAGGTTTTAATAATTACCAGGCATGTACACAATTATTTTCTAGTCAATTTAATTCGCCTATTTATCGACGTTTTATTGAGATTGCTATTTTATCTGGCACGTTGAAAGTGCCTGGTGATATAGATATGCGCACACTGTTTGATGCTGATTATCGTGCGCCTGCTATGCCTTGGATCGATCCAGATAAAGAAGCCAAAGCAAATGAGCGTTTAGAGCGTGCTGGATATAAGTCTGCGCAAATGACGATACGTGAACGTGGACAAAATCCGAATGATGTACGTCGACAGATTAAGCAATGGCGAAAACAAAATGATGATGATGAAATAATGTTTACGTCTGATCCTAAACATGAATTTAATAAAGACAATGACAGCCCCGATGATTCGGGGCTTTCTGGTTCTGATGATAAGGAAAATGAAAATGCCAAAACAGTTTGAAATTAAATCAAAAAGTGAAAGTGAAGCGGAGCTTTTAATTTTTGGTGATATTGGTGATAGTTGGTGGGGCGAAAGTGTCATTGCTAAAGACGTTGCTGAAGAGCTGCAGGCGCTTGATGTTGAAAAACTTGTCGTGCGTATTAATTCATATGGCGGTTCAGTATCAGATGGTATTGCAATTTATAACGCCATTAAAAGACATAAAGCAAAAACAGAAATACATATTGATGGTGTAGCTGTTTCTATCGCCTCTCTTATTGCTATGGCGGGTGATGAAATTATTATGGCTGAAAATTCGCTGTTAATGATTCATGCGCCCTGGGGCAGTACTTACGGTAACGCAAAAGAATTACGTGAGTATGCTGATGTGCTTGATACCTATGCAAAAGCTATGGCATCTAGTTACACAAGTAAAACTGGCAAAACCAATGATGAGATTTTAGATTTATTAACAGATGGTGTTGATCATTGGTATACCGCATCTGAGGCATTAGCGGAAGGTTTTGTTGATATTGTTAATGAAGAGATAGCAGCAGCCGCACATGGTTTTGATAAATCCAAATTTGCGATTTCTGGCATGGAAACTTATGCAAAGAAATTGCAACCGGTGACATCAGAAATGAAGTCGCCAAAACTTGAACCGGCGGCGCATGTTGCCGCTAAAATTGAAGCAACCGAAGAGGAGGCAGTCATGCCTAAATTAGAAGACAAGAAGGCCGATACTCCGGTCGATGCAAAAACAGAAGCTGATATTCAGGCGGCTGTTAAAGCAAATGAAAAGCAACGACGTTCAGATATTCGAAGTGCATTTGATGCTTTCGGATCACGTAATGGTGTATTAGATGTTATGAATGCCTGTCTTGATGATATGGAAATTTCAGCAGCTGATGCGCGTGATAAGTTATTGGCGCATCTTGGTAAAAATTCAGCGCCAGCGGCGGCCAATCCTCGTATTGAATCGGGTGCTGATGCAACTGATAAATTCCGTGAAGGTGCTCAGGCTTCATTGCTTATTCGTGCAAACTTAAAAGAAAATGATGGAGCTAATGAGTTCCGTAGTTTCTCTTTATTTGAGTTGGCGCGCCACTCACTTGCTTTGGCTGGTGTGAATACAAGCCATATGGATAAGCTGGAAGTTGTGGCTGCTGCGTTTACGCACACTACAAGTGATTTCACTAACCTATTAGCTAACACAGCTAACAAGGCAATGATGAAAGGTTACGATGAAGCTGAAGAAACTTTTCAGTTATGGACTAACACGGGTGAGCTTGGTGATTTTAAAGCAACAAGCCGCGTTGATCTGAATTCGTTTCCTAGCTTAGATAATGTTCGTGATGGCGCTGAGTACAAATATGCGACAGTGGGTGATCGTGGTGAAAATATTCAGTTAGCAACCTACGGAAAGTTATTCAGTATCACGCGTCAAACTATCATTAATGATGATTTGCAGGCGTTTACTCGTATACCTATGAAGATGGGTCGTGCGGCAATTCGTACAGTTGGTGACCTGGCATATGCCGTGTTAACTAGCAATCCAGCTATGTCTGATGGTACGGCCTTGTTCCATGCTGATCACGGTAATCTGTTATCTGCATTAGGCCCGCATACATCTAGCATTGATAAAATGCGTGTTGCTATGGGTAAGCAGAAAGATGGTGGCGATAATGCAACCGCATTAAATATTCGCCTTGCAAATCTTCTGGTACCAATGGCGCTAGAAGGTGTTGCAAAAGTAGCGCGTGATTCAGAATTTGAAGTTGGCGCATCTACCAAAAACAACACAACACCAAACAGCGTGCGCGGTACGTTTGAAGTAATTTCAGATGCACGTTTAGATGAAGCTAGTGCAACGGCATGGTATGGCGCTGCTAATGGCTCAGTTCACGATACAGTTGAAGTGGCTTACCTTGATGGTAATCAGTCACCAACACTTGAACAGCAAGCGGGTTGGAATGTTGATGGCACTGAATTTAAAGTGCGCATTGATGCTGGTGTATCACCGATTGATTTTCGTGGTATGGCAAAGAACCCAGGCGCTTAATTAAACGTCTGAATAAATAAAGGCTGCATTGTGTGGTCTTTATTTATCTTTAAAACATTAAGTTCTTAGGAGACTAGAACAATGGCTAAAAATTATATAAACGCTGGTGAAACTATCCAGCATACTGCCAGTGGTAGCGCGTTATCTTCAGGTGATGTGATTGTGGTTGGTGAACAGGTTGGTGTGTGTCTTGAGGATATCGCAGTAGGTGCAACAGGTACTGTTGCGCTTAAAGGTGTTTTCACTCTTCCAAAAGTGTCAGCAGCTGTTATTGCTAAAGGTGAGTCGGTTATTTGGGATGCTTCTGCGGGTGCATTTGATGATAATGCGGCTACGCCTGCAGCGGGTGATGTTTCAGGTTGTTGTGTTGCAATGGCAGCGGGTGCATCATCTGAAACTACAATTGATATAAAACTCAATGTTGGTGTCGGTACTGTTGCTTAAATAGCAGTAATAACATTTGCAATAAAAAGAGCCACTTTATGTGGCTCTTTTTTATTAAAGGCAAAAAAATGTCAGTAGAAGATGCGGCAGATTTGGCAAGTTTTTTTGATACAGATGAACATGCTGTGGTTGCTGTTATAGAAAGTGTGAATGTCAGTGGTGTTTTTGATAATGATTATATTGATGCTTTAGACGTAAGCGGAACGGTTCCGATGTTTACGTGTGCAGCAACAGATTTATACGCAATAGTTCCGGCTGTTGGTCGTGGAACAACGGCTGTTATTAATAGCGTGAGTTACATAATTGAGAACATAAAAAATGATGGTACGGGCGTGGCTATATTGATATTGAGTGAGGCATAAATGACGCATCGTGCTGAAGATATCATGGTTGCGGTGTTGGCTAAAGTTACAGGTTTAGTTGTCACTGGTACAAATGTTTCTCGCGGTCGATCGCAACCAGTTGAAACGGTTCCGGCGCTTACGTTAGAGCAAGGTGAGGATTTAATACCTGACGGCATTAATAACCTGGCTGTTGTTGATCGAGCCTTAAGTATACGTGTTATTGCTTATGTGAAATCGAATGCGCAATTTGATACGGCGTTAAATTTAATTCGTGAAGAGGTTTATGCGGCATTGATGTCAGATAGAACGCAGGGTTTACCAAATATAGTTTTAGATACTTATCCTATGGGTGATGATGATCCTGAGTTATCAGGCGATGCAGAAAAAAACATTGGTCGACAAGTTATAAATTTTGAAATTCACTACAGACATTCTTTAACAAATGCGGGCGCATAAGATGGCTAAAAAAACATACAAAATTCGTGAAGGTGGGCGGCATATTGCGCAACCACCTGAACCAGATAAAAAAAAATCAAACAAAGCAAAACCTAAAAATGAGGTAAAGCAAGATGCTAGTTAATCGTGAAGTTATCCTGGCTAAAGTTGAAACAACTTATAACACGGATTCAGTGCCTGGCGCAGCTGATGCTATTTTAGCTGAGGGTCTAAGTTGGGCTAATAATGGTTTGCGTATGATTGAGCGTCCTGCTATTCGTGCAAATGTTGGCAAGTTGCAGCAAGTTTATGCAGGGCGTCTAATTGATATCTCGTTTACTGTTGAGTTGAAAGGTTCGGGTACGGCGGGTACGGCTCCTGAGATTGGTGCGCTTTTGCGTGCATGTGGTTTTGCTGAAAATGTTGTTGCATTAACATCTGTGACTTATTTACCTGTATCAACTGGGTTTGAATCGCTTACGCTTTATTTTTATCGTGATGGTAAACGTTTTACTGCAACTGGTTGTCGGGGTACGGTTTCATTTACATTTGAAACGGGTTCATCTGGTAAAGCGGCGTTCACATTTACCGGTCACGTTACGGCTGAAACGGATACCGCAATGGTAACCCCTAGTTATGATAGCTCAGTACCGCCGGCGTTGATTGGTGTGCCGTTTAGTATAGGTGGTTATAGCGCAGTAATTAACTCATTGAGCGCTGATATTGGTAACGCGATATCAACTCCGCCTGATATTTCAGCGGTCGATGGTTATAGTGAGGTCTTTTTAACTGGTCGTGATGTGGCTGGGTCTTTTGATCCTGAAGATACACTGGTTGCCACTAATGATTGGTTGGGTGATTTTACAGCTGGTAACACAATGGCATTAAGTACTGGGGCTATAGGTGCGGTAGCCGGTAATATTTATCAGATAGATATGCCAGTTGTTTATTTCCGTGATGTTGGACCGGGTGATCGTGACAATGTAAGAACGTTAGAAATACCCTTTGGCTCTACTGATAATACGGGTGATGATGATTTTAGCTTGGCATTTACCTAGAGTAAGAAAAAGCCAGCATGAGTTGGCTTTTTTATGTGGCTGTTATTTACATTGTCCGTGCTGCATATAATAACCGGTATCAACAGTCTTAGTGTTAAGCAGTGTATAGCCTGCGCGGCAAAAATCATGTTTTGCCATCTCTTTTGCAATAAAAAAATCTAGCATAGCTTGTTTGCCGCCATGATTGGCGTAACTGTCTATCATGGCTTGAGTGTAATAAAAATCAAACGTTTTTAAACCGTCTTTATCGATAGCGGTCTGTAAATTATGATAGAAAATATCTCCTTTGGTTACGCAACCAGTAAGCATTAAAGCAATGCATATTCCTAATATTCTCATAACAATCCTTTAATTTATAAGCCAGTTTTTAGTATTGGTTAACTGATTATAGCAAAATTTACAAGAGGTAGAAAATGCCAACAATAACCATAAATAAGACAACACCTTCAAGTTATGTATTGAAGGCTCAAAAAGAAGAATCTGATCAAACTCAATTTATGATAAAACCGTTAACCGGCCTTGAACATATGGAGGTGTTAGCACTGGCAGATGCAGGTGATCAAGGGCAAATGATCTATGCAGGTAAGTCGCTTAAATTGGCGTTGATGTTCGGTTTAAAAGGCTGGGAAAATCTTTGTGATCAAGACGGTAAAGCAATTGAGTTTAATCGTTTAAATATTGATTTATTGCCGCCACTTGATTTGCATGAGATCGCGCAAGAAATTCTCACACGTTCAGAGTTAACGAGTACCGAAAGAAAAAACTCATAATTGCAGTTGAGGTTTTTGCGAACGCAAAGCAATTTAACTGCAAGCAGTGTATGCGTAATCATCATTGTGATGATGATAAAACCTGGTCAGGTTCTATTGGTCCTGCATCGATAGAAATACACGAGATACCAGGTGTATTAAAAAGTAGAACCTGTTTATTACCGATGGTGACTGATTTCTCAGTTGAGCTGAATCAATTGTATAAACATTATAAAAATCAAATATTGCCTTTAAGTGGCGGGTTGCTTGATCAGCCTAACGCTTACGCCCAGGCAATGAGCATACTGGAAACCGCATGGCAAACACAGCAAAAGTAATAATCAAAGCTGATGATAAAACAAAGGCGGCATTTAAGTCTGTTAAATCAGGGCTTGATGGTATCAATAGTAAGGTTGCGCTTGTTACAGGTGCGGTGGCAACTTTAGCTGGGGCGGGTGGTTTTGGTTTATTAGTAAGAAAACAAAGTGAGGCAATACAAAAAGCAAACGCATACAGTCGTGCGCTTGATGTTCAAATTCAGTCGTTAACCGCATGGCAAAGTGCGGGTCATTTGGTCAATATTGAAAATGACAAAATGGCAGATATATTTAAGGATCTGACTGAAAAAATAGGTGATGCTGTAACCGGTGGCGGTGAAGCGGTTGAGGTGCTTGAAAAGCTAGGCATTAATATTACTGATATTGCGGCTTTGTCTCCTGATCAGCAGTTATTAAAAATTGCATCCTCGTTAGAAAAAATAGGTACAACAGGTGAAAAGGTTCAGATACTTGAATCATTAGCCAGTGATTCATCGTTGTTATTGCCTTTATTGGAGGATAACGCAAAAGGATTTATTGAGGCGCGTGATCAAGCTGAGCGATATGGTGCTGCAATTTCTGAAATTGATGCGCAGCGCATACAGGAAGCGAATATTGAATTGGATAAAGCTCAACAAATTGTTGAGGGATTGGCTAATAAAGCGACATCTGCATTAGCGCCTGTAATTGAGCGTATGGCCGTTGGGTTTCAACGGATGGTTGCAAATGCATCCGATTTTTTTGATTTAGAAAGTCGTGAAGAGCGGCTTAATGAGTTGTTTTCAGAGCGCTTTGAATTAGTACAGAAATTATCTGAATTAGAAGGTGATGCAACAAAAGTTTTGCAAGGTCGATTAGAAAAGCGTATTTCTGATATCAGCGTTGAAATGAATGCGCTAGCAGAAAAAGGAAAAGTTGAAGCTGAACAGGACAGAGCGAGAAGAGATGCGGCGGCAGCACGCAAAGCTGTGCTTGAGGAAGAGATACAAATTAGGGCATCACTTAAAGCAAAAGAAGTTGATGATAATGCTGAAGAAAAAGAGCGTACAAATTTAGAAAATAGTATTAGTCGTTTACGTGAGTCATTATTAACAAAAGAAGAGTTACTTGCTGAACATTTACAGAACAATGAATTTTTAGTTGAGGATGCATTTCAACAAAGCCTGATTAATGAAGAGCAGCGCAAAGGAATGCTTGCGAGTCTTGATCAAGATTATCAAACTGAATTAACGCAAATCACAGCGGATGAAGCTAAAAAGCGGGTTGATATTGAAGCGGGTGTTAGTCAGCAAATAACGCAAATGAAATTCAATGTTGCTAACCAGGCGGTAGGTCTGCTTAAGATGTTGGCGGGTGATAATAAAAAAGCACAAAAAGCAATTATTGTTTTAGAAAAAGGGCTTGCTATAGCGCAAGTAAAGATACAAACAGAGGTGGCAGCGATGCGCGCCCTGGCTGAATTGGGGCCTGTTGCAGGCCCGCCTGCAGCAGCAACTATTCATTCTTTAGGTATTACATCAATGGGGTTAATTGCGGCCACGGGGTTGGCGCAGTTAGGTGGTGCGGGTGGGGGTTCGTCATCATTAGGTAACATTACCAATACGCCTTCAACCGGTTCAAATATTTTTGATGTTAATAATTTATCAAATGATTCAAGCGCAACAGGTGGTTCAATAAATATTCATATTAATAACCCTGAGCTTTTAAGTGATCAGTCAATTGGTCAGTTAGTCGATGGTATAAAAGATCAAATTGAAAACCGTGATGTTGTTTTAATTTCAGCTGATTCTCGTAATGGTCAGGAGTTGGTGGCGTAATGGCGGCGGTAAATTATGAGGCGTTAAGAAGTATTATTTCTGGTCATGTTTCAGGGACTAATTACGATCTTGATTTAATACTTGAGCAGGCTGATCAGTCAGTTAAACCAACATCGAGTTCATCTGGATCGTTAGGCGGTCAGCGTGAAACCGTTTTACAGCGCATTGATTATAAATGGCGTTTAACGATTGGCAGTATTACCAGTGTTAATAAAGATGCGGTGCGTGAGTTTTTGGATTCTGTTCAGGGTGGTGAGGTTTTTTCACTCGATGTTTACGGATCTGTTGCGGTCCCGGATAACCCTGAAAATGTGACTATTGAGCCCGGTTATTCAATTACAAGAATTAATGGCGGTGATTTATTTAGTGTCAGTATACAAGCTACTAAAACATAACTGATATGAGAAATGATAACAGTAATTTTTCCCTGGCCAATACTGCCGCAAATAAAGAGCCCCGTTTTGTTATTCAGTTATCATTTGATAACGCAAATACGGACCTGGTTTATTTAACCAGCCATTTAGATACAGCTACGCCTTCAGGTGCTGTTGGATCAGGGTTG
>Ga0316204_10010341_pt1 | contig 12056 bp, 11 predicted proteins | sample 6monrhotite_MG_2_FD_205661 | JGI IMG/M metagenome (GOLD analysis project Ga0316204, IMG submission 205661) | Microbial mat bacterial communities from mineral coupon in-situ incubated in ocean water Damariscotta River, Maine, United States -... | ecosystem: Environmental > Aquatic > Marine >...
GATCCGCTCAAGATGCTCCGATAAACTGAAAAGGCCCTGTGGATCCATTATTCAACTCCATTCTCCTCAATGGAGACAGTGAATCATAAAACGGCCAATTCTGCGAGGTTAATGCGGGTGCCCAGCTGTCAATTGCAAGCCGTCTGCCGCGAGGCAATAGGCGAAAACCGGGTTCCCGCAGGCACCAGTCAGTCTATCTCATAGCGCAGAAGTGAATTCTTCGTACAACTGACCAACATACCGGACCGACGCTTCGAATAATTGTTCACCGATATCAACCGTTGCCAGCGTCGGGTCTGATCCGATCCGGCCATCCGGGAACCGCCGACGATAGTCGTCGGCATCATAGATTGGCCCCTTCGGTGCCAGCCGCGGTGTCAGTTTCTCGCGTCGGACCCGGGCACCATCTTCCGGATAACCAAAATAGGTCAATGCCACCTCCGAGGCCGTTGCGTGGCTGCCTTCGGCATCTCCAAATTCCCGTTCAGATATGTCCTTGATACCGGGGTTATTCCACCAGTTTTCCAGATGGCAGCGCACGGACGGCCGGTTCACTCCTGCCGTCCCCAGGCTACTTTCGGCATAGATTTCGGAAAACGCCGCCGACACTGTCGCAATATTACCGCCATGTCCGTTCAGAAAAAAGAACCTGTCAAATCCGTGCCGGGTGAGCGAATTGATAACGTCACAGACAACCGCGATCAGAGTCGTCGGGCGAAGGGTGACGGAGCCGGGAAATCCCAGGTGATGCTGAGCCATTCCAATGCTGAGGGTCGGCCCGACCATGACATTCAAACGATCGCCGATTTCAAATGCCAGCAGTTCCGGGCACAATGCATCGGTGCCGATAAACCCGGTCGGGCCGTGTTGTTCGGTGGAGCCAATCGGAATGATGATTCCGGACGACCCCTTCAGGTACTCCTCGACTTCCGGCCAGGTACTCAGTTGCAGGCGCATGACAGTTCCCTTCGTGTATGAATGTCAGGTTTCAATACCGCGATCCTGGCGCCGTTTCAAGGATCGCACCAGAAAACGGGCCGGATGAATGGCTTCTACAATCTCTTTCTCGACGGGGATCGGAAGTCCGAACATCTGGGCGACCAGAATTTCAGCCGCCAGCGTCGCCAACGCGAAACCGCGCGACCCGAACGCCGTGACCATGTACAACCCCGGCAGTCCGGTCAGTTCGCTCGCCGGCGGATAATGGCTTTGCCTTTTTCCATGATGCAATTCGGCGTAGACATTGCGGTATTGCAAACGGGAAAACATCGGACCAATCACCGGCGCATGATCTGAAGTGGTGGTTCGCAGCGCGGCTCTCCCGCCTCCGGTTTCAGTGCCAAACAAGCGTGCGAGATTATGCGAACGAATCTGTAACAGCGCCAGGTTCTGAAGATGATCCGCATCCGTCAGCGTTTGCCAATGTCCGTCCTGCCAGTCCGGACAGCGTTGATAGGTCGCCCCCAGGACATGAAACCCGTCGATCGCCGGTGTCGCGTATCCACCGTACGACAGAGCCGATCGCAATTGCCGGGATTGTCCGGTTGATCGAACCAGCGATATCTGGCCGCGCTTGGCGTGCAGCGGAATGCCGCATTCGGGAACCAGGGACCTGGCGTCCACGCCGTTACCCAGAACCACCGCATCTGCATCACCAACGACTTTACCATCGGCGGCCCGGAGCACCCAGATACCCGACTCATTCGTAATTTCCGCAATGTCCGTGTCGAATTGACAGGCCGTCCCGTGCAGCAGTGCATTTACCACGTTGACCGGATTGATCGTACCCGCCTGAGGGAAGAACACTCCTCCTTCCCCAAGATCCAGACCACACACCTGTTGCACCTCATCCGATGTCAGAATACGCGCCTGCGCGGGCGGTAGAATACCGTCCCCTATCCAGCGCCGGTAACGGTCCAGAAAGGCCGGGTCTCGGGCCAGCGACACGATCCCGCGCTGCCCCTGCCATATCCGGTGCTGTCCGGCCAACCGGTCAAATACCCTGAGTGCATGCAGAAAGGCTTCCGTCTGAAATCGGGAAAATGATTGTCGCGGGTCGGCCGGACGCGGTTGCAGCAGCCCGAGCGGATTGCCAGACGCTCCCAGTGCGGGAGCAGGCCGGCGATCGAACACCGTGACCCTGGCAGGATAATTTCGCAAAGTATGGGCGACGGCAGCACCGGCGATCCCGGCGCCGATAACCGCAATTCGCGCCTGTGCCGGGACCGGTTTCGGAAGATCAAACCAGGGCCTGAATACCGAATCGGGCGGCGATCCGGCATAGGCGCCTTGCAGGCTCTCCCGCTTCCTGCCAAATCCGCTCCTCTTTTCCATCCGGAATCCGACCTGTTCAAGCCGTCGGCGAACCACTCCGGCAGACGTAAATGTCGCAACGCGACTTCCCGGGGCCGACCGTCCGGCAATCAGCCCAAGGACTTTTTCCGACCACATTTCCGGGTTTTTATCGGGTGAAAATCCATCGAGAAACCACGCATCCATTGATCCGGAAAATGAAGGCAACAGGGTTTCAACTGGCCCGAACAACAACAACAGACTGACCCGGCCATCACCCGGGCGAACCATGTGAAACCCGGGATGAGGTTCGGGATAGACCGCCACCAGTTCCCGGGAAAATTCCGCAAGCTCCGGGAAATGACTGAACGCGCGGGCCATCTCTGACGAACAAAGGGGATAACCTTCTATTGCGACGTAGGTCAATCTGGCTGCAGGTGCTGCCGTTTTTTGCCAGGCCATCCAGGTGGTGATGAAATTGAGCCCGGTGCCGAAACCGATTTCTCCAATCGAATACTGATCCCGTCCTGCCCAGATCCCCGGCACACCAATACCATCGAGAAACACATGACGGCTTTCCGCCAGACCGTCTTCTGTTGAAAAGTAGACATCGCCAAATCGTCGTGAGTACGGCTCGCCGGATACCGACCAGTCAATCGCCGGGCTTTCTATTTTTATGGCGGATCGCACCCGCTCTATTCCGCGATCAACAAAGTTGGTCCGGCTGTCATGTCGTCAGCCCATGTCTTCGACAACCAGCCCGAACCGCGTGGCCAGCGACCGACCGGATTTAATGTCGGCATACAATCCTTTTTCCTCATCCAGCTTCAGCAGGGCAGCACGCAGAACTGCTTCACGGTGTCGCAGCGGGATAACCGCTATTCCGTCGTCATCGCCAATAACAATGTCACCCGGCTGAACCGGGCACGCACCGCATGAAATCGGCCCGTCAACTGCCCCCCCGAACCCCCTGTTCGGGCCTGCAGGGCAAATGCCGGACGCAAACGTGGGAAAACCAAGCTGCCGGATCTCGGCGGCGTCCCGGACCGCACCATCCACAACAATGCCGGCAATGCCCCGAGCCAGTGCGGCCTGCGTCATGACGCCCCCCCAAACGGCGGTCTCGGTATGCCCACGGGCATCAATCACCAGAATGTCACCGGGTTCCGCCAGATCAATTGCCACCAGCGTGGCGCTGTGATCCCCGACCATTGAGGTTACCGTCCGCGCTTGTCCACACAGGGTCATGCCGAAAGCCAGAGGCGATATCCGCGACGCCATCACATGCCCCCTGTTCATACAGTCAGACGCAACCGCTGGCGGAATACCTTTCCAGGGAGCCAGTTGATCGGCCGTAAGGCGCTCGAATTTTGCGGAGAACTTCTGAATAGTCATCTCGTGTCCCAGCCTTGGAAATTGCAGATCGGCTGATCTTAGTGGATAGAATCCAAACAGCAATCGGACCTTTGCAAGGATGTCTTCCTTCGATAAATTTGACCACGAACCTCGTGAATTGGTTCGTGGTCCATCCGAATTCGATCAGCAGGAGACTTAAAATGGTACAGGCACTCGACGTCAGTGCAGGCGAATTCTTGAACGGCCAACCGATCCCGGAATGATTTGTATTCTGTGCACTCTGCGCCGAAAATCACGTTAAAATGAGTACGAATATCAACCCGGAAATCGAATGGTCAAACGTGCCTGACAGCACCAGAAGTTTTGTTGTTATTTGTGTCGATCCCGACGTACCGTCAACGCCGGAATCGCCCCGAGGGGTAAACCGACCGGTGCGACGCCCAATGGCGTTCGCGGGATCAATGAGTACACCGGATGGTTCGCGGCTGATACCGAAATGGGCGGTACTTACGGCGGCTATGACGGTCCCTGCCCGCCCTGGAACGATGTCATCATTCACCATTACCATTTCAAGGTATTTTCCCTTGATATCGATCGCCTGGGGCTGGATGGAGATTTTCCCGGTACCGATGCGATCTCGGCCATGCAGGGGCATGTCCTTGCTGGAGGCGAAGTGGTCGGCACCTACACGCAGAACCCGGCATTGACCTGACCGTCGATCTTAAAATCCAGATCACCCCTTGATCCCGTGAAAGATATATCGACGGGATCAGACTTTTTTGCATTGATTTATCTTCAAATATTCATATATTCAAATATATGGATATATTGGAAATGCAGAAAAATGCCAAACGGGTCAGCGATATGCTGAAATCCCTGTCACATGAACGCCGTCTGCTGATCCTGTGCCAGTTGGTAAACGGCGAGCGGTCTGTTGGCGAAATTGCCCAGTCCCTTCAGATGCGGGATGCAGCTGCATCCCAACAACTGGCGCTTTTGCGAAAGGACGGACTGGTTGAACCCCGTCGGGATGGACAGACAATATATTATTCGGTATCGCGTGCCGATGTTCGCCTGTTGATTGATTTTCTGTACGCACAATTCTGTGAAACCCGCAAACCCCGGGAGGGTTAAAATGAATATGTCGATTGATCGAATGGTGCTTATTATCGCCGGAAGCTTTATTCTTCTGAGCTTGTTGTTGTCCCACTATCATAGCCCCTACTGGTTGTATTTTACGGCCTTCGTCGGTCTGAATCTACTGCAGGCCGGACTCACACGCTGGTGCCTGATGGCCAAAATCCTGCGCTTGCTGGGTTTCAAACAAGGCATTGCGTTCGACTGACGCAATACAAACGGTAAGCAATAAAATGCATGAAACTGTGATCGTCCAGGGGGGTGTCAGAAGTGCCCTCCCGCTCTGCCTCGGTCTGATTCTATCGCTGTTGGCTGCCACGTCGCCTGTCAGCTCAGATGAATTCACGATCAATGCCCAAACCATACAAGACCGGAAATCGGTGTTTGCAACCGTCGAATCCGTCGACCGCATCGCCGCCCGTGCGCGCATTGGTGGAACCATTGCAAATCTTACCGTCGACGAAGGCAGCGAAGTGACCGACGGTCAGCAGATCGCCGTCATTTCAGACCGCAAGCTGTCACTGAAGCTGGCATCTGTCGATGCCACAATGGAATCCCTCACCGCCCAGCAGAAGCTGGCGCAAACGGATCTGGCGCGGGCCCTGTCATTGCGGAAAACCGGTGCTGTCAGCCAGGCCCGGCTGGATGAAACCCAGACCCGCCTGGATATCGTCAAGAGTGAAATTGCATCGCTGAAAGCCGAAAAATCCATCGTTTTTCAGGAAATGGCGGACGGCAATGTGCTGGCACCGGTGGCGGGTCGCGTGTTGTCCGTGCCGGTGACAAACGGCAGTGTGATCCTGGCTGGCGAAACCATTGCAGTCATCGCCAGCAATAATTTTGTGCTGCGTCTCCGCCTGCCGGAACGTCACGCCAAATTCATGAAAGTCGGCGACCGGGTGTTTGTCGGTGAGCGTGGAATTGACGAATACAGCGACAAGCTGGCCGATGGTGTGGTCCAACAGGTATATCCGGAACTGCAAAATGGTCAGGTCATCGCCGACGTCAAGGTCGCCAATATCGGAGACTATTTTGTCGGCGAACGAACCCGCGTGCACGTCGCCACCGGTTTCCGCTCGGTTATCGCTGCACCGGCCCGATATTTTCATCAGCGTTATGGTGTTACTTTTGCAAGGCTGAAAAATGCTGGAGAAGTCAGTGTCAGACTGGGCCGTCCCGTGACAGGCAGTCCGGATGGAGAGATTGAAGTGCTGTCCGGTCTGATAGATGGCGACACACTGGTGTCGCCATGAAACTGGGCATATCAGGACACCTGACCCAATTTTTCATCCGATCCCCGCTGACGCCGCTACTGTTGCTTGCCAGTATCCTTGTCGGCGTTGTCGCGCTGATCGCCATGCCCCGCGAGGAAGAACCGCAGATCAGTGTTCCGATGGTCGATATCATGGTCAAGGCCGATGGCCTGAAGGCTGTTGACGCAACCGAACTCGTCACCAAGCCACTGGAAGATATTATCAAGGGAATCGACGGTGTTGAACACGTCTATTCGCAGACCACCGACGACCGGGTCATCGTTACCGCACGGTTTCTGGTGGGCACCGATGAAGATCGGGCAATCCTGCGGGTACATGACAATATCCGGGCGAATATGTCCCGTATTCCAATCGGTATCCCTGATCCGTTGATCATCGGGCGGGGGATCAATGACGTTGCCATCCTGGTGCTGACCCTGTCGCCCGGCGGAGATGACCCGGCCCACTGGGATTCCCGGTCACTTTACCGACTCGCCGATGAGGTCCAGCAGGAACTCATCAAGGTTAACGATGTCGGTTTGACCTATATGATCGGCGGGAGCGCAGACCAGATCAGGGTCGAGCCGGATCCGGAAAAGCTGGCGTTGTTTGGCGTCACGCTCAATCAACTGGTCAGCAAGGTAAAAGCCGCCAACGAATCATTCCTGGCCGGGCAGTTCAGGCAAGCCGGTCGCAATCTTCCTGTCGTCGCCGGACAAACCTTGCAAGGAATCGGTGATATCGGACAGTTGCTGATCATCGCCCGTGACGGTCGGCCTGTCTATGTCAAGGATATTGCCCGGATTGTCGCCGCCCCGCGTGATGAAAGCAGCCGGGTTTGGCAATACACACCGGCATCAACCGGGCAATTCAATGTCCGGCCGGCCGTCAGTATCGCGTTCGCCAAACGTCAGGGAGCTAACGCCGTGACGGTTGCGGAAAATCTGTTAAGCCGTCTGCAGACGGTTCGCAGTAATTTGTTGCCAAAAAATATCGATGTTGCGGTGACCCGCAATTATGGTGAAACCGCCAGCGCCAAAGCCGATGAACTGCTGCTGCATCTGGTCAGCGCAACCGTCACCATTGTTCTGATTGTCTCCCTGTTCATTGGCTGGCGGGAAGGCATCGTTGTACTTGTTGTCATTCCGGCGACCATCCTGTTCACATTCTTTTTATCCTGGCTGATGGGTTTCACGATCAACAGGGTCAGTATGTTTGCCATGATTTTTTCGATCGGCATTCTGGTGGATGATGCGATTGTCATTGTTGAAAACATTGTCCGGCACTGGCGCATGAAAGACGACCGCGACACCATACAGGCTGCGATTGAAGCCGTCGCGGAAGTTGGTAATCCGACTATCATTGCAACCCTGACAATCGTCGCTGCCTTGCTGCCGATGATGTTCGTATCCGGCCTGATGGGTCCCTATATGGCACCCATTCCGGCGAATGCATCTGCCGCCATGCTGTTTTCCTTTTTCGTCGCAGTCGTCATCACTCCCTGGTTGCTGGTCCATCTCAAGGGTCGGGCGCCGGCTAGCGTCCCGTCGGCGACGCACGCCCAGTCACATGATGGCGGCATTCTCGGGCGAATTTATCGCTTTCTGGCAGTTCCGCTGTTGAAAGGGCGACGCCGGTCAATCATCTTCCTGTTGCTGGTGGGGACGGCGACACTGGCATCTTTCACTCTGATTGTGGTCAAGGATGTGACGGTCAAGCTATTGCCGTTTGACGACAAATCGGAATTGCAGGTTGTTGTCGATCTACCGCAGGGCAGCACCCTGGAAGATACCGAGAGATTCCTGTTCGCCGCCGCCCGGCATCTTCAATCATTGCCGGAACTGGCCAGTTTACAGGTCTACGCGGGGACCGCTGCGCCGTTCGGGTTTAACGGCCTGGTACGGCATTCCTATCTCCGGAACCAGCCGGAACTGGGCGAACTTCAGGTCAATCTGACGCCAAAAGACGTCCGCAGCAGGCAAAGTCACCTGGTTGCACTCGATATTCGAAACCGACTTTTACAACTGCCGTCACCGACCGGCACGGTGATCAGGGTTGTCGAAGTGCCGCCCGGTCCGCCGGTTCTGGCAACCTTGCTGGCCGAGATTTACGGACCAGACGCAGACAGCCGTCGCCAGACCGTGAAAACAGTCAGGCAGGCGTTCAGAATGGTCGATTTCGTGGTCGACATTGATGATACCATCGGCACTCCTTCTCATCGCCTGCGGATCAAGGTCGATCACGAAAATCTGGAACTCCATGGTGTGGAGGAGGCCGACGTTTACGACACAATCAGATCGCTGGTCGGCGGCATCAGCGTTGGATATTCCCATCGCGGCGATGGCGCAAACCCTATGGAAATAAGTATACGCCTGCCGGAGTCAGATCGGTTTCCAAGCGAACGTATTCTGTCAACTCCGGTGCCGGCGAAAGTCGGAACAGTCGAGCTTGGTGATCTGGTCAGCCTGACTTACGAGAAGGCATCCTTCCCGATTTTTCGACGCGATGGCCGTTTTGCCGAAATGGTCATGGCGGAACTGGCTGGGCGGTTTGAAGCACCTGTTTACGGCATGTTGGCCGTCGAGGATGCTCTGAAAACACTTCCGAACGGCGCTGCTGACATCAATGTCAGATATCGTGGTCAACCCCCGGACGAATCGGTTGCATCGATCCTGTGGGACGGAGAATGGGAGATCACCTATACCACGTTTCGGGATATGGGGCTGGCGTTCGGGGTGGCATTGGTTGCAATCTACCTGCTGGTTGTGGCCCAGTTCGGAAGTTTTCGTCTGCCGCTGGTGATCTTGACGCCGGTGCCATTGACCCTGATCGGGATCATCATCGGCCACTGGATGTTTGCAGCACCTTTCACGGCGACCTCCATGATCGGATTTATTGCACTGGCCGGAATTATGGTGCGCAATTCCATATTGCTGGTAGATTTCATTCGCATCCGGCAGGCGGAAGGAAAACCCCTGCGGGACTGTCTGCTGGAAGCCGGAACCATCCGGTTTCGCCCGATTTTTCTGACCGCCGTCGCAGCGATGGTGGGCGCGGCGTTTATCCTGCTCGATCCGATCTTTCAGGGACTGGCGATTTCCATGCTGTTCGGGCTTGCCTCCTCGACTGCACTGACCTTGCTGGTCATTCCGGCGATCTACATCTGGCTGCGAGATGACGGGATCGAGGCCACTATCCACTAGGCGGTGGCGGCAGCATCAAGAGGCAGGGCACGCCGTCCGACTGCGTCTCTCCGTGCACCGTCAACGTCGCCGTCAGAGCCATTGAGGTGTCGATGACCCAACGCACCTGCCGTTCCGCACTGGCATTTCCGACGGCGACCGTTTCCGGCAAAATGTGCCGCTGCAGAAACCCGGCGACTCCGGCAAGGGCCCGGCCTGTCAAACTGACCTGATTCCCCACCACAACAATGTCTGATGAACGTTCAACATCTTCGGCGAATCGTTCAAGAGCCAACATCATTGCCGTAATCTCCGTCGTTTGCCGTTCTGTTCGGGCCGCCACAAAACGAAGTTGCGCGGCATAAAATTCATAGGATGACACATTCCCTCCTGTTAACTGGCGATCGTCTGAGCCGTCCGACTCCACGTCCTCGTGAGATGGGACAATTCCCCGGCGACGACCGGATGCCGACATATGGGTCGTCTAGACCGTATTTGCCGAAATTGAAACAGGCACATGCCTGACAGGCGAAAACCGGCCAAAATCGATCAACAATTTACGAACCCGGAATGCGGCAGCGAAAAAAAACGATGGAACAGACAGATTTTTATTGCATGCGACATCGAATTGGTCCACTAAATCACGAATTGACGCACACGCACGTGCCGCTGGCCTTAATGGTTTATGCAACGACGACCGCGTCCTTTTTGGCAACGTCGGCTGAGGCCGTTTCTAAAAGGGGTGTAACGATGTTTGCAACCGATCTGGGCAGCAATGCCCGTCTTCGACGTCCTGTCTGCAGAAAAACACAGATTTCACTGGTTCCCGAACTCGCGGATGCGATACGGCTGCCAGCTGAACAAGGCGACCTGCCACCGCGCGTCGCTGACTATATCAATACCCACGATTTACCTTCACCCTGTCTGGTCGTGGATGTTGATATTGTCGAACACAATTACATGTCGATGACCCATGCCCTGCCGCTGGCCCGCGTTTATTACGCCGTAAAGGCCAACCCGGCGGATGCGATTGTCACCCGGCTGGCAGAACTCGGCTCCAGCTTTGATACGGCCAGCCGCGGGGAAATCGACCTCTGCCTGCGACTGGGCGTGCCGCCATCACGCATCTCATTTGGCAACACGATCAAGAAACAGGCAGACATTGCTTACGCCTTCACCCACGGTGTCCGGATGTATGCTTTTGACAGCGACGAAGAACTCGAAAAAATTGCCGCAAGTGCACCCGGCTCGAAAGTATATTGCCGGATTCTTGTAGAATGTGACGGCGCGGAATGGCCGCTGTCGAGAAAGTTCGGTTGCGACCCGGAAATGGCCTTGCGTCTGTTGACCAAAGCGCGTGATCTCGGTCTCGATCCGTACGGCGTATCGTTCCATGTTGGATCGCAGCAAACCGATCTTGCGCAATGGAATCGTGCGGTCGAACAGGTAGCTGGATTATTTGACCGGGCGATGCAAAAAGGCGTCAACTTGCGTATGGTTAACCTGGGCGGCGGATTTCCCTCGCGCTACCGGGTGGGCGTGCATCCCATTGAGGACTACGCCGCCGCTGTGATGGAGGCCATGGTTCACCATTTTGGCACCGCATTTCCGGAAATGGTCCTTGAACCGGGCCGCTCACTGGTCGGAGACGCCGGTGTTATCCAGACAGAAGTTGTCCTGACATCCCGGAAAAGCGATTTGGACAGCAAACGCTGGGTGTTTCTCGATATTGGCAAATTTTCCGGCCTCGCTGAAACGATGGACGAGTCGATCAAATACCGGCTGCTCACCGACCACGACGGCAGCGAAACCGGCCCGGTCGTTCTTGCCGGACCGACCTGCGATTCGGCCGATATCCTTTATGAAAAAACATGTTACGATCTGCCGCTGGCCCTGACAGCTGGCGACAAGGTCCTGATCCTCTCTACGGGAGCCTATACCACGACCTACTCCTCGGTGAATTTTAACGGTTTTGCGCCGCTTGCATCAATCTGTATTTGACGCGGCGTTACCCTCCACTTTTTCGGTGCAAGTCCAAAATGCCTAACACGACATCGGAAGACATATGAGTTATCACCGAATCTGGTGTTTGAACATTTGAATTGAAGCGGCGTATCAGGTTGATTTGTTGTTGCGAGACATCATACCAACCAAAGGAGATACGCCACTATGAAGAAGACTAGAGTCCTTTCGGAATAGCTTGAATCATTCTTAACTTTTCTGTGATTCAAGATAGAGACTGGATAAGGAGGCCAGTCTCTATGCCGAAAGCTATTGATCAAGATTTACGAGATCGGGTGATTGACGCGGTTTTGGAATGCGCGATGAGCCGCCGGGGAGCAGCGGAACGCTTTGGGGTTAGCGCCTCGACGGCGGTCAAATGGGTTCAGGCGGCGGAGCAAGAAAACCGCCGCCACCCGATCGGTACGGGGGGGCATCGCCCGTCTGCCTTGCCAGCGGTTCGCGACTGGCTTCTGGCGCGGGTCGAAGAGCAGCCCGACCAGACCCTCGCAACCCTTTGCCGTCGTCTTCAGGACGAACGTGAGGTCAAAGCCGTACCTTCCATGTTGTCCGTGTTCTTTCGCAAGGAAGGTATCAGCTTCAAAAAAAACCGTATTCGCCAGCGAACAGGACCGGCCTGACGTTGCCTACCGGCGCCAGCAGTGGAAGAAGTATCAAAAACGACCGGTGCCGGAGCGCCTTGTCTTCATTGATGAGACCTGGGCCAAGACCAATATGACACCGACCCATGGCTGGAGCCGCAAGGGGCAACCGCTGCTCGCCAAGGCCCCGGGAGGGCATTGGCTGACAATGACCCTCATCGCAGCCCTCAGGC
>Ga0316204_10010342_pt1 | contig 12056 bp, 14 predicted proteins | sample 6monrhotite_MG_2_FD_205661 | JGI IMG/M metagenome (GOLD analysis project Ga0316204, IMG submission 205661) | Microbial mat bacterial communities from mineral coupon in-situ incubated in ocean water Damariscotta River, Maine, United States -... | ecosystem: Environmental > Aquatic > Marine >...
CGACGACTTTCAGGCCAAGCTGATCAATTTCTTGTTCACGCGGGTTGTTGTCTTTTTTCGCGGGTGCTGATGCAACTTGGGTTGGCTCTTCTTTAAGATGTCCTACTTCGACAGGCACAGTGGTGCGTTTTCCATCGCGCCATACGATCGCATCGACAGTCTCGCCAGGCTCAATATCGGCGACAATTTTTGGCAGGCGGCGCATTTCAGGAACTTCGACACCGCCGAATTCCAAAATCACGTCACCCGGCTTGAAGTCTGCTGATGCCGCAGGGCCATCTGGCACAACGCTGGCAATCATCGCACCTGATGCTTCTTCCAGACCAAGGCTCTCAGCAATTTCGTCGGTCACAGACTGAATGTGAACACCAAGCCACCCACGGCGCACTTCACCGTTTTTAATCAACTGGCGGATGACAGGGGCTGCAACATTCGATGGAATGGCAAAACCGATCCCGACGCTGCCACCGGTCGGCGAGAAGATCGCCGTGTTAATACCGATGACTTCACCGTCCATGTTAAAGGTCGGGCCGCCGGAGTTTCCGCGGTTAATGGATGCATCGGTTTGAAGATAATCATCATAAGGGCCGGAATTAATATCGCGACCACGGGCAGAAATAATCCCTGCCGTCACCGTGCCACCCAAACCAAACGGGTTGCCGATAGCGATAACCCAATCACCGACTTCCATTTCGTCGGAATCGCCAAATTCGGTTTGCGGCAGTTTGATTTCTTCTTCGACCTTCAACACCGCAAGATCGGTCTTGGGGTCACGCCCGATCAACGTCGCCTTCAGGCGCGTATCATCATGCAGTATGACGTGAATTTCATCGGCGTCCTGGATCACGTGGTTGTTTGTGACGATGTGACCTTTGTTGTCGATGATGAACCCAGAACCCAGCGACGTCGCGCGGCGATTGCGCGGTTGCGGGTTATTGCGCTCAAAGAACTCTTTAAAGAAATCTTCGAACGGCGAGCCCGGCGGCAATTGCGGCATTTCAGGGCCAGCACGACCTTCGACGTTCTGAGTCGTAGAAATATTGACGACTGTCGGCAGTAATTTCTTGGCCAAACCAGAGAAGGATTCAGGGGCCGCTTTGGCGAATGCGCCGGTAGCCTGCATCACCAACGCTATAGCTGTCAGGACACACAGGACCCGTAGAACCCAATTCATATAAACTGTCTGATCATCCGCCTTGGCGATTGCACGAGCCTTTTTCATCGATCGTTACTTCCTTTTATCAAACCTGTTCCCGTAATGTGGGGATAGAATGCCCCGTCGTCCAGGGTCACGGTGTAGTTGAAATTGTGACGGAACGGAGGCATAGCCGCCACCCAACATCTGCCACAACTTATACGGCTGGATCTCAGCCTCTAATCAACCAGATTAAAAACACACCAAAGACCGCTGCGCCCAAACCAAACGCGCGCAGCGTAGATGCTGGTTGATCCAACACCTGTAGCATCATCTTTTTCATAGCGTCAGGGAAGAGCGCATAGCACACGCCCTCGATCACAATTGCGAGACCGAGGGCGGTGATAAACGTCGTCATGTCTAGATTGCTCCAGACGTATGCTTATTGGCGACTTTCTGGGCTGTTGCCTGGTCCAGAGTTATTGAAGTATTTGAAAAACTCACTATCCGGTGACAAGACAAGCGTCGTGTCATCGCCGAAAGCTTTTCCATAAGCTTCCATGGAACGATAGAAGTTGAAGAATTCCTGGTCCTGACCAAAAGCATCACTCAGGATTTGGTTCTTCGCTCCATCGCCCTGACCACGCAGGATTTCAGATGTACGGTTTGCTTCCGCGAGAAGAACTGTCCGTTGGCGATCCGCTTCAGCTTGGATCGTCAGCTTCTGCTCTTCACCCTTAGCGCGGAGTTCTGCAGCTTGCGCAACACGATCGGTCCGCATCCGGTTATACACCGATTGCAGGGTCGTATCTGGCAAGTCGGTACGGCCGATCCGTAGATCAACCATTTCGACACCGAAGCGAGGTGCTTGGGCTTTGAGAATACCGAAGATCTTATCCATCACTTCCACACGCTTAGGCGACAGCATATCGGCGAGTGACACTTTCGCGACTTCTGCACGAACGGCAGAATTCAACTGAGAGCCAAAGACCTGACGGAAGTTCCGGTCGGTTTGCGCCGCTTTCAAGAACTCGAGCGGATCGACAATTTTATAGCGCGCAAAACTATCGACATTGATCCGTTTCTGATCCGACAACAGGATTTCCTGTGGTTGAGGATCAAGGTCGAGAATCCGACGGTCAAAATACCGAACATCTTGAATGAACGGCATCTTGAAATTCAGACCCGGCTCAGAAGCCACATCGACAGGGTTACCAAATTGCAGGATCAACGCCTGCTGTGTTTGGTGAACGGTGAACACCGCGCTATACGCGGTAATAGCCGCAACAATTAGAATAACGCCAAAGATGGCAAGACCCATTTTCTTCATTACTGCGTCCCTCCGCTTCTCTTCTGAAGTTCATTGAGCGGCAAGTACGGCACGACACCGTTACCACCAGCCTCACTATCGATGATGATCTTGTTAGAACGCGAAAGGACATCTTCCATCCGCTCCAAGAACAGTCGCTGCGTGGTCACGTCTTTGTTCGTTTTGTAGGTTTCGTAAACAGACAAGAAGCGCGCGGCTTCACCCTCTGCCTCTTTGGTGACCTGTTCTTTATAAGCATTTGCAGCAGCGGTCCGCTTTTCAGCTTCACCCTTTGCACGTGGAACAATGTCGTTCTTGTAGGTATTGGCCTCGTTTACAGCACGCTCTTGATCCTGTTTCGCACGCTGAACATCGTTAAACGCATCGATGACTTCTTGTGGTGGATCAGAATCAAGCAGCTTGGTTTGCGTGATCAAAATACCAGCACCGTAGCTGTCCAATATGCTTTGCAGTAAAGCTTGGGTATCAGCCTCAATTCTCTGACGATCCGAAACCAATGCGCCTTCAAGATCCGATTGACCAACGACTTCACGCAACGCACTTTCTGCTGCAATTTTTATCGTGCCTTCTGGGTCGCGAATATTAAATAAGTAGTTTGCCGCACCTTTGATCTGCCACTGAATATCGAAATCGATATCAACAACGTTCTGATCGCCGGTCAGCATCAAGCTTTCGCTGGGGACATCACGCTTTGTCGTATTTCCTTCGCCGCCGCGATAACCAATCTGCGTCGTGTTCACACGCGTCACGTTCGGCGTGTAAACCGTACCGATAGGCGATGGGAACCAATAGTTCAGACCCGGTGTCGTTTCGGATACAAACTTACCGAACAATAGCTGTACGCCCTGCTCGTCAGGCTGGACGCGGTAAAAGCCGCTGGCAAACCAAATGGCCACAACGGCAAAACCGACTAAAATAATACCTTTGCCGCTACCGCCACTGCCAGGAATGAAACTTTTCAGTTTTTCCTGTGCACGACGAAGCGCTTCTTCGACGTCAGGGGGCTGCATGCCACCACCGGGTCCTTGGCCACCGCCGCCGCCGCCCCAAGGGCCCTGGCCGCCACCGCCACCGCCGCCGCCCCAAGGGCCGCCTTGTTTATTCGAAGCCATTGTTTGTCATCCTTGCACCAATCAGTGGATCAAGCATCGGAACATTACCGACGCTGTATCCCTTGTAATTTCCTGCGTTCGCGTTACCTAAAGGGTCTTAACGAACACACCCGCGTTATACGGCACCCCCCGCAGCGTTTCAAACACTGTTGGTTCACCCGTTGCGAGTGATATCAGCCTGTTTACTGGAGTTTTCAACCATGCCTGACATTACAAATGATGTAATAATTGAGACTTTGAAGTCTGTGACCGACCCAATCAGCGGAAAAGACGTCGTCAGCGCCGGTATGATCCAAGGATTACAGACCCGCGATGGCAATGTCGCATTCGCGATTGAAGTGCCCGCTGACAAGGGTGCCGAGATGGAACCCCTTCGCAAAGAAGCCGAAGAAAAAGTGTTCGCACTGTCCGGCGTGGTCTCGGCCACCGTGGTATTAACAGCACAACGTGAAGGCGGTGCAGCACAACCATCTGCGGCCCCTGCAGGAACAAAAACCAGCCCTGGACAACCCGTTTCACCCCAAGGCCAAGGCGACATGCTGCCGGGCGTCAAATCGATCATCGCGGTCGCATCGGGCAAGGGCGGCGTAGGAAAATCAACGACAGCCATCAATATCGCCATGGGTTTGGCAGCTAACGGACGCAAAGTCGGCATTTTGGATGCAGACATTTATGGGCCATCCATGCCACGCATGATGGGCCTTTCTGGGCGTCCCAATTCAGCCGACGGTAAGACACTCGACCCTATGGAAAACTATGGTGTCAAAGTCATGTCCATTGGCTTTATGGTCGACGAAGAAACGCCGATGATCTGGCGTGGCCCCATGGTTCAATCCGCATTAGAGCAAATGATGCGCGACGTGAATTGGGGTGAATTGGACGTTTTGGTCGTTGATATGCCGCCCGGGACAGGCGATGCGCAGCTGACGATGGCACAGAAAGTTCCGCTAGCGGGTGCCGTAATTGTATCGACCCCACAAGACATTGCGCTTCTCGATGCGAGAAAAGGGCTTAATATGTTCCGGAAAGTCGATGTCCCCGTATTTGGCATCGTCGAAAACATGAGTTACTTTTTGTGCCCGGATAATGGAAAACGATACGACATATTTGGTCATGGCGGCGCGAAACGCGAAGCCGAGCGCATGGGCGTCGATTTCCTGGGCGAAGTCCCCATCGAAATCGCTATCCGCGAGAATTCCGACAACGGTACGCCGATCACCGTTTCCCAACCGGACAGTCAAAGTGCTGCCAACTACCGCGAGATTGCCGAGCGGGTTTGGGCACAAATCGAAAAGGCTCAAGGCAGCGGCCAGGCGGCACCCAAGATCGTTATCCAGTAATCACGTGATGCGCAGATTTCATCTTCAGGCGATTTTTGCAGGTATCGCCCTGATGATGATGTTGTTTGTTGGCTTCGCGGCGCATTCGGTGCGGGCGGACACGGTTGTCGCCTTGCCGAAATCGGAATGTCGCGAAGTGCGGCACACGCTCGAAAAATACGTGCCGATTGCGCCCGGTTTTCGTCAACTGGATATGAAATTCCCGCAAAATCCCGAGGGCATCAAAGGCACCCTGTGTCGCCTCGTATCCGTCGGCACCGGCATTCACATGGAAAACGAACAAGTTCGCACCCTGCAGGACTTACAAGCCCACATCCGCGCGGCGTTAAAAGAAGAAGAATGGCAAGAAACCGAACAAACTCAACGGTTCAGCGGCAAATCAAGTCACGGCCGTCATGTTTTTGCCATGACCCGCAACAACGCGATCTGTGTGACCACCATCCAAGTGTCGATGATCCCGGGAATCAACGCCCCAAAAGCGGCCTATGATAATGGCACTGTCTACTTGGGGTCACTGAAACCGCACGAACGCGAATGGTGGGTCGCGGTCGACTGTTTTCATTTTTGAATCAGTATTTGATCAGGCAGGTGACGCTGAAATTTTGCGCCACCTGCACCAAATTATAGGTTACTGAGCGCCGATCATTTTTCCGCGAATGATTTGTGCCGCAGAGGTCTTTGCTGATTTAGCAGGGGCTTTAAACAGACCCGTAATGGCACGTCCTAAACCTTTGAATAATTCACTGATCGCCTCAGAGCGCATGACTTGTGCGTCACGAATGAAGCGTTCGATATCTTCTGGGGTCATATCTTTGTAGGCGATTTCGCCAATAATGGGTTTCATAACTCGTTCCTTCTTGGTTGAGTTCGTTGTTCACCGAATGTTACAAAATATTGCTTTGCAACATAATTGCTGCACTGCAATATAGAGATGTGTTGGGAGGCACTGAATGCCGTCATTGGTCAATACCCTTGTGCGTTTAACGCACAGATTAAATTCTGCGTTTAACGCAAAGAACAAGAAGGGAAGCAGATCAGGTGGCCAAAAAGGAAAGTGCGCCCGATGGATATCGCGAACCAAATGATCTTATTTGCCAAAGTCGTTGAACACGGCGGGTTCTCAGCGGCTGCCCGAGACCTTGGACAAACACCGTCTGCCATCAGCCGACAAATTGGCCATCTCGAAGATCGGCTAGGTACACGGCTACTGAACCGTTCTACGAAACACGTCACGCTGACTGAGGTTGGGCGTGAGTTTTACCCTCGCTGTGCCCACATCGCGCGTGATGTGATCGATGCCGAAGCCCTTGTGTTATCAAAAGTTGATCATCCTCAGGGCACGTTGAAGATCGCGGCAACATCCGCCTTCGCAAAAAGCCAGATGCTGCCGCTGCTTCCAGAATTTTTACGCCAGAATGGCGATTTGAAGATTTCATTGGAATTAACAGACCGACCCCTTGATTTGGTCGAAGATCAAATAGACGTCGCCATCCGCTTCACCGAACAAGTGAACGATGTATCTGTGGTCGCCCGCAAACTGGCCTCAAACAAACGAATTTTTTGCGCTGCACCGTCATATATCATGGAGCACGGCGTCCCGACGACACCGCACCAACTGGCCGAACATAACTGCCTACGGCTCTCGACCTTTGACGCATTCAATAATTGGACATTCAAAGACGCCGAACAGTCGGAAATACAGTCGATCAAAGGTAACTTTGAGACCACCAGCACCGATGCGCTTTTTCGTGCGACACTCGCTGGATTGGGTATTGCGAGACTATCGACCTACTTGGTGAGTGATGCCCTCAAAGACGGTAGCTTGGTCCGTGTACTTCCCGATTACGCTGACGATGAAGCCGATATCTTGGCGGTCTACTCTAACAAAAAGAACTTATCGCCCAACGTGCGGGCCTTCATTGATTTTCTCGTTGCGGAATTCTCTCCCGTCCCGCCGTGGGAAAGAGAACTTGCGGCGTGATGGTGTGACGACATTTCGTTAAAACTTTAGTGCCCCTCGCGTTCCTCGGCATCAACGAACAACGTCAGCCCGGCAAGAATACTCGGAATCGCCTTAAACGCATGGGCAAAGCCCAACACGATAATGCCGTGGTGCACACCGACGTTTCCGCTCGCCAAGTCACCAAACAAGCCTTCACCTGCTTCGATCAAACCCGTCGCCATCAGGATAAGACCAACGATCAATTCCAGGTGTGGGCTTTTCGCAACCCCCTCTACCCGCTTCAAAAATGCGTGCATAAATCCCCTTGGCACCGAGACCGGCACCTGTTGTCGTTACAAAAATACGGGCGTTAAATTAGCCGCCGAACATCTTTCTTAGATTATCAAATCCAGCTTGATAAATACCTTCGATCGCCTTCATCGCATCGTTGTCAGGCGCACCAGCGGCTTCAAACTCGCTCGACCATTCGACCGTCGCGTTATCACCTGATCCACTGACTTTGATCGTTGATACATAATTCTTCACAGGTAACGGGCTGTCGACGATGGAATACGTATAAGTCTTGGAATCGTGATCCGTGGATTCGAGTTTTTCAATAATCTGCCCACCGCCCGCCAAGCTTAATGTCCGAGTTTCCCCTGCTTTGCTGAGTTCTGATTTATCAACGGCAGGATGCCAGTCGGGCAACGCATTGAAATGGCCAATCATCTGCCATAGCTGATCGGCAGACACATTCAGATCTTGGGTCATGGAAATTTTGGGCATAGTGCTTCTCCCTTCGGTTATTGCCGAAAAAGACTATAGCACATTTTAACGTCGCGTGAGCGTTACGAAGCTATAGGCAGGTGTTTCACCCTCCACGGCGAATGTCTCACGAATTGTCTCTGTCCAATCTTCGGGATTAATCGCCGGAAAAAAAGTATCACCATCAATCTGGGTATGTATTTCCGTGAGTTCGATCACATCAGACTGTTCCATGATGTCAGCGTATATCTGACCGCCACCAACGATCATCGCCTTCGCCGCATTATCATCGCGACAGAGATCGAGCGCGGCATCGATACTTTTGACCACATCGACACCATCTATCACCAGGTCATCGCGCCGGGTGATAACGATGTTGCGGCGCCCCGGCAGCGGTCGGCCAATGCTGTCCCAGGTCTTGCGCCCCATGATGATCGGGTACCCCATGGTCACTGACTTAAAATGTTTCAGGTCGGCAGAAATCTTCCACGGCAGATCGCCATCGACGCCAATCACATTATTTTCGGATTTCGCAACGACCAGAACGATGTCCAAAATAAACTCCTCTCACGTCACCCTGAACTTGATTCAGGGTCTCATCGACTCATTCGTTGTCGAAAATTTAATGAGATGCTGAATCAAGTTCAGCATGACGATGGTTGGAAAATACAGAAACGGCCCAATCAACATCAAACAGCAATCGGTGCTTTGATGTGGGGATGGGATTCATACCCTTCGAGGGTAAAATCATCGAACGTAAACGCGAACAAGTCTTTGACGTCAGGATTAAGCTTCATGGTCGGCAGCGGCAAAGGAACGCGCTGCAACTGCAGATCCGCCTGTTCCAAATGATTGGCATACAGATGTGCATCGCCCAGGGTATGTACGAACGTTCCGGCCTCATAGCCTGTGACCTGCGCCATCATCTGCAATAACAACGCATACGATGCGATGTTGAACGGCACGCCCAAGAACACATCACAGGACCTCTGATACAATTGACAGTTCAGCTTGCCTTCCATCACTTGGAACTGGAACAGGCAATGACACGGCGGCAGCGCCATTTCATCGATTTCTGCGGGGTTCCATGCCGACACAACCATGCGTCTGGAATTGGGGTTGGTTTTAATCTCGTCCAACAGCCATTGGATTTGATCAACCTGCCCACCATCAGCGGTCGGCCATGATCGCCATTGCGATCCATAAACGGGTCCCAAATCACCATTTTCATCGGCCCATTCATCCCAGATCGACACACCGTTATCGTTCAAATATTTGATATTGGTGTCGCCCGCCAAGAACCACAGCAGTTCATGAATGATCGATTTCAGATGCAGTTTTTTGGTCGTGATCATGGGAAAGCCATCGGCCAGATCAAACCGCATTTGATAGCCAAATACGGCCTGCGTCCCAGTGCCCGTGCGGTCACCGCGGAACGTGCCCGTGTCACGAATATGTCGAAGTAAATCTTGGTACTGTTGCATCAGGCGATTTTAATCCTTGGGCGTAGGTGCTGCCAATATCTCATGGGCTTTGGACAACACGTTATCTGTGGTTAACTGCCCAAGACAACGGTAGCGCCCATTCTCCAACGGGTGAATGCACTGCCCCAGACACCCGGCGCAATCGATTTCGGGCACCATGAAGGTCACATTGTCGGGCATCATGCGCGAATCGTAGGGAATACTGTCCACAATATGTGCCGCCGACGCCAAACACAGGGTGGGTGCACCCGCACCCACTGCCAGATGCATGATCGATGTATCGACCGACACCACCAGAGCAGCGTTGCTCAAACGCGCCGCCTTGGACTGCAAATCTGCGGTGTCGACGACGACACCCGGATGATCGGCCAACGCCTGATGCCGGGGTGCACGTGCCAGATCGTTCGGTCCGGCGGTCATGACGATTTGATATTCATCGCAAAACGTATCCGCGAGTTCGATAAACACACGCGGATCAACTTCACGCTCTGCGATGGCTGAAAACGGGTGCAGGATAATTTCAGGGCGGTCCGTTACAGAAGCACCCTGTAATCGAGACGGGTCGAACTTTACCCGGGGCACATCCGCCTCATCGCCCAACAGACCGTTCGCCAATTCCCACCAGCGGATCAATCTATGCGCCATCGCGGGATCAGGTTCGACCCAATCCGTGTACCAATCCCGGTGCGCCTGCAGCGCCTCATCATGTTTGGGCCATGACCTCGGAGACAGCGCATAGCCTTCATCCGCACCAGAAGAGATGACAATCATATCATCCACTGTTGGTAAGCGGAGATGATCCGTACTTATAGCGATGCGTGCGCCCAAGTCAGTGATCTCGCGACATACACCCAATTTATAAAAAGGTTTCTTGATGAATTTTCGATAATCCACTGGGATCATCTTGACCCGATCCGGGAAAAGAAACTTTGCCGCTATGCTTTCTTTACGAACAACCAGCCATACTGGCTCGTTTTCGCCGACCAAAGCCATGAACCTATCGATCATGAGAGAAAATAGGATCGTGTCACCAAGGCCACCGGATGAGACCAAAAGTAAGCCACTTTTGCCTTCGACCGCTTTTGCTGCGCGGCGTTGTATCAATGAGAGCGTCAGCGACTGTAAAATCGACAGGGGTGTGTCCTCCGGATCAGGCTACCCATTCAGGTTTCTCATAACACTTGCCCAGCAATTAACCTAGATCAATGCCGCTTTGGAAGAATGGGCCTAACACTGGGATATTGATAGCAAGGAGGGGCCTTATGGTTACAGTGATAGCGCCAACATCGGAACAACTCGGCACCATCGGCCACAATTCTGGTGAACTGATGGTCATTGTTCGCGTGAAACTGTTTAATTCTGTCATTGCACCGGGCAGCGGGCCACGCCTGCATGATCTCTGTTTTTCAGCAGGCGCAACGCTGGCAGATATTGTCCAAGAACTGGGGGTCGAAATATCCGCACTTTTCATCGTCTGGGCCAATGGGCGCGATGTCACCAAGCGCTTGGGCGATAGCATTAACCTTGATTACGTTTTGGAAGACGGTGACGAAATCGCCCTTTCCGGCCCCATTCCATATAGCTGGGGATACGGCTCGCCCGTCGTCTGAGAATTTTGGATTCTTGTAGCCGCATCCATCATCCGGCCACTTGTGAAAACGTAAGTTTAAGCGCATATTAGATGTGCTGGTTCGCCAGCTATGGAGATAAACGCTTATTGGAATAAGCACTACGGACCCGGGGGCGGTACCCGGCACCTCCACCAAGTTTTCCTTTTGGTTTGCGCCTCTCGCAGGGGCAAGTTGATGGGGGTGAAACAGGATCGACGTGTGTAGTAAAGAGTAAGTTTTCTCTCGGCATGGTTCCGCCGTTACCGGGCCATTTTCACAAGTGCCAATGATAATGAAGCACTTGCGGTCGCGGCCTAATACGCCTTAGACCACGGGGTTCGGGGGGCACCTGGCAACAGAAGCCCCCCACTTCTTTTCAACCGCATCAATGTTCACATCTTTCGTGCTTTCTTGGGCTATGCGATGGGTCTAAGGTAGAGGTATGGAAGATGATATTTTAAGATATGATATTTGGATCGAAGAGGCGCTTCGCGGTGTTATCCGGCGATCGTTGATGACTGTCGAAGAATTGGGCTTGCCCGACGATCATCATTTCTACATCACGTTTAAGACCGAACACCCGGATGTGAATATTGCCGACTGGTTGCGGGCCGAGTATCCCGATGAAATGACCATCGTCATGCAGCATCAATTCGATGATCTGGGCGTCGGCGAAGATGGCTTCACCATCAAACTACGTTTTGGGGGCCGTCCCGAACGTCTGGACGTCCCATTCGAAGCCATCACGTCATTTGCCGATCCATCTGTTAGCTTTGGTCTGCAACTCAAGTCACTCGACCAAGACGACGAAGACGGCGATTACGATGAACTCACGCCCGAGGAATTGGGCCTAGAGCCTTCAGCGAATTCGTCCGGCGACAATGATGGCAAGCATGACGATGATGATTTAGACGACGATAAAAAAACAGGCGAAGTCATCGCCCTGGACGCGTTCCGCAAAAAACAGTCATAAGACGCGTTACTTGAACCCACCCTAAACTCAAAGAGCACATCATGAGCGACTACGTCCACCACACCATGTTTCCACTGGGGGGCGACGAGACCCCCTACCGTAAACTCACCGGTGACTACGTCACGGTTTCAGAGTTTGAGGGAAAAGAAATCATCAAGGTTGATCTCGAAGCGATCAAAATGATGACCTTCGAAGCGTTCAAGGATATCTCACACCTGCTACGCCCTGGGCATTTGCAGCAACTCAGCAACATCCTGAGTGATCCCGAAGCATCCGATAACGACCGCTTTGTTGCGTTCGATCTGTTAAAAAATGCCAACATCGCGGCAGGCGGCATTCTGCCGATGTGCCAAGACACGGGCACA
>Ga0316204_10010343_pt1 | contig 12054 bp, 9 predicted proteins | sample 6monrhotite_MG_2_FD_205661 | JGI IMG/M metagenome (GOLD analysis project Ga0316204, IMG submission 205661) | Microbial mat bacterial communities from mineral coupon in-situ incubated in ocean water Damariscotta River, Maine, United States -... | ecosystem: Environmental > Aquatic > Marine >...
TAATTCCAAACTACAATCTCACTGAATTGTTCTTTGAAAAAGAAAATGCTGGTATCTGAAGACGGAATAAGTAGCTTATATTCTCCTAAACTATCTGTCATGGTTGAATACACTCCATTTAATGTGGACACCTTTCCGTTCGGAACTCCAACATTGTTTTTAAAAACATGACCTTTCACTAAGCAATACCCTACTGGAACTGCTGATTCTAAGGAGTCTGATACGATTATATAATTATTCGGGTCAACGTATTTCTCACCAGAGAAAGCATTGAATCCAAAAATAAGAAATAGACCAAAAAGTGTATTCTTCATTGATTAAAGATTAAGTTTTTTCTGATCAATTTCTGTACCTCCCCATTCAAGCAAACTAAAACCAGTTCTTTCAAAGGAGTCAAATGTCTGCGGTAAAAAATCAATATTCGGATCAATTTCAAATCCTGTAAACTTCATATACACTCTTCTTTGAGAATCTGGCTTAGGCTCAACTTTTAGATCTGCAATTTGAGATTCATAATCTTTATCAATAATGAATTGTACAAAAGAGAAATTGTGAGCCACCATTCTAGGTCCCCAAAAAGTTATAAAGTCTGTTTTCTCGCATGCGTTAAAGCCCATTTTTTCCAAGGAAGTTTCAAGAAATGACACCACATCATTTGATTGAATGAGAGAGCCCATGCTTTGTCCGTTCACTTTATCGTATTCTAAAGATGAAATGGTTCCTTCCCAAAAAAGATAAGGATAAGTATTCTCTTCAACGGATGTGCCTTGCGGACCTACTTTTGTTTTCCATCCATCTATGTATTCAGGGTAAGTAAATGTTAACTCACCCTTAAAATCCAATTCTAAATTCACTTCGATCTCAGTGTCAGAATATAGATAGATTACTGGCTTGTCAACTTCTAGTTGGTACACATTTGCGCCTGGATTGAAATTGATCACTACTTCATGTCCTGATTGAAAGTTATAGTTCCAAATCACAACTTCAGAGTATTGAGATTTAAAGAAGAATATGGCCGTATCTTTTGATGATATGAGGAATTCATAAGCACCAGAACTATCAGTTAGCGTGTTGTATTTTCCATTTAGGGTGGAAACCTTCCCATTAAAAATGGGTGTTCCATAATTATATGCTATGCCCTTTATGAGACACATTCCTTTAGGCACTGTTGAAGATTCGACATCTGAAACCACATTATAGGCTGGCGGTAATGATTTACCTGCAAAAGAAATATTCGATATTAGAATTAAGCTTAATAATAAGTACTTCATTAAAATGTTTTTTGATCATTAGAAATTGCTCCACCCCATTCTACAAGTGTTAATCCAATACGTTCATTTTTTTTGAGATGCTGTTTTGTCACACCTACCTTTTCATCAGATTTCAAAGGCTGAATGAGTGCGAAGATTCTTAATTCAGCATCAAAAATGCAGTCACAACTTAGGCGCGCAATTTCATTCTCATATTCCTCATTTGTCTTAAACTGAATTAGATATTTTTCAGCTGTCGTCATTTGCGGAGCCCAAAAGGTTATGAAATCAGTTACTTCGGTTCTGCTTAGCCCAAAATTAGTCAACTCATCTTCAAAAAAAGTAACCACATCACCCTTTGAGACTACGTTTCCAATGATTTTATCATTCTCAGAGTTAAGCTGCAAATCTTGATTTCCTTCCCAGAATAGATATGGAACTTCCTTATTTTTAGCTATTAAAGATCCATCCTTATGAATTTTCACAATCCAACTATCCTTTGTTTCTGGATATGTAAAACTCATTGAATTATGAGGGGTAATTGAAAGTTGACATTCAGTATCCTTATCGGCATATAAATAGATGACTGGCTTTTTCATTTGCATGTTTTGTCTGTTCTTAGCAAGGTAGAAGTCTATTTGAACACTATGCTTGCTTTTAAAATCATGACTCTCAACAACATCTTCATCAAATCCAGATTTGAATGCATAAATACTTGAATCTGATTCTGATAGAATCAATTCGTAATACCCTGTTGAATCTGTTTTAGTGACCAAACTGTGGTCGGATAGACCAACTTTAACTTTGTTCATAGGAACATTGATTGAATGAACAAATCCAAAAACTTTACATCTGCCCTCACCTACAGTATTATCTGCTTTGTCTGAAATAACTTTATGATAAGATGTTATTGTGATGCTTTCTTTTTCACCGGCCAAACAGTAGCATGCTGGGAAGCTAAATAATATTAAAAGAAACGAGATAAATTTCATGTTAATGAGCTAAAGAGTTAAGGTCCAAAATAGCTCCTCCCCATTCAACTAATGTAAAACCAGACCTGTCAAATGTTTTCAATTCTTGTGGAATTACATTAATACCAATATTGTCATCAGAGATATTTGAGCATTTTATAAAAATTCTTTTAGAATTATCAGGCGTTGGATCTATCTTCAAAGCACCAATTTCTGTGTCATAAGCATCATCCACAACAAACTGTACGAACGCAAATTTGTCTCTTTGAAGAATTGGCCCCCAATAAGTAATGAAGTCCGTTTTTTCCTGACTGTTCAATCCAACATGCTCTAGCTTTTCTTCTAAAAAGCGAATAACCTCTTCACTCTTTATAATAAATCCTGCGATCTCGGTTTGTTTGAAAGTATAATTGAGATTGTCTGTTTTTCCTTCCCAAAATAAATAAGGGTAGTTCTTTTCATCCACGAACAATTTATTATCCTTGATGTCTACAGTCCATCCTTCTTTATGTTCAGGATAAGTGAAGACAAACTCTCCCAAGGGATCAATTTCTAAATCAACAGAGACATCCTCTTCGGAGTATAGATAGATAACTGGCTTTCTTTTGATTAATTGGTTTTCATCTCGATCTTTGAAGAGATAAACATCCATCTCTATTCTGTGTTGTGCTTGAAAATTGTAATCCTCTATTACCAATTCATTCCAACCTTCAAGATAAAAATATACAACTGAATCTGAATCTTTCAATTCAACAGAAAAATATCCTTCAGCATCCGTTCTCACCCATCTTCCAGAAGAAGTGCAACCTACCAAACATTTCTCGATTGGATCGGCACTTGAATTCATTTTAACGTGACCTTCTAGTATAAAACGCTTCTTTTTGATTGACTCATCCTTTTCATCTTTAACCACAGTGTATTGTATTGGCATAAGTCTAAGGTCTTCAATAGCCATTGAAGTGGTATAAACACTAGCAAAAAATAATAAACAGAGAATTCTCATTTGATAGATTTTCATTTCGGTACAATGAGAATTAAGAAAAGTTCAATTAGAAACCTTCTTTGATTTTTTCAAAATGCTCAAACTTTTCTTGAATATAAGTAATTAATTCATAGTCTGTTGCTCTTTTCAAGAAGTCGGTATTCAGATTTAGAAATCTTATAAACTCGTCATAATCAGCCGAACTCAGGTCTACTATATCATTATGAACGTAGACTCTTAGAATCTCCTTTACGATATCATTCTGTTGATCTTGAAATTCCATTTCGGCAACTTTTCTCTTAGTTTTTTCTCTCTTAGAAAAAGCCATATATAGAGCTGTAATTGGGCTGCTAATTGCATTAGTTACTGTAACAACTGGTATTTCTCTTTTTGCAATTGCCTCTCGTTCTTCTTTTAGCTGATCAAGTGTTTTTAAAGGTTTTACGATAACCTCTTCACTCATGTATTCCAATGACTCAATGAATAATTTGACGTCATAAACCTTTTTGAATGAACTGTCAGCAAAGCTCAAATAGATTGTTTGGTATCCCACCACAGATATTCCGATTTTGTCTTTTTTCTTAACTGTAATTGAAAATGACCCATCTGAATTTCCGAATATACCTTTCCCGACAGACTTATTTACTACAACAAGATCATAGAAACCAACATTAAAGATGGAATCCTCTACCGTACCATTTACGGTCACTAGAGAGTCTTGATAATTCGTTTGGCTGCCAGCAGTGATTCCTACGAACAACAGAAGTATGGAAAAGACAAATTTCATTGAATGTTTAAAGTAACAAAAATTACTCCAAACATATTCTTAATCTTTGTTAAGGCTTACAAGAAGATTTTGTGAATTGGAGAATTTCCTTCAAAGAATTGGTGTAAATTTGCAGTATGAAAACTGTCGTAGTGGGATTGTCAGGAGGAGTTGATTCCTCAGTAGCTGCATATCTTCTGAAAGAAGAAGGTTATAATGTTATTGGCATTTTCATGAAGAACTGGCATGATGAATCTGTAACAATTTCAGATGAATGCCCATGGATTGATGACAGCCAAGATGCCCTTTTGGTAGCTCAAAAACTGGGAATTCCATTTCAAACTCTTGATTTATCAGCAGAATATAAAGACAGAATTGTCGATTATATGTTTGATGAATACAAGGCTGGAAGAACACCAAACCCTGATGTACTTTGCAATAGAGAAATTAAATTCGACATCTTTCTTAAAGAAGCTGAGAAATTAGGAGCTGATTATGTTGCCACTGGTCACTATTGCCAAAAAGGAGAAGAAAATGGGAAGTTCAAACTTCTTGCTGGCGCAGATAAAAATAAGGACCAAAGCTATTTTCTTTGCCAACTAACCCAATATCAATTATCCAAAGCACTTTTTCCAATTGGACATCTTCAGAAATCAAGGGTTAGGGAAATTGCACAGGAACAAGATTTAATTACTGCCGACAAAAAAGATTCACAGGGACTTTGTTTCATTGGCAAGGTTAAGCTTCCTGTTTTCCTACAACAAAAGCTTGAACCAAAAGAAGGTGACATTATTGAATTGAGTAACGATTTACAGCTATTCAAGGATTATTCAAGTATCACTAATTCAAGCGACTACACCTCTCTATCTAAAGTTTTTAATTATAAAGAAGAAGACGGTAAAATTGTTGGAAAACATCAGGGGGCTCACTATTTTACGATTGGGCAAAGAAAAGGATTGGCTGTTGGCGGAACGCCCTTACCTCTTTTCGTTATTGGTACTGATGTTGAAAAGAACATTATCTACACAGGGCAAGGGGATACACATCAAGGCTTAAACAAGAACGCTCTATTCATTAGGAGTGACGAAGTACATTGGCTAAGGGATGATCTTAAACTCGCTATTAATGAGTCACGAGATTACCTTGTTAGAATTCGTTATCGTCAAGACTTGGTTAAATCAACCTTGCACATGCATGATGAAGGCTTATACATTCATTTTTCGAAAGCTATGACTGGAATTTCTCCTGGACAATTTGCCGCTTGGTATGATGGAGATGAATTAATTGGGTCTGGAGTTATTGGGCATTAAAAAACCGCTTCATCCTGAGAACGAAGCGGTCATTATTTAACCAAATAGCAATAAATGCTAATTCAAACTATAATTTCCTATAAAATGGTCAGGGCTCAATGTTTTTGCTGAAGCCATCCCGTGAACAATATCAAGTAATTCAGCTACCTCATTAATGGATAACCTACTTTGAGCACCCTGAGATTTATGTCTGCTCAATTTCTGTTGTGCCTTTCTTACAATATTTTTATTGATGTCTTTTAAATTCATATCATAAATTTTGATTCGTCTGAGAATGAATACGCCTACCTTTTAAATTATGTTTCATTCGTCATTCAAATTTATTTCAAGAATTACTATTCAAATTGTGTGCCATGCTGCACAAATCTGTCTCAACAGCCACTTTATCAGCTAGATAACTGGAGTGGTCGAAAACTCCCAAAATCTATAAAAAAAACGTTATATTTGAGAGATTGCCTACTCTTGAATGATTAAGACCGAACAAAGCATAGATTCTATTGACCAAAGCAACTTAGAAGGTTGGGACATGGTTAGAACTGACCCAGCCACTACTCTATTGATGGCTGAGGAAAGCCTTGCTAGATCAAAAGATTTAGAGTATGAAAAAGGAATTGCTTTTGCTTTGTGTAATATGGGGGCTGCCAATACCTGGTTGTCTGATTACGAAAAGGCTCTTGAATATTGTTTTGCCTCAGTTGAGATGCTACAAAAACTCGGCGAAAAGACCCAAGAAGCTCACGTTCAGTATTATTTATCAATTGTTTTTTACTTTTTATCAGATCCTGACAAGCAAGTCATTCATGCTCAAAAGGCATATAATATCTCTGCAGAGTTGGGTGATGTAGATGGTCAAGCAAATGCTCTAAACGGAATTGGAACTGCACAATACACAAACAATAAGAATGAAGAGGCAATTGAGACGTTAACAAAAGCTCTCGGCTTAGCTAAATCGGGGAATGATAATAAATTACTTGCGAGAATCAATGATGGGTTAGGAAACTCTCATATTAACTTAGGACAATATGATGAGGCCTTAAAATTCATGAATACCTCTCTAAAAATATTAGAGAAAAATGAAGCCAAACAAACATTATCCTATTCCCATGACGCCATAGGTGTTATTTATACCAAGCTCTCAAACTTTCCTAAAGCACTAAAACATTTTGACATCTCTTACAAGTTGAGAGAAGAAATGGGCTTTAAAGATGGAATGGCTCAAACCAAAATTCACATTGCAGAGTCATATGTATTGGCCGGTGACAATTTATCAGCTGTACAAAGTTATAAAGAAGCTCTTGATATTGGGACAGAGCTTGATTCAAGTGAACTGATCTATAAATCACATGAAGGTCTTTCTGGCCTTTATGAAGACATGGGTAATCTTACCCTCTTTGTTAAACACTTCAAGGCATTTCATACTGCTAAACAGAGACACTACTCTGAAACAGAAGGTAAGAAAATTAGAGCTTTTGAGTTAAAAGGAAGATTAGAGCAGATTGAAAAAGAGAAAGCAGAATTGGAGTTAAAGAACAATCAGCTTGAGAGTTATTTTCAAGATGTTCAAACCTTAAGTTCTATCGGCCATGAGATCACCTCTACCTTAGATATTGAAGGCATATTTCAAATAATATATGAGCGAATCAATTCTTTGATGGATGCTCAAGGAATATTCATTGGACTTTGTAATTATAAAGAGGATAAATTGCAGGTTAAGCTTGCGATTGACAATGGGAAAAGAGATAATTATTTTGAATATTCTTTAAAAAGCAGGAAGCTAACAAACTATACTGTGAAAACTGGAAACAGTGTTCACATCAATGATTATGAAGCTGAGATTACTGGATATTATGAAGAAGGAGAAGAAGTACTTCATAATACACCAGAATCTGTAATCGTTCTTCCTTTAGAGGTTAAAGAACAGATTATTGGAGTTCTTTACGCCCAAAGTTTTAAGAAAAGTGCTTTCTCAAAACACCATTTTAACATACTCAAAAGTTTCGCGTCATATATTGCAATTGCTCTTGACAATGCCGCCTTGTATACAAATATGGAAGAGAAAGTTCAAGAAAGAACTGAAGAACTTCAAACCACTTACGATAACACTCAACTCTTAAATAAAATTGGTCAGGAACTCATAGCAACCCTAGATTTCGAAGATGTTTTTGAAAAGCTTTACTCTAACGTAAACAAGTTGATGGATGCGGCTGCATTTGGAATACGAATTTTCAATAAAGAAGAAAATAAAATTGATTATCCTTATGAATATGAAAAAGGGATCAGGCTTGCAGTGATGGAAGATACAATGGAGAATAACAATAACTACTCTGTTGTATGCATTAAAAGAAATGAGCCGATTTTCATCAATGACAATTTAAAAGAATATCAGAAATGGGTGGATGAAATTATGGTGATGGATGTTGATGACAGTACCATGTCTCATTCTTTAATCTTTTACCCTTTAAGAAGTAGTAAGGGTGAAGTTCTAGGTGTTCTATCAATTCAGTCTTTTGAGAGAAATGCGTACACTGCTTACGATTTAACAATTGTTGAGTCCCTAGCACAATACACTGCCATTGCACTTGAAAATTCCAAAAGTTTTGAAGTAATGGAGGCAACTGTTCAAGAAAGAACTAAAGAAATTACCAAAACCTACGAAGACTCAAAGTTGCTTTCAGAAATTGGTAGATCTATCACTTCACAATTGAGTGTAGAATCCATAATTCAAGTAGCATACAAAAACATTAATGAGTTAATGGATGCTGAAGGATTTGGAATTGGAATCTTTGATAAAGAAAAGCACACTTTATCTTTTCCGGGATACATTGAATCAGGAGAACTACTTGAAGGAGCTGTCTATGATCTTGATGACATGGATAGACTTGCATGTGTTTGTTTTAATAAACAACAAGAAATTCGTATAGATGACTTAGCTGTCGATTTTGATAAATACATCAGTAAATACGTAAAACCACAAGTTGGACGTTCAGTGACATCTATTCTATACTTACCGTTGAACACAAAAGACAAACAGATTGGTGTAATTACAGTTCAAAGTTTTGGAGTTGCTGCATTTTCAGATTACCACTTAAGTATGTTGCAATCAATTGCTATATACACTGGAATTGCTTTAGATAACGCTCAACTCTATAGTGGAATGGAAGAGATAGTTCGCGAAAGAACATCTGAGGTTGTTAAGCAAAAAGAAGAAATAGAGAAGTCTTACCAAAACACAAAACTGGTAAGTCAAATCAATAAAGACATTTCATCTTCGATTACTATCGAAGGTATTATTGATGCAGTTTACGAGAATGTGAATTCTTTAATGGATGCAACTGGATTCGGTATCGGAATCCACAAGCCGAATGAGAATAAGATTATAATGCCCGGATATATTGAAAACGGGAAAAAGCTACCAGATTTTGAATATAACATTGATGATCAAAGGTTAGCAACTTTTTGTTTTAATAATGAACAAGAAGTATTTATCTCAGATTATACTGTAGAATATGAAAAGTATATTGCAGGAATTCAAGCTCCAGTTTCAGGAAAGATTCTACATCTATCATATACATTCCGCTTTTCTCAAAGAGCAAAATTGTAGGAGTTTTGACCGTTCAATGCTTCACGAAAAATGCCTACAATGAATACCATATGGATGTATTGAGAGGCTTAGCGGCAACCATTGGAGCTGCAATAGAGAATGCAACCCTCTATGAAAACCTTGAAGAGAAAGTAAAAGAAAGAACATTAGAAGTTGTAGCCCAAAAAGAACAAATTGAAAAAGCATCTGAAAACACCAAACTCTTAAGTGAGATTGGAAAAGAAATTGCATCTGAGTTAAACTTGAAAGATGTAGTAGCTAAGGTATATGATAACATCAACAACATGATGGATGCATCTATTTTTGGTATTGCAGTTTTAAGAGAAGATAAAAATGATTTGTTGTTTTCTGGAGCCATTGAAAAAGGTGAAAAACTAAAAGACTTCTGTTATGAGCTAGATGAAGAAAGAATAGCGACAAGATGTTTCCACAATTCAGAAGAGATCATCATCAATGATTGGGAAAAAGAACATAAGAAATTTGTAAAAAAGAGCTACGAAGCGCAGCAAGGTGAGATGCCTGAATCAATGATTTACCTTCCTCTTGTTTCTAAAGGTTCTAAAATTGGAGTTTTAACGGTTCAGAGTTTCGTTAAAGATACGTACACTGATTATCACATAGATATTTTAAGAACATTGTCAATTTACATTGCAAATGCTCTTGATAATGCCAATCTCTATAAGGGAATGGAAGATCGTGTTAAAGAACGAACTGCTGAGATTGAGAAAGCATATGAAGACTCTAAATTGCTAAGTGAAATCTCAAAGACTATTGTTGAATCTCTTGAACTTGAATCAATTATTCAAAGCGTCTATGAATCTCTGAATGGATTAGTAGACGCTACATGCTTCGGTATCGGTATTCGTGATGAAGAAACCAACTCTATTTACATGCCTGGTTTTATTGAGAATGGAACTGAGCTTCATAACTTAAAATATGCCTTAGATGACCCGAATAGGTTGGCGTCAGTATGTTTCAACGAAAATAGAGAAATTCTAATTTCAGATTATTATACAGAATACAAAGATTTCATTGATTCAATTGAGGCTCCAGTAAAAGGAAAAGATACCGCTTCAATAGTTTATCTCCCCTTAAATACGACTAACAAAGTTGTTGGTGTAATGACAGTACAAAGCTTCGAAAAAGATGCCTACTCTGATTATCACCTGAGTATTTTGAGGTCTTTAGCCACCACAATAGCTACTGCTATTGATAACGCCATGTTATATGAAAGCATGGAAGATAAAGTAAATGAGAGAACTGCGGAATTGGTGGAGCAAAAAGAAATAATTGAAGAAAAGAATAAACACATTACAGACTCAATTATCTACGCGAAAAGAATTCAAGACGCAACTTTGCCTAGTATCGGAAAAGTAAGATCATACTTAGATGACTCATTTGTGTTTTTCAAACCAAAAGATATCGTTTCAGGTGATTTTTATTGGGTAGAAGAAGTTGGTGACACGATTTTATTTGCTGTTGTAGATTGTACAGGACACGGAGTTCCTGGAGCATTCTTAAGTTTAATTGGTCACAATAGTCTGAATCAAATTGTAAATGAATTAGGAATTACTAAACCTTCTAAAATTCTTTATGAATTAGATAAAATAGTCTACAAAACTCTTCAAAACAATCTTGAACATACCAACATAAAAGACGGGATGGATATGGCTATTTGTGCTTTAAACAAGAAAACTAAAGTACTTGAGTTTTCTGGAGCGTACAATCCGTTATACATGATCAGAAACAATGTGATGATGGAAATCAAAGGTGATAAAATTGCCATTGGATCAGGACAAACTGAAAGACAATACAAGAACGAAGAAATCCAAATGCAATCAGAAGACAGAATATACTTATTCTCAGATGGTTATGCTGATCAGTTTGGAGGAGAAAGAGGTAAGAAATTCAAGTACTCGAGATTTAAAGACTTGTTGGTTACGCATCACAAACAACCTATGATGCGTCAACATGATATTTTAGATATGTGTATTGACGAATGGCAAGGAGACCTAGAACAACTAGATGACATTTGTGTAATTGGTGTGGCAATCCCTTAATTACTCTTTGTACTTATAAGAATTCTCTTTCATATCCTTTCGAATTCTATCAGCCCATTCTACCGTTAAATACGGTATCACAATATCATCACAGTTACATAATGAAACGGGAATAATTTTGAAACTTTGAGTCCCTTCACAATGATCAATTAAAAAGATCTCCTCTTCCCCATTCCACCTGAATTTAATCATCTTATATTCCCTGTCTATATTAATTGTCGCCTCATCATTCAACTTCAATTCTTTGTCGCTAATAAACTCAAGAAATTGATACGGAAGAAAGTTTAAAGAGTCTAAAGATTTGAACCCACTATAAAAATCGGTATGAAAAGTATCCAATTCAAACTTATGTGTAACAGCTGATGGATTAAAGCCGAACTCATCTAATTCATTCAAAGTAGCAAAATCAACATCCATTCTCTCATTAATAGAAGTCACTCTAGAATACATCTTTCTGAAGGATTTATTAATGAAGTTCATTGTAAAAAGAAGTGTATCACAATTCTTGTTAGTAAATGAGTATGAAGTTGTTAGCTTCTTTTTGCCTACTTGATAAATGATTTCTTCTTCGTTGATTGAGATCTCAAATTCATCTGATTTTGAATAAGGATAAAAGTAAATCTTAATATCATCTGAACCAATCACCATGAATTCCTTGTTTGGTAAGAAAATATTCTCTCCGTCATATGTGTTATCATCTTGGTACATGTCAATTCCCATCCAGTTTCCTGGCAACATTGATTTATTTGTTTGATTTTGGGCGAAGGACACATTCGCAATAAAAAGAAAAACTAAAAGGACACGCATGGCTATTAAATTTTCGGCAAATATAGCCATTCACAAAGAAAATTATCTAGAATTGAGGCACTTATGACTTCTTTCTTAAAATATGAGTTAAGAACATCCCATAGTTTGGGCTGTATTCATCAATCCATGCATTTTTGAAAGAACCCTTTACCATATGAAAGTAGAAAAACTTCGGCTTCATTCCTCCTTCAATGGTTATTCTTTTCTCAGCACCTCTTGACTTTGACCCTACCCTCAACAACACCTTATCCTTGGGTTGATAGTTGAATTTTCGATAAGTCAATTCATTCATTAAAAACTCTTTATC
>Ga0316204_10010344_pt1 | contig 12051 bp, 8 predicted proteins | sample 6monrhotite_MG_2_FD_205661 | JGI IMG/M metagenome (GOLD analysis project Ga0316204, IMG submission 205661) | Microbial mat bacterial communities from mineral coupon in-situ incubated in ocean water Damariscotta River, Maine, United States -... | ecosystem: Environmental > Aquatic > Marine >...
CATCGTGCTCCTCGTGCTGCTTGCGCTCCTCGCGCTCTAGCACGCTGTTGGGTGACGGCGGGTCCGGGAGCGCGGGCGGAGCAGCGGGGATGGCCTGCTCCCCCTCCCCCTCTCCCTCTGCTTGCATCTGCGCCTCTTCGTCTGTGGACGGTGCGCAGCAGCTGAATACGGTTGGGCACGTGCGCGCAAAGAATGCCTGCGTGCGTTTGAACAGTCGATCGAGAATGTGCTTGAACGCGGTGCGAATTCGCACGCCGATCGGCATGTGCTCGAGCATGAGCGACGCGTTGATGAGCAGCAGCACGGCAAAGAAGCGCGGTCCGAGCGGCGTTAGTCCGAACACGACGTACCAGAAAAAGTAGCGATACGACTGCGTGACAAAGAGAAAGCGCGGAAAGAGGGTCGGGCACGTCATGATGCTCACGATCCATTCGGTGACGAGCGTGTAGATTTGCATGACGGCCGCAAACGCGATCGGAATGAGCAGCACGTGCCACCACGACTCGCGGTACTCGAGAAAGAGCTCGGTCATCACGGGCGACATGACCATCGGCAAGTGACTTAGCACGCTGCCAAAGAAGAGGACGTAGCCCATGTCAAAGAAGATGTACACGTCCTGCTGCTGGTGGTAGAAGAAGAGGAGCAGCGCCGTCACAAAGACGAGCGCCGCGCCCACAAACAGACTGATGCGCAAGTCCTCGAACCACATAAGCACAATGTAGGCTGCGCAGAAAAACCACGTCGCCAGCACAATGTACGGAACCGACCGCTTCGTGAGCACCGGCGAATTCGTTCCGTAAAACCAGTAGTAGATGAGCTGGCCGATCGACGATGCATTCACGGGGATCGACGGCACGTGCACGCATGTCGCAACTGAGCCCGCCTCCGCCTCCGTCGAACTGAGCCGCGACAGTGGAGTGAGTGGGGAGAGGAGTGCGGTCGCCGTTGGTGAGAGGGGGGAGAGTGGTCGCAGAAACGACTCGCTCTCGTCTACCCCCGTCGCCTCTTGGCTATTTTTGCTGCTATTTTTGCTCGTTGAATTTGAATGTGATCCGGCACTCGACCCGGCACTAGACGCGGGGATAAAGACGGCGCCGCCGAGACCTGGTCCCGCCGACGGCGCCCAACTCAGGCGACGATTCGCACGATTCACGCGCACGACAGTCGCTGCCGCGTTGGGCGAACAGTCTGTGTCGAGCAATACCGACCGCTGATTGGATGATCTCGTTGGGCGTTTCACGTTGCTTCGAGGGGACGGGGGCGCTGGCGCTCCGACGACGAACAGTGCGCGCGGCGACGACACCACTCCCGAAACCACAGAAACCTGCGGTACGCCCGACCGAGTTCGAATGGGCACAGAGATGGGCGTAGAGATGGGCACGGAGATGGGCGCGGGCATGGGCGTAGAGATGGGCGCGGAGATTGGCGCGGATATGGGCGCGGATATGGGCGCAGAGATGGGCATTGATATGGGGGTAGACACATCATATATATCGTTCGCTACAATCGACGATGCGGAAACGGGCATGACCGACGGTGGTGGTGCGCGAAACGCACGAGAGGGGGGAGAGGCGGAACACGGAGTTGCGAGGGGACGTGATGGGGGCGGCGGCGGAGGAGGCGGAGGCGGAGGCGCCAGCGGCATCGAGCAAGCACGCGACAGTGTCGGCGTCTCGTCGCTCGGGTCACTTGGTTTGTCTTTTGCGCTGGAGAGCACAGAACCAAACTGAATGCTCGGCGAACACGGCGAACAAGGCGAATCACACGAACTGCGCTCATTTTCCGAACTCACTTCGCGTACGTCAAATTGTGCAGTCGATAACATGAACGACGGCATCGAAGTGGTTCTCGAGTGCTGAAGTGACTGAGACGGAGGCGTACGAGAGAGTGTTTGGTGAGGAGAGGGAGAAAACTGCAGCCGCCGATGAGGATGCGGCGGAGCCGACAATGGAACGCCCGTGGCGGCGTCAGTTGTATCCTTATTCAATACCGCAGCAGTGGCGTGTGGTAATAATCGCCGATCCGGAAGTGGATCGCTTGGTCGCGCAGCCGATTGCCCACGGTGAAAGGCGCCCGATGCCGCAATTACCCGCTGCGCATGGCGGATCGAGTGCGACTGGTGAGCGCCGTGGACGCTTCGGCTGTGTAGCACGCCGGCGTGATCCTGGTGGTGTTCTCGCGAAGACGAAGTCAGTAGGTTGGCGTTGGGCAGCGCCATGAACCGAACGCGCGACATGGGTGATGTGATTGGCTGCTTAAATCGAGAAATGTCGACGGCCAGCTCCGCATCGCAACCTCCTCCGTCAATCGAATGCTCGTCGTCGTCGTCGTCGCTGCCTCGCTCGCTCTGCTGCGAATGGGAGCGCACCCGCACATCATCATTGAGATCAATCTCACTGTCGGAAAACTCGAACCGCGAATGCGAACGCGTTCGCGTGTGTGACGGCGTTCTCCGGTGGTACACAACTTGCACAAGCTCGCCGTCCTCTTCCTTTTCCTTTTCCTTTTCCTTTTCTCGAGTTTCGTGTGAGCTCGTCGAGTCCTCCCGATCTCGAACTGCGGCGGTAGAATCGGCGAGGCTACGGCTAGTACGCCGCCGTCGGTCACTCTCCCGATAGTCGCTGTACGTGCTCTCGTTTTCACCCAAGACGTCGTCGCCCACACTTTCCGCAGGCGTAGTGGCAGCCAGGTCACGACCACCGTCCTCGACGCGCATCGTCTGCAAGTGCTTGTCGAGCGTCTCGCGAACGAGCGTGTCGGCTCGTCGCAATCGCGACCAGCGCACGTCTTCGACGCGGCGCACAAAGAGGAACCAGACGATCGACGTGACGATAAGCACCGCAAAGTAGTAGAATGCGTTGCCCGCGACGCGCCAGTGGCGGGGCCAGTCCAGCTGAATGGCGACCGTCTCGTACGAAAGCGACGCGACCAGCGGCAGCGCGAGCGTCGCGCCTATGCGGCAGATGCTCCCCATGCACAGCCAGAGGACAGGATACTTGCGACCCATCTGCTCGGCGTCGTCAGTCGTCACGAATGTGCTCGACTGCCGAGTCAGATCGTCGCGCGCTTCGCGCTCTTCCCCGCCGTTTCGCGCATCTCGTGGATGGTGCGGCGTACGTGGTGCGAGTCGTCGCCGCCGCACGACGCTAAAGTACTCGCGGTAGATGCAGTGGAACGGCTCGAGGCTCTGGAACTCGAACGCGACGCAAAACAGCAGATGAACCGTCCACAGATACGTCGTTTCCGTCACGAGCTGCCCGACGAACATGCACAGCATGCAGATCGCCGCGGCACTCGTGACGAACGTCGCGTAGCACAGCAGTTCGTCTTTCCATGTAATTCGCCCGACGCGTTCAAAGTTTAGCTGCTCGGCCTCGAGAACCTCCTGGTTGTGCTCGCGAATGCTGTCGGGATACACTTCAAAGACGGCACGTCGGCGTTCACTCAAGTGTGCACTCATACTCTACTCACGCGCACGCAATTATCGAAATTATCGTGGTCCGATTTTTTGCCGCGTCAGCCGGTTTCAGAATGAATGAATCAATGAAAAAGAAGCAACCACTTTTGCACGATTTATTTTTGCATTTTGCATTTTCTGCTGTAAACGAGTTGAGTTGAATTGAATTGAATTGAATCGGCGGAAAAAATAAAAATGAGCGAAAGTGCAACAACCACAACAATACGAGAAGCACGAGCAAGCAGCGGCAATGATTCGCGTGTCGCAATTTCGACGCTCGTGAGCCGCGACCGTCATGTCGAAATGCGCAAGACGGTCGAGCTCATGGCGGCCGAATTCTCCTACTCGCAACCGCAAGCGCAAGTCTGCGGCGATAAAAGTAAAAGTGGCGAGGATTCCGATGCGCGCACCGTCCGCGTGCCCTGGTACATCTTTTCGAACGGCTCGTCGGCCAAGGTGTGCGACTATCTGCGGCACCTCGAACGCGACCAGCCGCACGCCGCGTTCGAGTTCCACGTGCAGCTGCACGACGTGAACCTCGGATGCGGCGCAGGAATCAATCGCTGCTGGGAGCAGACGCGCGCCTACGAGTTTGTCCTCTTTCTCGAAGACGACTGGCTGCTCGTGCCCGAGTCGTGGTCGGGCGTGCCGCGGGACTGGATGACGCGCCTCGTGCGAACGATGGACTCGAACAGGGAGCTGAGCTGCGTCTACTTGCGCACGTACGTCGACGCCGCAGAGAGCGCGTTCCACTACCACCTCGCGAACAATGAGCGAAACGGCGAGCCGCTGACGACGACGGCTCACGGACTTCCGCTACGGCAGGTGACCAACTTTAACTATAGCAACAATCCACACATGCGGCGCAACGCCGACTTTAACGGCCGAATCTATCCGCTGCCCGAGTTTTTGGACGCCAACGGCTGCGGAACCGAGACCAAGGCGAACCGGAAGCTCTGGGGTCTCGCCGAGATTCAGGCCGAGAAGCGCATGCACGGCATGACGGTCTTTGACCTAAACCCGGGCATCTTTGCGCACTACGACCACTGGATCGAACACTGGGACAAGACGGTGACGACAGTCGAGGACGACGACGACGAGGACGACGTCATCGGATGCGGGCGCTACCGACGCGGCGACTCGCGACTTACGTGTAAGTACGGGCACGCCGAATTTGACCCGGCCTTTTGCCTGACGTGCGACCACTCGCGCGACCTGCGAGACCTCCGCCCGCACTATCGACGCTACCGCGCGCTCAAAAAGGAGTGGGACAAGGTCGGCTCGCGGGGCACGTGGGACATTGAAGATTTAGCCGCGAACCTCGGGCTCGATCCAAACACTTAGCCCATCCTGCCCTCCCCTCCCCACCCTCCCCATACTCCCAGGACTATTTTCTTCTCACGAGCGGAGGAGCGCGCGCCGCGTGCTCGCCGTACGCAGTGCCGTCAGGGGCCAGAGCATCGACACGACAAGCCCAACCTTTGCGCCGCCAATCGCGCCGGCGCGCCAGTCACTCTCAAGCAGTGCACACGCGATCGACGACGCACCCGTTATCAGCGGAACTCCGAGCAAATAAAACGTCGTCAGTGGCTTCCACTGTTGCCCCGGTCGCGTCATTCTTTAGTTTGCTTTATTTTGCTTTTTTGCTTTTTTCCGTATTATTTTTACAGACGACCAATATTCTCTTTCGCCTGCTGTGTTTAGCTAGGGCGGGGGAAGTAGAGCCTTGAACGACATGGCCGAGCATTCGCCCGTAAACAGCGGATCCGGCGTCTGATTCGCGGCGCTTACGTACGACCAGTTGATGCCGTCGGCCGACGTTGCGATCGACGACTGGTTGGCCGGCGAATGGCGCCCGCCAGCGACCCACAGGTTCACGCCGTTCCACGCGATCGTGAGCGCGCCGTCCGGGAAGATGCTCGCGCCTAGTCCGTTCCAGTTTTGGCCGTCGTCCGACCAGGCCATCGTGTTCGTCGGACCCGAGCCCACGGCCACGAACCGCGAGCCATCCGAAGCGACGCCAAATCCGGTCGCAAACGTCGCCGTCCCGTCGCCCGTCCACGACTCGGCGTCGTCCGAGAACGCAAGCGCGTTGCCGCCGAAACCGCACGCCACGCAGCGACCGGCGTTGTTGTACGCAATGCCGTCTCCCTGCGCGCTGAACACCGATGTTCCGAGCCCCGTCCACGTCTCGCCGTCGTCCGAAAAGGCAATCGTGTTGGGCGGACCGCCGACGGCGACGAATCGGTTGCCGCCCGCCGGCCCGCTGTGCGCAGCCTCCAAGCAGAATTGCGAAAAGGTCGCCGTACCGTTGCCCGTCCACGTCGAGCCATTGTCGTCGCTGTGCGCGAGCGTGTTGGCCGTGCCGAAGCCGCCCGCCACCCAGCGGCTCTGCGATGCGCTGTACGCGAGCGCTGATCCGGCGAGCGAAAATACGCCGCCCGCGTCACCGAGCCCGGTCCAGTTGACGCCGTCGTCCGACGTCGCCAGTGCGTTCGTGCCAATGCCCGCCGCCACCCAGCGACTCACGCCGTCGCTGCGCACGCTAAAGCACTGCGTCGAAAATACCGTGTTTCCGTTGCCGAACCACGTGACACCATTGTCGCTCATCGCGAGCGTGTGGTCGCCGCCCGAGCCGCCGGCGACAAAGTTCGGCGACGTGGGCAGAACGTTCGACGGCTCGGGTGCGCACTGCCCGAGGTCCACTGTGCTCGAGAGGCCGACGAGCGTCGTCGTGCGCAGCGTCACATTGTACACGTTGCCGTTTGTCACCTCGGTCTCGACGAGCGGCGAGCCCACTCCCTGCTCCGTAAACACGTTTGATGAACCGACTTCGGCACTCGTGAGCGTGTAGTTGAGCACGGGCGATCCGCCCGTGTCGAGCGGCGCGTTGAACGTCACCGAAATCTGGCCGTCGCCCGCCGTGCATACGACGTCTCGTGCCGGGTCGGGAGGTCCCACTGGCGTGCATTCGCCAATCGGTAGTGCCGGGCCGGGGCCGAGCAAGTTGAACGCAATGACGACGACGTTGTACGTCGTGCCATTCACCACGTTGTTTGTGACGACGACGGGCGAAGCGCTGGCCTCGCTGTTCGTGGTCGAGCCGCCGCCAACCGGCGTGTGATTGACGCGGTACATGGTGATTGGAGAGTTACCGTCGCTCAGTGGCTCGTCAAACTGAACGGTAAACTGTTCGTCGCCCGGCGTGCAAACGGCGTTACGCACGATTCCAGGCACGACGGCGTCAATTACCTGTACCTGCCCACCACTCGTGTAAACGCCTTCGCCCGTCGCATTGACGGCAGCAATCTCGACGTCGTACGTCTGTCCATTCGGAACCTGCGTGACCGTTACAACGGTAGCGGCGTCAGGACTCTCAAAGACCGTGCTTGCGCCTCCACCGACCGGCGTGTACCGGATGCGGTAAAAGTCGATCGGAAGCCCGATCGTCGGCGGCAAGAAGGATGCGATGAATTGATTGTTTCCGATAATCAAGAAGATGGACGAAACGGGCCCCGGAAATACGCTTGGAGAAGGCGTGGGTGTTGGTGCCGGCGTCGGTGTGGGAGTGGGGGTAGGTGTGGGTGGCATGGTTGCGACTGGCGTGGGCGTGGGAGCCGGAGTGGGAGCAGGCGTGGGAGCCGGAGTGGGAGCGGGCGTGGGAGCGGGCGTAGGAGCAGGCGTGGGAGCAGGAGTGGGCGCAGGAGTGGGAGTAGGCGTGGCCGTCGGCTCATCGTCGTCTGACGCCGGAAAAATGCCCGTCAGCGCCAAGATTGCAAACGTCGCGCCCGCAACAACAGCGACCACGAGGATAGGTACCCATATTCGCGCAGCGCGAGCACCCGCCGAGGGAACCTTTTTCGCCAGCTGAGGCGTGGGCGGTCGCTGACCGGGCTGTAATTGGCGTTGTTGTACTACCGCTTGCGGCGGCGTGGCTCGAATCTGCGCTGGCGGCTGAGCTTGCTGCTGGGCTCGAAGTTGTGCCTGTTGTTGTGCGGCGGCTTGCTGCTGTGCTTGCTGCTGTATCTGCGCGGCGGCGGCTGCTTGCTGGGAACTCATGTCTTGCGTGGCGGCGGCCAGTATAGTTATCTAGTGGCGTTGAATTTATTTCGCAAGTTGTAGCGCTGGGCGATACTAATTTATACAATCGATAGTAACGTACGTACGCGCGCGCGCAGATGAGCCACGAGGACAGCGGTGGTGATGAAACGGCGCTCGAACGAGTTCTCGAAGAGATTGTCGCTCTGCCGGTGCCTACGGTGGATGCGGCTGCTCGCCGTTTTGTAATCTCGATCCTGGAACGCGAACGAGGACGTCGCGAGGACGAGGAAAAAAACGAATACACGCGAGACTGGGGTGCCGATTGGGAAGCCGAAGCGAATACCGCATCGGAAGGCGACTTTCGCGAGGCGTCATCGTCTTTGTCGTCGTCGGCCGCATCGCCCTCGTCCCTGTCGTTTCTTGTTGCGATAGCACAGCCAGAGACACCGCCCGCGAGCCCGTCGATGACGTCAGTCGGTGGTGTGCAAACTCGATCTCGAGCCTCACGCTCGCGGGCACACGAGTCTCGTTCTTCCCCAGAACCAGCAGTCGCGACACCATCCATACTGCCTCCGTCGTGGATCGATGATTTGGATTTTAGCAACTTTAGCGAGTCGAGTCGCGATACGTTTCCGCAGAACGGCGACCACGATTTCGACGACTTTAACGACTATGAACTCGACGAAGACGAAGAGCTCCTGCAACAAGAAGAGGCCGAGCTCGCGTTTGCTATCAACGAGTCGATGGACGACGAAGCTGTCTTTGTGCCGGCCACGGCTGGCGCTCTCGCGCGAATCGAAAGTACGGTAGCGATTGACGGTATCAATGTACACAGACGAAACGACGAGGAGCATGAGAAGAGCGAAAAGAGCGAAAAGAGTGGTGCGCGAGGAGAGCAAGGAGGAAATCGAGACAATTGTTACGTATGCCTGTCCGAAATGGAACCAGGCGAACGGCTCGCCCGTCTACCTGACTGTGCGCACCTTTTTCACTTTCCGTGCATTAGCCAGTGGCTACGAGTGTCGGGCACGTGCCCACTCTGTCGAAACAGACTCGAAGATCACGCGTCTAGTGCCGCAACCTCGATATCGTCCCCGAGTCCGAACTCGAGTTTGAGCTCGATACAACAGCTAAATTCAACTTTAGCCAATGAAGGAGAGGAACCACCGACAAATACAAGTGCGCGGCGTAGAACAAGGCGCGACACACGCTTAGCGGCAGCGGCGGAAACACAGAGACGCGTCCGCCGTCGCCTCGAATGAAGTAAATGCAACTAAAATGTTTAGAAACGAGTGATTAAATTATTCAATGCTTGTAATAGACGCGTGTGACAATAGCCACAATGATGTCGGACGACGACGACGACGATGTTCTGTTGTTGACGGACGACGACTATGAAGACGAGTCAGAAAAAGACAGCTCGACGGAGCACATCGACACCACGCGAGACTCGCACGAGGACTCGGACCCATATTCGGAATCGGATGCAGACGACGATACAATCTCTTGCGAGATCGCCGAGAGTGCCGAGAGCACTGAGACGTGTGATTCGGGGTCAGACGACAGCGACGCACACGATGATTCGCAACCTGGTTCCAGTGATGTACTTGTTGCTCAGGCGTGCGACACACGACGCGGTGACGGCGACAGTAGTGGCGAGCGCACGTTTCGCGTGAGTGCCGTGTTTTTCATCGTCGTATTCGTCGTCTTGCTCGCCTTTGTAGCGTTCGAGTGCGCTCGCTGCTCACGCATCACCCGTGTGTACACGGCTCGCCTGGACGAGTGCCGCCAGATCGTCGATGAGTGTGAGCGTGAGCGGCGGCAGTCGGCCGCGAGCAGTGGTGACTAGACGCGACCGCCTACTGGTTTTTGAGCCGCTTGCTTCGACGCAGCGCCGATATAATAGTCGGCGATGGGACACTGTCTGCGCCGCTCCGCCTGCGTTTCGCGTTTACGGATCTGCTCGATCTGGTGGTCGATTTGGGGGAGGAGCTCGTGGCGGAGCTGGGGCGAGCGGCAGTCGGCGCTTTCGGTGGCTTGCCGACGATAAAGTGCGTGTCGAGCGCGACGAGATTGAGAATGTTCGAAATGACGCACTGGCGCGTCTCAGTGTTTGGCAGCTCGAGATCACGCAAGCTCGGGTTTCCGGCGATGCGCTCGCGCATTCTCATCGCGTACATCGTGCGAACGCTGCCGTCCTTTTTCGCAAATCGAATCCAGAAGAAGCCGTCGAGCAGCCGAAGCACGTCGGTCAACTCCATCTTGTTCACGTAGCGGACCTTGCTGAACGCTCCGACGGCGAGCACATCGTCGCGCGGGGCGCGAAAACGGAGGCCCTCCTTGTTTCGAAGCAGCGGGCCGACGGCATGCATGCGGTCGTCGACCGCCTCGATGTCGTAGAGGCGAAAGCGAGCGCACTTGACTGTGGGCACGACGCTGCTCGCCGATCCCTTGCTGTTTCGGCCGGCTTGCGGCGTTTTCGGGGCACTCATTTTGTTGCTGATTTTCTGATTTTTTGTGTGCAAATTGAACCCGCAAATTTGATTCAATCAAATACTAGTCGGCAAACAATTTTGGTTCAGTGCCCGCGCTCCGCTGTTCGACATTGTGAATGTGCACGACTGGGGGCTCTTGATCAATGTGAACGTGAATGGGCGGCAATGTCTCTGGTGGTGGTGCGTGATGATGCTGCTGCAGTTGTAACGTTGACCGGACGGCGCTGTCGGCCGCCGGAACATTGGTCGTATCGCCGCCGTCCTTGCGCACGAGTTGCGCGAGTACGAGCGCGAAAATGACGGCCAGCACGACACCAAAGACGACGACGAGCGCAATCATCGACGGACTCGTCTTGAGCTGGCACCTGGGAGCGTCAACGGACGCGACCACTCGCTTTTGTGCCATTTTGATTCCGTTTATAAATGGTAACATAATTTAGTTAGATATTCGTTTCGGTTGACGAGTACTCGAGTACTAGTCACAAGCAAGTAGCGACGCAAAGAATGCACGTACGCTGCGGTCGAGTGCTTCGCGCTGGGCCACGTGCTCGTCGCTCAGCGACTCGTTAGAATCCACAAACTCACGCCACAGAAACTGCCAGTCGCGAGCCGTCATCGAGTGTAGCTCGACGAGTGGCGAACGCAGCAGCAGTCGCAGTCCCTGCTGTGCCGCGCGCGTTTTCGGCGAGTACGTGAGGCGGTCACGCTCGCTCGCGTGCATCGAGTCTCGCCAGTGTGCGCGGTACACGTTGCAGCAACGAATCAGTAGCGAGACGCCGTACGTGCGCCGAACGCGCCCGGCGTAGTCGAGCACGACGCGCGTGCAGCTCTTGGCGTGCGCCCGACCTCGAAGCGCGTGATGCCCGCCCGAGTGGTGGCAGGGCTGGTACGATAGGTAGAGCGTGAGCTCGCCGTCCTGCGCAGTCGCAAGCGCCCGCTCGAGCTCGCCGTCGCGCACCATCCAGTCTTCGGCGTGAACGGTGCGCTCCGTGTCGCCGCGCCAGCAGTTTGTGTAGCGCGCCGCATAACGCAGTGTCCGACCAGAGTCGCGCAAGACGGCGAGCGCCACCACCTGCTTGCTGCGGCAATCCGCCTTCGCTCGTAAAGTAAAACTTGCGTGACGCACGCACACCGCTTCGTCGTTTCCCCACTCAGGAGAAGGCGGAGCGTGAAACAGAGCGGAACAAAACTGAGCGCGCGAACCGAGTAACGGCGCGACGAGTGCGCCACTCTCACTATTGCCGCCGCCACTCTCCGCAGCAGCAGCCGCCGCAAACGTACGGCGTACAATGTGCTCGCCAGGTGTCCAAATTTGTTTTCCAGCCCCGCTCGCGCATTGGCATTTTTCCGACGACATGAAAAGCAGCATTAAATCGAATCTGCGTGAATTCGAAAGGCCGTCTCGAAAATCCACTGCTGACAATTGTCGAAATTGTCGTCGACATTGAAATAGTGCCTGCGTCGCTCCGCCGGAACGAGAGCCGCATCCCACATGCACAGCGTTGTCGCATGCCGGCTGCGCTCACTGCTTGTCGACTCGCCGGGCGAGGATGAAAGTAAAATGCGCGACATGCAGACGAGTGTATCGTGAAAGTGGACGCAGAGAGCGCGGACGATTTTGCTCACTCGCTCGTCTGCGTTGGACGACGTGAGTGCAACGCACTGCCACCGTGCATGAGTCGAGTTCCACGCGCGATCGAGAATCATAGGTGATAGCGATGCGGCCGTCCATGCTCGAATTCGCTCGAGTGAGCGGTCGCCCGCAAAGAGTGAAATTTGAGCGAGGTGCACGGGTACATTGTTGCTGTTATCAAAGTCGGCGTCCGAATAAGTGTCGCTAGTGGCGGTGGTGGTGCACAGTAGGATAGCAGGCACCGTCTTAAACGAAAACGACTGCTTGGCGCGCGCCCAGTCTGAATCGGTTCGGTTTGCGACCATCCACTCGCGCACGTCCAGGTCGGCGTCATGCGCATAGTCTCGCTTGAGTGCCGGCCACAGCTCGTCGCTGAACGATTGGCAATACGGACACGTCGAGAGCACGACGTACAATAGTGAAGA